>UEXR01000303.1_pt1 | contig 12116 bp, 10 predicted proteins | sample 4301101 | NCBI WGS metagenome assembly UEXR01 (sample SAMEA4773180, study PRJEB27434) | metagenome | biome: 2259; feature: agricultural soil; material: soil | place: USA | collected 2014-09 | depth 0.25 m
GGCACGAAGCCCACGAAGAAGGGCAGAGAGGCTATATGGTAATTGGACTTCTCTGGTGTGCTGTTGACCACTAGCAGTATTTCGTGTCCTTCGTGACCTTCGTGCCTTCGTGATAAAGGGCCGCAGGAGCTAAGAGGTGAGGGGAGTCCTCGGCCCTCTGTGCCCCTGTGGTGATGGGGTGGGGCAGTCAGCTCAACGCGACAAGGTATTGTTGGAACGATCAACGTCGGGCAGCGCCTTGCGAGGATCGACCACCACACGCCTCACCGGCTTTCCGCTCTTCACCCGGAACGCAAACCGCGGGCCCAGGTTCCACATTTCCACCGGCAGAGGCACCCGATCGGTGGTGCCGTCCGCGTAGGTGAGCTCCATCTCCAACGGCAAAGTCATCGTCCCGCGGTTGGAGAGGAACACCTTCTCGTTGCCCTCCACCTGGCGGACCGAGTCCACCGCCTGATCCAGCCGAGCCGTCGTGTAAATCCAGTCCCGCCAGAACCAGTCGAGCTCCATCCCCGAAGCGTCGCGCATGAGACGGAAGAAATCCGCCGGGGTCGGGTGCCTGAAGGCCCAGGTCCGGAGATACTCGCGGAAGGCGGCATCGAAGCGCTCTTTCCCCAGCACCTCGTAGCGCAGGATCTGCATCATGAGCGCCGGCTTCTGGTACCCGGTCCAAAAGAGATCCTTGGACTCCACCGGTCGCGCGATCAGCGGCTGCTCCTGCCCCGGAATGGCATGATCGGAATAGAGATGCAGAGGGTGGACCTCGATGCTGTCGCCGTAGGGCGTGCCGGCGAAATACTTGGCGGCGTTGGCGAGATCGATGAAGGTGTTGAACCCCTCGTCCATCCAGGGATAGAGCCGCTCGTTCGACCCCACTACCATCGGCACCCACTGATGTCCCAGCTCGTGCGCCAGCACCCACTGCCGTTCCTCCCGGCTCGGGGCTCTGGGGTCGAAGGTCATCATCGGGTACTCCATGCCTTCGATAGGCCCCTCGATGCTGGTGATGTGGCTGTAGGGATAGGGATACCACTGCTCGCTGTAGTATCGGAGTCCTTCGCGAACCATCCGGTTCGCTTCTTCCCACTCGGGGGCCGAGGGGCGATAGAGCGTGGTGACCAGAATGCCCCGATAGCCGCTCGCGTCCCAGCGAAAGTTGGGCGCGGCGGCGAAAGCAAAGTCCCTGACACTGTCGGCACTGAAGCGCCAGGTGAGCTGACCCCGGCTGACGGGCCGGGTGCGCTCGGGGTGGCCGGCTTCATCGGCGGTGATCACCGCGACCGGCTCGGCGGATCTCCGCGCCCGGGCCAGTCGGGATCGCTGGGTTTGAGTCAGGACCTCGAGCGGGTTCTGCAGCGTCCCGGTGGCATCCACGATGTAATCCGCCGGCACGGTGATGGCCACGTCGAAACTGCCGTACTCCAGATAGAACTCGCCGGCACCGATGTAGGGCTCATGGTTCCACCCGCGGACATCGTCGTAGACCGCGACCCGGGGATACCACTGCCCCAACTCGTAGAGCGTGCCGTCCCGTCCCATTCGGCCGGCACCGTAATCGGGGACCGTGAATCGCCAGGCGATTCCCAAATCCACCGCGGCACCGGGGGCGAGCGGTCTCGGCAAGTCCACCCGCATGGTCGTTCCGTAGATCCGAGGCCGCAGATCTTTGGTCCCGAGCCGGATCCATTCCAGCGTCAGACCTCCGTCAAAACCTTTGCAGGAGAAGTCGAAGGTCGAGCCCAGGAACATGAGCGGAGGCTGATCTAACGTCTCGGTGACGCTGGTCTTGCCACAGATGTTCTGCTCGAGGAAGACCCACAAGTACGGCAGCGAGTCGGGTGAGTGGTTGAGATAGTGAATCGTCTCGACGCCGCGGAGCTCGTGCGCATCCGGTACCAAGGTCGCCCGGATCCGGTAATCGACGCTTTGCTGCCAGTATTGCGGGCCCGGACGTCCGGAGCCGGTCCGAAGCAGGTTGGGTGTCGGAAGAGTGAGGGGGCGAAAGGGAGACACATTGGCGATGCTGTCCTGGGCCGCTCGTTGCTCCGCGCGCCCTTGAGCCTCGCTCGAGGCCGCCCAGCCGAGCAGCGCTCCGAGCACCAGCGTGAGTGTGAGGCGAAGCATCGTCGGCGACTCCAGGTCAGAGGCGAGGATCAACTTACCCTCACCCCTCACAGGCACAAGCCGTCGCACCTCTGGAAAAAATCGGTTCGCTTAGCCATCCTATACCCCGCTCATCCGTTTCATTCCTCGAGGAGTGTTCATGGTGTTCCGCTCGCTTTCCGGCCTGGTGGCCGTCGCAACGCTCTTGGCAGCGTGCAAGTCCGATCGTTCCAACCCGACGCCTGCGGCTGCGAGCCAGCCGGCCGCGGCCACGCCGGCACCCACGGCCAATCCAGTAACCTTTACCGCCGCCGACTACCACTTCTCCGGACCGTCGGAGATCCCGGCAGGCCTCACGGTCTTCCGCCTGGCAAATCAGGGGAAGGAATTGCATCACCTGGTCATCGCCCGGCTGGAGCAGGGCAGAACGGTCGACAGCCTGCTCGCTGCCCTCAAACAGCCCGGTCCGCCGCCGCCTTGGCTTCACTTTGTGGGCGGTCCTAATGCGACCGAGCCGGGCAGTCAGACCAACGCCAGCAGGATGATGGAGCCAGGCCATTATGCGGTGATCTGCTTCATTCCAACGGCCGCCGGCGTGCCCCACGTCGCCAAGGGAATGATCAGCAGTCTCGAGGTGACCCCATCGGCCGGGCCCGAGGCTACGGCAGCCGCGCCTGATGTGGTCATCAAGCTGACCGACTATTCGTTTGACCTTTCCACGCCGCTCACGCCAGGGGAGCACACCATCCGGGTGCAGAACGCCGGGCCCCAAACGCACGAGGTCGTGCTGGCGCAATTCCCCCCGGGGAAATCACTCAAAGACCTGGAGGCCTGGGAGAAGGGCGGAGAGAGAGGCCCCATTCCGGCGAAGTTTCTGGGGGGAGTGTCTCCTATGGACAAGGGGGAGTCCGGGGATTTCACAGTGACGCTGGCGCCCGGGGACTACTCCCTGCTTTGCTTCGTGCCCGATGCGAAGGACGGGAAACCGCACCTGCTACACGGCATGGTGAAGCCACTCAAGGTGGGTTAGCAACGCCAGCTCGCTTGACCACAGTCGAACGCACCAGCCGACTGCCGGCGTCGGCTGGTGAGGTTTTCTCCTGGCATCAGCGCCCGGGTGCCTTCGAACGGCTGGTTCCCCCGTGGGAACGAATCGAGGTTCTCAAACAAGGCCCTGGGCTGGAGAACGGCAGCGAGGTTCTGCTCCGGATCGGATGGGGACCTCTCCGGCTGCGCTGGCTGGCCCGCCACGGTGACTGCGTTGCGGGGCATCAGTTCGCCGACGAGCAGGTAGAGGGTCCGTTCAGCCACTGGCGACATCTACACATCTTTGATCCGGATGGATTGGACGCGTGCCGAGTGACCGACCGGATCGAATACGCCTTGCCTCTGGGCGCGGCTGGAGCCGCGGCCGGCGCCCGGGCGGTTCGCCGCAGGATCGAGCGGATGCTGCGCTACCGGCATCAAGTGCTGCAGTCCGACCTCCAGGCGCACGGGAGTGTCCCGCACGAAAGACTCAAGATCCTTGTGAGCGGCTCGACCGGCCTGGTCGGCCGCTCTCTCGTTCCATTTCTTACCAGCGGCGGACATCAGGTCGTGCGACTCGTGCGACGAGCGCCGCGCACCGGTGAGATCCAGTGGGATCCTACCGCCGGCCGGCTGGATCCCGCTCAGCTGGAAGGGGTTGATGCAGTGGTTCATCTGGCCGGCGAGAACCTGGCCGCACGCTGGTCGGCAGGGCGCAGGCAAGCCATCCGGGACAGCCGAGTCCGGGGTACCCGGCTCCTGGCGGAGGCCCTGTCCCAAGTGACCCGACCACCCCGGGTACTGGTTTCCGCTTCTGCGGTCGGCATCTACGGCAATCGGGGAGACGAGGTTCTCACCGAGTCCAGCATGACGGAGCGACCGGATTTCCTGGTCGAGGTAGCCAGCGAGTGGGAAGCGGCCACGGAGCCCGCCCGGGCGGCAGGTATCCGGGTGGTCGTGCCTCGCTTAGGGCTGGTGCTCTCTCCCGCGGGCGGCGTACTCGGACGGATGCTTCCGGCGTTCCAGATGGGTGTCGGCGGTCGACTAGGTTCGGGCCGCCAGTGGATGAGCTGGATCGGCATTGATGACGCCATCGGAATCATCCATCACGCGTTGATGACGGAGGACCTCTCCGGCCCGGTCAATACCACGGCCCCCTATCCGGTTACCAATCGTGAGTTTGCCGCCACCTTGGCGAGGGTACTCGGTCGTCCAGCGGTGTTGCCGGTGCCGGCCGCCGTGCTCCGGCTCGCCTTCGGGGAGATGGCTGACGTGGCGCTGCTCGCCGGTGCTCGCGTGGTCCCGGCGCGACTGGTCCGAAGCGGCTACCAGTTCCGCCATACGCAACTCGAAGGGGCGTTACGGTTTGTGCTTGGGAAGTAAGCGAGAGGTGAGAGGTGACAGGTGTGAGGTGAGAGGTGACAGGTAAGAGGTGATGGGTGGGAAGTGCCGCCCCGCTCGCGCCGGCGAAGCCACCCGCCGTTCCCGCCACGTCTCACCTTTCACCTCTCACCTGTCACCTCTTACCTTACTCCTTACCGTCGACCGGCCTACTTTTCCCCCATGCCGACACCGACCGCAGTCGTCCTCCTGAGTGGGGGGATGGACTCGACCACCACAGCAGCAATTGCCCAGCATCGCGGATTCGAGCTCTTCGCCTTGAGCTTTCGGTACGGCCAGAGGCACTCGATCGAGCTGGAGGCTGCCCGCCGGGTGGCGGATAGCCTCAAGATCCGGCGGCACGTGATTCTGGATATCGATTTGCGAGCCTTTGGCGGCTCGGCGCTCACCGGCGACCTAGCAGTTCCCAAGGACACGCCCGCTGCACTAATCGGCGAGCGTATCCCTCCGACCTACGTGCCGGCCCGGAATACGGTTTTTCTGTCCTTCGCCCTCGGCTTGGCAGAGGTTACTGGCTCGCGAGACATCTTCATTGGGGCCAATGCGATGGACTACAGCGGCTATCCCGACTGCCGGCCCGAGTACCTGCAGGCCTTCGAGCGAATGGCCAATTTGGCCACCAAGGCGGGGGTAGAAGGCCATCGGTTCACGATCCATGCTCCGCTGATCGCCCTCGCCAAGCGGGAGATCGTGCAGCGGGGGATCTCGCTGGGAATCGACTACGGCCTTACCTGGACCTGCTACGACCCGAGTCCAGATGGTCTCGCCTGCGGCCATTGCGAGGCCTGCCAGCTTCGATTGAAGGGGTTTCACGAGGCGGGGATGGAGGATCCACTGCGATATCAGGGGGCCGCAGTCGCCTGAACCTGTGTGAACCGTAAACGGTGAAACGTGAACGAGGGCGGGTCTTACCCATCACGTTTCACGTTTCACTTTTCACGCTCTTTTGTCTATGCCCTACGCCGTCAAGGAGATCTACTATACCCTCCAGGGTGAAGGGGCCAATGCCGGCCGGGCTGCTGTCTTCTGCCGCTTCGCCGGCTGTAACCTGTGGAGCGGCCGGGAACAGGACCGCCCCGAAGCCGTGTGCGGCTTCTGCGATACCGAGTTCGTGGGTACCGACGGCCCCGGCGGCGGCAAGTTCGCCACCGCCTCCGAGCTGGCCCGGGCCGTGGCCTCGGTCTGGCCGGCCGATTGCCCGAGGGATCGACGCTTTGTGGTCTGCACTGGTGGGGAACCATTACTCCAGCTCGATCAGCCGCTGCTGGAGGCATTGCACGCAGAGGGATTCGAGGTGGCCGTCGAGACCAACGGAACGGTCCCACCCCCAGCGGGAATCGATTGGCTTTGCGTGAGCCCTAAGGCCGAGGCAACCCTGGTCGTCACGGAGGGTGACGAACTGAAACTGGTGTTCCCTCAGCAAGGCGGGGAACCGGAGCGATACGAGCCGCTTCGCTTCCGGCATTTCTTTCTTCAGCCCATGGACGGGCCGGCGCGGGAATCGAATACCGAGAAGGCTGTGCGCTACTGTCTGAGCCACCCGCGGTGGCGGCTCAGCTTGCAGACTCATAAGCTTCTCGGAATCCCGTGACCATGCACGGCTACTCCGACCGCATCAACCACGCCTTCGCCTTTGCCGCTAAGTACTACGGGGCCGTGGCCCCGGCTGGGTCAGGCATGGATTACCTGGCTCATCCGGCGAACGTGGCGATCATCCTTACCCGATACGATTGCGAGCAGGTCACCGTCGTGGCAGGGATTCTGCACCACGTGCTGGAGGAAACCGCCGCCCACAAGCGTGTGGTTCTCGAGCAGAAGATCGCGGACAAGTTCGGATCGGTGACCCTCGCGATTGCGCGGGACGCCATCGAGCCGAAGTATGATCACCGCGGCAATGAGCGACCCTGGCACTCCTGCAAAGCGGAATATCTGGCCCAGTTAGCCACGGCAGAACCGCGGGCCCTGGATATCTGCGTGGCCGATGAGGTTCATGCCTGCGGTTCGACCATGACCGCGATTCGACGACTGGGCGTCGAGTACGTGCGAACCGTGTCCCGAGCGGGATCGGAGCAGACCGTCTGGTGGTACCGCTCTCTGCTGGAAGTACTCGACGCCAGGCCCGACTGGCCGCGCCGGGAAATGCTCTCGGAGCTCAGAGTCATGAGCGCGGATCTGGTTCGCAGTCTGCGCCATACGGAGGAGGAAGTCTGAATCGTGTTCTACTAGCGGTGGCGGTGGCCATCGCCGGCTTTGCCTGTGCTGGCCCTCGCCCGCCTGAGCCGCTCAATCCGGTCCGATTCCTCCTCATCAACGATGTGTACGTCGCCGACACCATGGCCGATGGCCATGGTGGGCTGGCGCGGGTGGCCACGGTTCACACTCGGCTGGTCGATCAAGGCCCGATCCTGTTCGTCTTGGCCGGCGACGTGCTGAGCCCGAGTGTGCTGAGCAAGTACTATAGCGGACGCCAGATGGTCGAGGCCCTGAACGCAGCCAAGCTCGACTACGCTACCTTTGGCAACCACGAGTTCGAGCTGGACCGCGATACCCTCGTTGCCCGGATCGCGGCTTCGAATTTCAAGTGGATCTCGAGCAACTGCACCGAGGCCAACGGCACGCCTTTTCCCAAGGTGATCCCCTGGGACACACTGCGGGTTTCGGGGCACAAGGTGGGTCTCTTCGGACTGACACTCAGGGGCAACTACCGTCGCTACGTCCGGTGCGTGAACCCGGACAGCGCGGCCCATCTGGCGATCGACACCCTGAGTGCCCTTGGCGCCGATCTTATCGTGGCCATCACGCACCAGACCATAGCTGCGGATCGGGATCTGCTTTCCCGCGAGCCGAAGCTGGATCTAGTGCTGGGAGGTCACGAGCATGAGGCCCACGACTCCGTGCTCTCGGGGCGGCATGTCCTCAAGGCCGATGCCAACGCCCGCACCGCGCAGTTTGTGACTCTTTGGGGTGGCAAAGGGAAGTGGAGGCAAGCTGTAGGCCTGGTCCCGATCGATTCCCGCCTGCCATCAGACACGACCGTGAGCCGAGTGGTCGAGGCCTGGGACGACAGTCTGCGGCAGCGGTTGGGGCCGGAGCGTACCGTCGCGACCACCGCTACTCCCATTGACGCAAGAGACGAGGTCTCCCGCAAGCGGGAGTCGGTTCTCGGCGACTTGGTCGCGGACGCCATCCGGGCGGGAACGGGAGCCGATGTCGCCCTGATCAATGCAGGAGCCATGCGGTTGGACGACCTGATCCGTCCCGGCGCGCTCACCAACTATCAGCTCGAATCCATCTTTCTCTTTGCCGACGAGACCCGGATCGTGACCTTCCCCGCCACAGGTGGCCAGCTTCGCGAGCTACTTGAACATGGTGTATCTGATTCTGCCCTGGGGAAGGGGGGCTTTCTTCAGGTGTCAGGAGTGAGGTTTACTTATGACCCGCGACGGCCATCGGGACAACGGCTGGTGGGCGACCTGGGGCGTGCAGGAGGGGCGCCGATCTCCGAGCGCGACACCGTACGGGTGGCGTTCGCCGCTTATCCTGCATGCCAGGGCGGCGACGGCTACCGGGTGCCGGAGGCCGCCGCGAGCTGCCCGGTCAGCGATTCAGCGCCCCGGGCCGTCGACCTGTTGATGCACTATCTGGCGGACTCGCTGGGGGGCCAGGTGAAGCCCCCGACAGAAGGGCGGATCACCCGGGCGGGAAACACAAATCCCGGCTGAGCAGCGCTCGCCGGGACCGGCAGCTTTAGCAGTTTTGATCACCCAGGCTGCAAAGCTGAACTCCCTGGGGCCCCGAAGGGCTATGTCCTTATATCTTGCGGGAAAGCTAGCCACGAACGGGCGCTGAATCAAGCTTATTAGGTCGGACCTCCGGCCGGTCACTCCGGCTCCCTTCAACCGTCGGGCGCTGGTATTATATGCCATGGGTTTAACACCTGCGACGCTCGTCACCCTGCCCAGCGCCTTCGCCGCTGCGTGTCGGCTGTCGCGGACAGAAGGCGAGCTGTTCGAACGCTGTCGAGCAGCCCTCACCCGTCGGTTCCACAGTGAGCGGATCTGGTTTACCCTCGTAGCCTCCAACGCCAGCACGCAACGGGTCGGCCCCGAGCAGGGCCAGGATGGCTCGGTTGAAGTGGCCCGCCTGGGCAGCGGGGAAACCGAAGTCATCATCCATGCTGATCCTTCCGTCGCCAGCGAGATGCGCGCCGTGGCCATGCCGCTGGCCCTCGGACTCAGCGTGGTCCTCGAGCTCAGAAGCATTCTCCTGGAGCGTCAGGCGGCGTTGGACGACGCGGTCTTCCAGCTTCGCGCGCTGCGCCAGGTCGCGCGGCTGCTGTCCTCGGTCCACTCAGTAGAGGAGACCGAGCAGCTCATCCTGGATTTCATGGCCGAGGTCTTTTTCGCCTGGTGGGCCTGCCTTTACAGGCCGGAAGGCGAGGTCTACGCCCCCAAGGTCTTCCGCTCGCTCAACGACCGGCTCCGCCCGGCATCCATCAACAAGGCCGCGCTCGATCAGGTGCTTCCGACCGGCAGCGCCTCTGCGGGGGCCAACGACGCCCGGGTGGCCGGCCTGGTCGGCCCGGGCGCGGAGCTGGTCGTCCCATTGGATGCAGGTGCCGAGAGGATGGCGGTCCTGGTGCTGGGGTCTCGAATCAGCGACAAGCTCTATGGGCGGGCAGAGCTCGAGCTGGGCGGCACGCTCTCCTTTGCCGCGGCCATCGCGCTCAAGAACTCGGAGCTGGTGGAGCAGCTCCACAGCGCCGCCACTACGGACGAGCTCACCGGGCTATACAACCGCCGAGCTCTCGAGGAGCGTCTCGCGGCCGAAATCTCCCGCAGCCTCCGCCACCAACTGCATACCAGCGTCCTTTTGCTCGATCTCGACCGCTTCAAGAGCGTCAACGACACCCTAGGGCATGCCGCGGGTGACCGGCTGCTGATCCAGGTCGCCCGAGTACTGCGGCAGCAATGCCGGGCGCTGGACGTCGTGGGCCGGCTGGGTGGCGACGAGTTCCTGGTGATCCTGCCCATGACCAAGCCGGCCGAGGCGCAGGTGTTTGTCGCGCGGGTGCAGGCGAATGTGCGGGAAATGGAGAGAGCCAATCCGGAATTCGGCACCTGCACTCTGAGCATGGGAATCGCCGAGTCCCCACGCCATGGTACGACGGTGAGCAGCATTCTGGCCGCGGCCGATACCGCACTCTACAAGGCCAAGCGAGGAGGCCGGAACACCGTCGAAATCGCGGACAGCTAGCCTCCATGGCCCACCCGGAGTTCACCTTTCTCGGGGATGCCGTGTGGCTGGACTTTGTCAACAGCACACGGGGCCGGGAGCCAGCTCCACCGGATCTGTTACCTGACGCGCCGGCGTTCGACCGCTGGGCTCAGGCTCTCCATCTCGACGTCAACGGTACCGCAACGCCGTTCAGCGCTGTGCGCCGGTTGCGCGACCAGCTCACGGAGCTCGCCGAAGCCCTCCACCAGGGTCTGCAACTTCCTGCCGCCGCCATTGAAGCCGTCAACGAGGTGCTAAGCCGGACGCCGGGAAACCACCAGCTCACCAGGATCGGCGGCGAGTGGCGACTCCGGTTTGCCCCCACTCGCATGCTCAGCGCCATAGAGACCATCGCTCGCTCGGCGGCGACCACTCTAACCGATCCCCGGCTCGTCGTGCGGCGCTGCGCGGGGGAGCACTGTACCCTGTTCTTCATCGATACCTCACCCAACCGGTCCCGGCTCTGGTGCAGCCCCTCGTTTTGCGGCCGGCACGCTCGGATCGAGCGCCGGCGAGGGCTGCTGCGCTGACCGCTCCGGACCCGGTCGGCGCCTTCGAGCGCACCCGACAGGCCCTGGGCTCCCGCTACCGGCTCGAGCGCATCGTCGCCTCCTCCGCCGAACGGGTCTTGTTCGAGGCGGTGGACGAAGTGCTCAAGCGCAGGGTCAGCGTGAGGGTCCACCTTTGCCAGGACCCCGCCGTCCGCACCTGGTTTCTGCGAGAGGCGGAGGCGCTCGGGCAACTCGATCATCCGGCCATCCGCCACGTCTACGACGCGGGCGTGACCGGAGACCTGGCTTACCGAGTGGGCAATTGGATCGAGGGCGAGGGCCTGGAACAGGCGATTCAGCGCGGCCCCCGCCCCATTCCGACGGTCCTGGCCTTGGCGCGGGAGCTCCTGGGAGCGCTGGAGCACGCCCACCTGCATGGGATTATCGTGCGGCGCATCGTTCCCCCCTCGGTCATCCTGAGTCCGGCCGGGCGGGGGACAGTCACCGATCTCCGCTTCTGCAGCTACGTGCTCCCTGCTCTCCCTCCGGGTACGGTTCCTTCGGGGCAGATGTACATGGCTCCCGAGATCCGCCAGGGGGCAGTGGGCGATCCCACCGGTGATGTGTACACCGCGGGGGCGCTGCTCTACTTCGCCGTCACCGGCCGCGAGCCGACGCTCGACAGTAGCGCCCTTCGCCGCCCCACCGAGCTTCGGCCGACTTGCCCCAGGGCCATTGAACGAATCGTGATGCGGGCGCTCCAGCGGGCGCCTCAGGATCGCTATCTCACCGCTGCCGAGATGTTGGAGGATCTGGCAACCGACGCGGGGACCTTCGAGACCAGGGCGGTAACGGTAGGCGAGGCGCGCCTTATCGGGACCGAGGATCGCGCACGCTGGGAGCAACGGCTGCGGCGGGCACTGGGAGACGACTATGAGCTGCTCGAGCTTCTCGGTGCAGGCGGGTTCGGGCGAGTGTATCGGGTGCGTGACCTGCACTTGGAGCGCGAGGTCGCACTCAAGGTGCTGCATCCGGTCCTGACCCGGGATCCGGAGGTCGTGGAGCGTTTCCAGCGGGAGGCCCAGCTCGCCGCGGGGCTCAACCACCCCAACATCGTGAACATCTACGACATTGGCGGGCGATCCGGCCTCATCTGGTACACGATGGAGCTGATCCATGGACCGAACCTGGCCCAGCTGGTGGAGCGGGAAGGACCGCTCTCCCTGGACCGGGTCACCCGGCTGCTCCGGGAGGCCCTTTCCGCCCTGGCACATGCGCACGGCTCCGGGCTGGTACACCGCGACATCAAGCCGGAGAACATGCTGATCGAACCTGATGGCAGTCTCCGCATCACCGACTTCGGCCTGGCGTTGGCCCTTCGGGGAAAATTCGGTGGAGCCACCAGCCAGAGTGGGACCCCGCAGTTCGCCAGCCCGGAGCAGCTGCTGGGTGAGCGAGTAGATCAGCGCTCCGATCTCTACAGCCTGGCAGCAGTTGCCTATTACGCCCTGTTGGGATCTGCCCCGTTCCCCGGACTCACTGCCGAGCAGGTGCTGGCCAAGCAGACGACTAATCAGTTCCCGTCCTCCCGGGGTCGCCGGGACGATGTGAGCGAAGCCCTTGAAGCCGTGCTGGATCGGGCGCTGAGCGCGGACGTGGATGCGCGCTATCCGTCCGCGGCAGAGTTTCTCCAGGCGCTCAATCGGGCGGCGGAGGGAGGCTCTCGAGAGGCGGTGGCTGACTGGGCTCGGGCGGCTGCCCGATGGCTCCGCGGCTCCCCCCTTGACTAAATGGAGCCGAAACGCAGATTTGTCCCCG
>UEXR01000145.1_pt1 | contig 12066 bp, 11 predicted proteins | sample 4301101 | NCBI WGS metagenome assembly UEXR01 (sample SAMEA4773180, study PRJEB27434) | metagenome | biome: 2259; feature: agricultural soil; material: soil | place: USA | collected 2014-09 | depth 0.25 m
GTGGAGCCTGGCCAAGTAGTCTCCCACCCCTATGCTCCCCGCCAAAATTCGTGTAGCCCTCTCGCTCTGTCTGCTTCTGGCCGCGTGCCGCGACCGTCCTCCGCAGACACCGTCGGTTGGTGAGGTTTTGCCCAACCTTCCTCTGCCTCCCGACGCCACCTTCCTATCACGCGCGGGCGGCCCGGATGCCCTCCAGCTCACCGTGAAATCCCCGGCACCGCCAGACCAGGTAGCTGCCTACTACCGCAAGCTGTTCAAGCACGGTGGGTGGAAGCTGGTCAACGATGCCAAAGACCGGGATGGGGCTGTAGTCCTGTTGGCCGAGCAGAAGGGGCCGCCGCTCTGGGTTCGGATTCGGCAGTCGGATGACGGCCACAGCACCGTGGTGGAGCTCGCCGGAGCCGTCCTGGCGAAGAAGGACAGCACCGCCGGCCGCAAACCAGCCTCATGAGGAGCTGAAGGTCAGGTAGAGAGCGAGATTGATCTCGCACCGTCAACGCACGGCTCGAAGCGTCGACCGGGCGGCTCGGGCTGCCTGCGCCATGACGTCCCCCGCCTCCGGGCCACCGGATTCCCGTGCCGGTGCCACCAACTGGCTCAGGACCTGAGCGGCGACTTCCGGGCTCGCCACTCGGAGTTGACTCATGGCGGCGCCCAGAGCGCGCCGCAGTGGCGGTGGTATCGTGAGACTGGAAAGACGATGCTCCAGAGCCTGGAGACGCCGCCGGTGGGCGCGTTCGCTCGGGGGATGATCCTGCAGCAGGTCCTGGGCAACCCGCAGTGTGAGCCACAAGGCAAAGATTCCCTCCCGCCGTGGTCCCCGGCCCGTCTGCGGCAAGAGAGTCAGCAACTCGGTCGCCGAGGGATCCCAGCCGGTCATGCGATGCTCCGCCGCAGTGCATCGAACACCGAGGCCGGTGTGATCTCCTTCATGCAGCGGTGATGCCCCTCTGGGCACGCTGGTCCTCCCATCGCGCTGCACGGGCGACAGGGCAGGGCGGTCTCCAGGATTTCGGCCGTCTGGCCGTAGGGGAAGAACCCGAATGCCCGCACTGTCGGTCCGAAAAGCGCTACGAGGGGGGTGCCGACCCCGGTCGCCATGTGCATGACTCCGGTGTCGCCACTGATCAGGACCCGAGCGTGCTCCAGCACTGCTCCGGTACCCTGGAGCCCGAACCGGCCCGCTGCCCTCCAGGCGCGATCCCGATGGTCTCGAGTCAGCTCGTCGGCCAGGTCGGCATCGTCCGGGCCGCCCACGATCACCACATCCATGCCGGCGCACACTACGCTGTGGACCAGTCGGGACCAGTAGTCGGTGGGCCACCGCTTGGTCTGGTGGGCTGCTCCAGGGGCGATGGCGACGAGGGGGCGTTCGGGGCGGAGCCCTTGAGCAACCAGCCACGCGGCGGCTTCATCGCGAGCCGGCGTGCCCAGAAAGAACTCGGGCGGCTTGCCGTCGGGACGCACATCCAACTCGTGCGCCGCGTCGAAGTAGCGCTCCGGCACCGGACGAAGGTCGCGGTACCGGTTTCGCTTGGTATGAATCAGGAGGGCTCGGCGAATGCGGTGCTTGGGATAGGTCCGCCAGGGACCGGGCACCATCGCGCGCAGCAGCCGGCTCCGCACACTGGCGTGCAGATCGAGCAGGTGGGTAAAGCGCTCGGCCCGGAGGTCCGCCGCGATGCGGACCAGCGACCCCGTGGGATCGAGGGCGACGACCCGATCGACCCTGGGATTGTCGCTCAGCAGCGGGGCGAATGCCCGCTTGGTGAGCGCGGTGATCCGGGCTTCGGGGTGACGTTGGCGGATGCTGCGCAACAGCGGCGTGGTGAGCAGCACGTCGCCGATCGAGCTGAAGCGGACCACAAGAACATTCGGGAGCATGGCCGTGAGGAAAATACTTCGGTGGGAAGACAGCAGTAAGCAGTGAGCCTCTCATCTGTCCCCTCTCACCTGTCCCCTCTCACCTCATTAACTTTCCGCTCATGCCCCGGCCCAAAAGCATCCTCTGGGTGGACGACGAGGTCGAGAGCCTCACGTCGCATATCCTGTTTCTCGAAGAGCAGGGATTTGCGGTTGAGACCAGCCCCCACGGCGATGACGCGCTGGTGCTGCTGCAGCGCCAACCCTACGGCGTGGTGTTGCTGGATGAGCACATGCCCGGCCGTCGCGGACTCGAGCTCTTCCGCGCCATCCGCTCCATCGATCATGGCATGCCGGTGGTCATGGTAACCAAGAGCGAGGAGACCGAGACCCTCAAGGACGCGATCGGCGCCGACATCTCGGACTATCTTATCAAACCGGTCAATCCCCGGCAGATTCTCTCGGTGGTAACCCGGTTGCTCGACGGCGATCGGATTCGGCAGCAGCGGCTCTCGCGCGACTTCGCCACCCGGTTTCGCGAGCTCGAGGCGCGCCGGGCTGGCCCGCTGGCCTGGCGGGAATGGGTCGAGCTGGTAGCAGAGCTGGCGGAGTGGGAGGTGCGGCTGGGACAGGCGGACGAGCCCGGCTTGCAGGATGCGCTGCGTACGTTGCAGGAGAGTCTTCGGCAGGACTTCGCCCGATACCTCGAGCGCAACTACGCGAGCTGGTTGCACGACGGCGACAGCGACCGTCCTCCGCTCTCGGTCGATATCGGCGCGGAATTTCTCCGGCCGGTGCTCGACCGGCACGGCAAAGCGCTGCTGGTCGTGGTCGACTGTCTCCGACTGGACCAGTGGGCCATGATCCGCCCGCTCATCAGTTCCCGTTTCGACATCGAGACGGCGCATTACTTCTCCATTCTGCCCACCGCCACGCCCTTCGCCCGCAACGCCATCTTCAGCGGGCTGTTTCCCGCGGAGATCAAGGCCCGCTATCCCCGGTGGTGGACCGACCAGGAGGAGGCCAGTCTCAACGCCCACGAGGCGGAGCTGCTCACGGAACAGCTCAAGGAGATCACCGGCCGCGCGGTGCCGGTGCACTACGAGAAGGTCTTCACCGCGGCGGATGGGGATGGGCTGCTCCGGCGGCTGCCGGCGCACCTGGCTCAGGAAGGCGTGACCGCGCTGGTGTTCAACTTCATCGATCAGCTCACCCACGGTCGAACCGAGAATTCGACTCTCTTCGAGGTGGCCCGCGATACCTCGGCGCTGCGAAACCTGACGCGAACCTGGTTTGAGCGTTCGCCCTTGTGGGACGCCCTCCGCGAAGCAGAGCGGCGGGGGGTTCCGGTACTCCTCACCACCGACCATGGCTCGATTCACTGCCACACGCCGGCGACGGTGTATGCCAAGCGCGACACCACCGCCAATTTGCGGTACAAGTTCGGGGATGATCTGAGAGCTCAGGAGGCTGATGCGGCTCTGGTGGTGGACAATCTGCCCAGCTTCGGCCTGCCCGCCCGGACACCGGGGACCAGGTTGCTCCTCGCGACCGGTGATCGGTTCTTCGTCTACCCCACGAAGCTGCGGGAGTACCAGGCCCGCTATCGCGGGGCTTTCCTCCACGGCGGGGTCTCTCCCGAGGAAGTGATTCTGCCGATCGCGTTGCTCACTCCACGACACGCGTAGCCGTGCGGCCAGGGCTCCGGCTACTGCGACTGGTGTCGCCGTACCGCGGCATGCTCGCGCTCGGCCTGGCTAGCACCTTCTTTGCCTCACTGCTGGACGGCTTCACCCTGATCATCCTGATCCCGCTGCTGCGGAATCTGTTCGGCACCTCGGGGCAGCTGCATGCCGGGTCGACCCGGCTGGAAGAGCTCACCGCCAAACTGGTCGAGCCACTCATAGCCGGTCTCTCGCACGGTGCTGCCGCCGGACGCCTGGTCGTGGTGCTGGCGCTCGTGCTGCTGCTCAAGAACGCGCTGTCGTACGCCTCGACCCAAATCACGGTTGCCATCCAGGAGGGGCTGGTGCGCGACCTGCGCGTCCGGATCTTCAGGCATCTCCTTACCCTACCCCTGGGGTACTTTCAGCACACCCGCGCAGGCCAGCTCATCTCCGGCATAATAACCGAAGTCGATCAGACCAAATCGGTGATTACCGCCTCCCTGATCTCGCTGTTCCAGAACGTGGTCGTGGTCCTGGTGACCCTGTTCGTGCTGAGCCAGATCTCGCTCCGCCTGACTCTGTTTACCTTGGCCTTCGTCCCCCTGCTGGTGCTGCTGTTGCAGAGCATGATCCGCCGCCTGCGGGCCCACTCCCGGGCCCGCACCCGGGAGCGGGGTGAGATCACGGCGACCATCACGGAACGCATCGGCGCCATTCGGTTGATTCGGGCATACGGTGAGGAGGCCCGAGAAGGCGACACCTTCGCCGCCCAGGCGAATCGCTATCGGAAGCAGGTGATTCGAACCCAGCGATTCTCCTCCATCACCAGCCCGCTCACCGAAGTGTTTTCCGGCTTCCTGGTGATCCTCATCATCTGGGCCGGGACCCGGCCGGGGCTGGTGGGACTGGCAACCCCGCTCGGGCCGGAGGCGATCATCGTCTTTCTGATGGCCGCGCTCAAGCTCACCTCGCCCCTCAAGACGATCTCCTCCTTCCCCGCGGTCATGGCGATCAGCCTCGCGAGCGCGGAGCGGGTATTCGAAATCCTGGATGAACCCTCGAGCGAGCTGGACCGTCCGGGTGAGGGACCAGCCCGCTTCGATCGGGAGATCGTGTTTGACCGGGTGTCGTTTCGCTATGGCGCGGGCGACCCGGTGCTCAGTGAGGTTTCCTTTTCCATGGCGAAGGGCAGGGTCATCGCGCTGGTCGGTCCATCCGGCGCGGGGAAGACGACCCTGGCCGATTTGCTTCCCCGGTTTCATGATCCGACCGGCGGCCAGATTCTGATGGATGGCGTCCCGCTCACCCGGCTCACTCGCCGCTCGGTCAGGGGGCTCATGGGGGTGGTGAGTCAGGACACCGTCCTCCTCAACGATACGGTCCACGCGAATATCGCCTACGGCTCGCCGGGTGCTACTCGACCGGAAGTGGAGCTGGCGGCTGCGGCCGCCAACGCCGTCGGATTCATTGCCCAGCTGCCCCAGGGCTATGACACCCTGTTGGGCGAGCGGGGAACCCGGCTCTCCGGCGGCCAGCGTCAACGGATCGCCATCGCCCGGGCCTTGCTGAGAGACCCGCCGATTCTGATTCTGGACGAAGCCACCAGCGCCCTCGATACTGAATCGGAGCGCCTGGTGCAGCAGGCCATCGAGCGGCTGATCCGGGAACGCACCGTGCTGGTCATCGCGCACCGCCTCGCCACCGTTCGGGATGCCGATGAGATCGTGGTCCTCGACGCCGGCCGAGTGGTCCAGCGGGGCACCCATGAGGAACTGTTCCGTGCGGGTGGCTTGTACCGCAGGCTGTATGATCTTCAGTTCCGTGACGAGGAAACCATCCTCGCCGCGGATGTCTGATTCCACTTCCTCAACTCCAGCTGCTCGGGGGACAGTGTTCGGCGCATGACTGCGACGCACTCCGATGCTCGGATCCTGTTGATCGGGGCGTTCGATGATGCCACCTATGCGCACACCGCGCTGCGGCGGCGCGCGCTCCAGCGGCTGGGGTGCGCGGTCGGGACGCTCAATCTGACCAGCCCCCGCCGGTGGTGGAGCCGGTTCCGGCGGGTGAGTCTGCGGGAGCGCTTGGAACTGGCGATCGCCCAATCCGTGCCTGGAATCGTCCTCGTCATGGAAGGCAAACAGCTCGAGCTCGAGCTCGTCGCCGAGCTCAAGCGTCACACTCGTGCGCTCTGGCTGAACTGGTTCTGCGACGGCCGCCGTTCGCTCGAGACGGTCAGATCCACTGCCCCAGCCTACGATAGGGTCTTCGTCGCCGGGAGTGAGGTGGTTGCCGCTCTGAGTGAGCCGGGGCAGCCGCCCGCCCGGTATCTGGCCCCTGCCTGCGATCCCTCCGTGCACCGGCCGATGCGGTCTCGAGACCAATTCCGTGCAAACGTCGTCTTCGCTGGCACGGCCACGCCGCATCGCGAGCGACTCCTCGCCGAGCTGGTGGAGTTCGGATTGGCGGTGTGGGGGCCCGGATGGCGGAAGACGAAACTCCGAGACTACTGCCGGGGAGAGTTGCTGGATCACCTCGACTATATCCGGGCGTATGCCGGCGCATCGGTTGCGCTCAACCTGCAATGGGGGGATAGCTCGGGCCCGGCGCTCGATCCCGGGTGCAACCGCCGGCTCTTCGAGCTGGCCGCCATCGGTGTGCCGCAGGTCGCGGAGGACCGTCCCGACCTACATCTCCACTTTCAGGAGGGCTCCGAAGTGCTGGTCTCCCGGAGCATCGCCGACTTCAAGGCGCTCATCACCGAGGCGCTGCACGACCGAGGGTGGGCCGAGCAGGTAGCCGCCGGCGCCCGGCACCGGGCGCTGGCCGAGCACACGTATATGCATCGGATGGCGGAATTGCTGCAGGCCGTTGGGGGAGTAGACTTCTGAAGCGATGACGGGACCGGCACTCAGCCTTCTGGTTTCCCCTCGGGAAGGGTGCCGGTGGCGAGGTAGTGGCGGTACATGCGCACGTACGCCGCCGCCATCGTCAGGTGGGTGAACGATCGTTCGATGTGCTTCCGGCACGCGTACGGGTCCACGCGATCGAGGCTGGGTCGGAGCTCGATCAGTGATTCCAGGGAATCTCCGAGCGCACCCACGCCGGGTGTGACGATCTCAGGCAACGCTCCCCGGCGGGTGCCCAGGACGGGCGTCCCACTCACCAGGGCCTCGATGGTCGTCAGCCCGAAGGGCTCTTCCCACTGTGCCGGCATCCAGAGACATCTGGCACCCGCCAGCCAGGCGGCCTTCCGTTCACCCCCCACCGTCCCGACGTAGCGAACCCCTCGGCGGAGCGTAGGTCGCCAGCCCCCAGCGAGGACCAGCGGGCGTTGCGCCGCTCGCGCTCCGGCAATGGCCCAGCGATATCCCTTCACTGCGTGGAGCCGTCCAAGGAACAGGTCGTAGTCCGACTTGTCCGCTCGGAAGGAGTAGTCCGAGGGATCGACCCCGTTGTGCACGTAAGCGCTTCGTCCGTAACGGCGAGCGTGGTCGGCGCTGAGGAAGATGGTATTCCGCGGCGCGGTGGTCCCCGACCGCAGATTCCCGTGCAGGGTGATCACATGAGCACAGCGAGGGGGAACAGCGAGGGGCGCGTGGCTATGGAGCAGATCCACACCGGACGGCAGGCGAGCGTCGAGGTTGAATCCCGGGCTGCCTGGGGGATCGACCGGAAGCACAGTCGCCCCTTGCAGTAATGATCCGGGGGCTGCCAGCAGCGTCACGCGGTGGCCCAGCTCCAGGAGCCCGCGGGCGAGCCACACGATCACCCGTTGGGTACCACCGTAGCCGCGGACCGGCACGCGCCCGTGGAAATAGATGGCGATGTGCATCGTGCCGAATTCACTTCAAGAACCGCGCCTACAGAGGAACACTCGAACTGGGGGAAAATGACAGCTTGCCCGTCCGCAACACCTGTCGGAATACTCTGAGATATCCCTCCGCCATTGTGAGATGGGAGAAGTGCTGCTCCGCTCGGGCCCGGCACGCGGCGGGATCGATCTGCTCGATTCCGCGCGCCAGTTCGACCAGCTCCTCCAGGCTGTCTCCTAAGGCGCCCACTTCTGGCGTGACGATCTCGGGCAGGCTGCCCCGACGAGTGCCCAGGATCGGTGTGCCGCACATCAGGGCCTCGGGCAGGACATTGGCGCAGGGTTCGTCCCAGAGCGCCGGCATCCAGAGGCAGCGCGCTTCTGCCAGCAGCACCAGGCGTTGTTCTCCCTGGACTGTGCCGACGTAGCGCACCCAGCGACTGAAGCTGGGTCGCCAGCCGCCCGCCACCACCAGCCGCCGCCGGCTTCGCTTCGCTCCCTCCACAGCCCAGTGGTAGCCTTTGACTCGATGGAGCCGGCCCAGAAAAAGGTCGAAATCGGTCTTGATCGGCCGGAAAGGATATTCTCGCGGGTCTACCCCGTTGTACACGAAGGCGCGACCGCCGTGACGCCGGGCATGATCGGCACTGACGAACAGGGTGTTCGGGGGGCAGCCCTGGCCAGGCCTCCGGTTGCCGGCCAGGCGCCAGATCCAGGGCACCCCTGGCGGAACGTGCAATGGCGAGAAAGCACAGAGAACGTCGATGTCGCCAGGTAGCAGCGGTTGGATATCGAAGCTCGGCCCGCGTGCTGCCCGAACGCTCACCGGAACCAGGGTCGCCTCGCGGACTATTGATCCCGAACCGGCGAGCAAGGTGACCCGAGCGCCGAGTTCTGCCAATCCGCGAGCCAGATTGACGATCGCCCGCTGAGTGCCGCCATAGCCCTTCACTGGTAGGCGGTCGGGAAAGAAGAGGGCCACATGCATGGCGCGGTATCATAGTTGGCAGGGTACCGGGGACAAAGTGGCCCAGCGTGGCGGGTGCAGGAGGGCCAGGATATGTTACGGCCGCGCTGACGAAAACCCCCCGAGGATTGTGGTGGTCCAAGTCTCCGGTTTTACTATCGTACGCAATGCGGTGCAGCTCGATTTTCCTCTGGTCGAGAGCATCCGTTCGATCCTACCCATCTGCGATGAAGTCGTCGTCAACGTCGGAAGATCCGACGACGACACCGTCGGCCTGGTACGGTCGATTGGCGATCCCAAGGTCCGCATCCTCGAGACCGAGTGGGACCTGAGCAAGCGCAACTTCGTGTTCGGCGAGGAGACTATGCGCGCCATGCAGGCCTGCCGGTATCCCTGGGGCGTCTATATCCAGGCTGACGAGGTGCTACACGAGGACGGTGCCGTCGAATTGCGCCGTGCCGTCGCGGACAACGATGGCGATCCGCGAGTGGAAGGACTCCTGGTGCGATACCTGCACTTTTACGGAGGTCTTGACACCGTGGCGACGCACCGGCGGTGGTACCGGAGAGAGATTCGCGCGGTGCGTCTCGATCCGGCGTTGGATATCCGACCCTATCAGGGAGCGCAAGGATTTCGGGTCGGTCCGAACGCGCGAAAAATCCGCGCTCGTCTCACCGGAGCCCAGATGTTTCACTACGGGTGGGGCCGGCCGGCGAAGGCGCTGCAGGCGAAGCGCGCCGTCACCCGCGGCTTCTTCCCCCATAAGCAGCCGGACACCGCTCCTCTGCTACCGTGGATCCCGGGTATCCGTCCGTTCGGGGGCCAGCATCCCGCTGTCGCCCGAGAATGGGTCGAAGCCCGTCGGCACGACCCGGAGCGCCGAATCGGCCCCCGCTTCTTCCATCCCCAGCACGTACGGCTCTATATCTCGGACGCGATCGAGCGCCTGACGGGACACCGGGTGTTCGAGTTCCGCAATTACACCCTGGTCTGATCGCTTTCGCGCTCTCCGGACTGGGACGTGATCTGGCTGGTGGGTGGCTCGCTCACGTCGAGGGGATACTCCTGGCCCTGGAGCAGGAGCGCGAGCCGGTGGGCGTAGGTGTGATGCTCGAGAGCATGGCGCCGGCCCGCTCGTGCAATGGCGGCACGGGAGTCCGGCTTCCGGAGATAGTAGCGCACCAAGTCAACCGCCTCGTCGGCGGGGTCATACCAGACGCAGTGCTCGCCACTGCGGGCAAGCTGGTCGATATCCTCCACCCAAGGTCCGAGATAGAACCCGCCGCATCCCAGAATCTTCCACATCCGGTTCGAGGCGCAGGCCTGCTCCGAGCGCTGATTGGGAAAGGCGTGCCCACCAAGCGAGATCGAAGCGCCCCGTACGATCCGGGCAAACTGCCGCCCGCGCACCGAACCGCCGACCACTGGCAGATCATTCGCTGCTCCCTTCCACCCCGGGCCCCTGATCTGCAGATCGAAGTTGGCCGCGACAGCACGGAGCAGTTGGTGCCGGTAGGAATAAACGCCCGACCCGACGAAGGAGACCTCGCACCGGTAGCGCCGCCGGGTCCACCGCGCCGGACGATCGATCTCGGGGTCCACCCCCTGGGGCAGAAAGCCGACCCAGTCGACGCCGGCGATCCGGTACAGGTCGGCTTGTGAGGGACAGGTGACGAACATCTGATCGACGGCCCGGCCCAGTCGCACGATTCGTTCGTGGGGCTGAGCCACCAGGTCGAAGAACCAGAGGGCGGATCGGCGGCCGTGGACCACAGCCTCGAGACTGCTGCCATCCAGATCGGCGGCGTAGCGGGTCAGGATGACGGTGTCCGGTGCGAACCCGTCGACCCGCCAACGCACTACCCGTCCGGCACGAGAGCCCAGGCGTCGGTACCAGCCGGGGACGTCGATCAGGCGGACGCGGTGGCCCAGGGTGCGGAGTCCCCGTGCGATCGCGGCCTCGGTGCGATGCGAGCCACGCCGTCCCAGGACCGCCACTCGTCGCGGGTGTGCTGCTTCTCGCGAGTTCATGAAGGACCTAATTTAGCAGTCATGTCCCTTCCCGTCACAATCGTGATCCCTACGCTCAACGAAGCGGACCAGATCGCCGACTGCGTTCAGCAGGCGGCCTGGGCCGACGAGATCATCGTGGCTGACGCAAGCTCCACTGATAGCACGGTCTCGCTCGCCCGCCAAGCGGGGGCGCTGGTGCTGGAAGGTGTGGGACCCACGATTGCGGCGCAACGCAACGCCGCGATCGCTCGCGCGCGCAATTCCTGGATCTTTGCCCTCGATGCCGACGAGCGGTTCACTGAGGAGCTTCGAGCGGAGCTCGCTACCACACTGTCCAACCCGCAACACCGCGCCTATCGGGTACGACGCCGCAACTTTTACCTCGGCAGCGAGCTGCGTCGCGGGCATTGGGGAAGGGACTGGGTCACCCGGCTGTTCGCCAGAGAATGTCGCTGGCGGGAGCGTCGGGTGCACGAGACTCTCGAGTTCGAGGGCGACTCCGGCGTCCTTCGAGGCACCCTGCTGCATTCGCCGTATCGTACCCTCTCACACCAGCTGGAAAAGATGGACCGCTACGCCCGCTGGGGCGCTCAGGATCTGTACGATGGAGGCCGTCGCGCGTCAGCCTGGGATCTCTGGGCTCGGCCCCTGGGCCGCTTCGCACGGGCTTACCTGCTGCAGGGCGCGATCTTCGATGGCCGATTCGGGCTGGTGGCCTCCGCTCTGGGGGCCTACACCGGGTTCCTCAAGTATGCCCACCTCTGGGCGCTGGAGCGGGCTCGGCTTTCCCAATCAACTCCCGAGGGGCGCCCGTGAGCAGCCAGCCCGCTGCCGCTGCAATTCCCGACATGCGAGTGGCCTTGATGACTGGCGCCAGCGGCTGGCGCGGATCAGCTGCCAGCTATGCCAAGATCGCCCGAGGTCTGCTGGATCGGGGCCATGAGTCGCTCTTGCTCACCGGGGCCCCCAGACTGACAGCGCGGTTTATTGAGGAAGGACTCCCGGTCACCCAACTTCCCGCCCGGAACACCGGCCCGCGCGAGGTCTGGGCATTGAACCGCGTGCTGCGTCGGCAGGGGGCTCAGGCTATCATCGTCGACACCCCTCGCGACCTGCGCCTCGCAGGATACGCCACGCTCCCGCTGAGCACCAGAGTGGTGTATCGCTACAACCTCAACTATCGAGCTGACAGAGGCCACCTGGCCGATCGAATGTATGCTCGAAGAATCTCGCTACTGGTTTTTCAGTCGAAGTTCATTCGGGAGGATGCGTATCGGCAGTCCCCCTGGCTCCGTCGTATTCGTCAGGTGCAGATCCCGAACGGGTACGATACCGATCGGTACCGGCCCGATCCTCAAGCCGGGCTGTCGTTCCGAGCCGCACGGAGGATCGGTCCGGAGAGCTTTGTCGTGGTCACGCCGGGGAAGCTGGCCCGGAACAAGGGGCATGACGTAGCCTTTCACGCGCTGGCAACCGTGGTTGCGCGGGAAGACATATCTCTCACCTATGTAGTGCTGGGTGACGGAGTGCGCGAGGCCGAGCTCCGCTCCCTGAGTGAGCAGCTACGATTGCCGACGATCTTCACCGGGCTGCTCAGTCCGGTCGAGGTGGCGGCGGCGCTCAACGCCGCCGATCTCGTGGTGCACTCGTCGCCACAGGAGATCTTCCCCAACGCCGTGGGCGAGGCGATGTCATGTGCTCGCCCCGTCGTTGCGACCGACGCCGGTGGCACCGGGGAGCTC
>UEXR01000286.1_pt1 | contig 12065 bp, 5 predicted proteins | sample 4301101 | NCBI WGS metagenome assembly UEXR01 (sample SAMEA4773180, study PRJEB27434) | metagenome | biome: 2259; feature: agricultural soil; material: soil | place: USA | collected 2014-09 | depth 0.25 m
CGCTCCAAGTCGGCTGTAACCGCAGGTTCACGCCTTTGGAGGACGTATCCATGAAGCAATGCCGTGTCAGCGCCTTCGCTCGCGTCGCACGATTCATCGCGCTCGCGGCAGTCGCCCTGACCTGGGGAGCCGGTGCGCTCCTCGCGCAGGGGTCGACTGGTAAGATCGAAGGCAGGGTGCGAGACCAAGCGGGCGCGCCCATTGCCAACGCTCAGGTGTTCGTGGTGGGGACGGCGTTCAACGCCCTCACGAACCCGCAGGGCTACTACTTCATTAACAACGTGCCCGCCAGCACCGTCGCGGTGCGCTCCGCGTTCATCGGGTACAAGTCGACCCAGGTGGACGGCGTGAAAGTCCTGGCCGGCCAGACCATCACGGTCGACATCCAGCTGGAGCAGACCGCGGTCCAGATCCAGGAGATCACGGTCGTCACCCAGACCCAGCCGCTGGTTCCTCGCGACGAGGTGGCCTCGAAGCAGCGGATCGACGGCGAATTCATCAAGGATTTGCCGGTAGACCGGGTCAGCAGCGTGCTGACCCTGCAGCCGGGTGTTGTGGCGGCCAACACTAGCGGCAGCAGCTTCTCCATCCGCGGCGGCCGGACTCAAGAGCAGGTGACCTACATCGATGGCGTCCCGGTCACCGCCGGGTATCGGGGCGACTCCCGGGTCGGCGCCCTCGGCAGCGAGATCAGCCTCGGCACCAACGCGCTGGAGGAGGCCTCGGTCACCACGGGGTCGTCCTCGGCCGAGTTCGGCAACGCGCAGTCCGGAGTCATCTCAATCGCCACCCGTACCGGTGGCGAACGTTTTACCGGCACTGTGAACTACGAGACCGACGAGCCCTTCGGGGTCAATCACAGCCTGGGCTTCAACCGGGTCACCGGCAGCCTGGGCGGGCCGGTGGCCAAGAACCTGACCTTCTTCGTGTCGGGAGTCTTGGAAGGGCAGCAGTCGATCAATACCGGGTTCGACGCCCAGAAGTTCCCGATCTTCCTCCAGGCCGGCATCGATACCACGGTCGCGGTGCCCAACGACACCACGCCGACCTCAGACACCACCTTCGTGAACGTGTACAACTACGCGGTCTCCCGGGGCGAGTGCGACACCTTCAAGAACAGCACCAATCCCGGTATCGCCAACAACTACGGAGTGGACTGCAACGGGATCCGGGTACCCTGGTCGGGCAACTCGACCTATCAGCTCACCGGCAAGCTGAACTACACCTATGGCACCGGCTCGCGCATCGCCCTGACGGCGCTCCGGAGCCAGAACCAGGGCCGGTTCTTCACCGAGAATTCAATTGTGGGGACCGAGCTGCTGACGGCCGGCTCGCTGGGTGACCCGGGCAACCTGCGCGCCTTCCGCAACTGGAACAACGTGTTCACTCTGAACTGGACCCAGAACCTGACCCGGAGCACCGAGCGGGCGCTGGCGCTGGACGTCAACCTGTCCTATCAGACGGACCGGGTGATCAACGGCCCGATGACTCCCGAGAGCGAGCTCAGCACCCGGAGCAACTTCGGCGGGTTCAACATCAAGCCGATCCACTTCCTGTTCGACTTCGACAACTTCCCCCTCGACGACCAGCTGGTTGACAACTATCGGCGCAACATCGCCGGCAGCCGGCGGTCGCCATACGATCTGGAGAACACGGCCCAGTACGCCCTGGTGGACCAGTGGCGAAACAACGCCTACGGAATCGCCAGCACCGACGAGTTCGCGCCGGTGATCTTCCCCGAGGCCGGTGGTCCCGCCGGAACCAACCGGTTCGCCCAGTACCTACGGCTCTACCGGGAGAATCGCTACATCGGCAAGGCCAACCTCGACTGGCAGTTCGACCGCTACAACCGGCTCAAGATCGGCGGCGAGTATACCAAGTACCACCTGGACCAGTACGCTCACCAGCTCGACAGCCAGGCCTTCTCGGACGTCTACCGGGAAAAGCCCTATCGCTATGACATGTTCATCGAGGACCGGCTCGACCTGGGCGACGTGGTCGTGGTCGGCGGCGTCCGCTATGACCGCTATGCCACCGGCGCCCGCCGCTGGGCGGGTTACCCGCGGATCTCGACCAACCCGTCGTTCGATCCGACCAACCCCGAGGCCTTCTTCACCAACGACTCGCTCTTCCCCAAGGACCAGGCCCACGATTACGTGAGCCCGCACATTCAGGTGTCCTTCCCGGTGACCGACCGGACCAACTTCCGGTTCTCCTATGCGCACCAGGTGCAGGCGCCCGACTTCGGGGTCGTGCTCCAAGGCATCAACACCGACGTCAGCATCACCAACACCAACAACTTCTACGGCAGCGACCTGGATTTCGGCCGCACCATTACGTTCGAGTTCGGCATTCGTCATGCCTTCAGTGACGACATGGTGCTGGACGTGGCGGCCTATAACAAGGACAACCTGTCCAACGCCGCCGGCCGTCTGGTGGCGCTGCAGGATCCGCTGCGGGGCATCACTTCCAACATCCGGGTAATCACCAACGCCGACTTCGGCAACACCCGGGGCATCGACGTCCGGCTCGATCGCCGCTTCGGCAATTTCTTCAACGGCACGGTGGCCTACACCTACGAGTCGTCGAAGAACACCGGGTCCGATCCAGATACCTATCTCGACTTCGGGTCCCGGGTGCTCAACGCGGTGTCCGGTGGCAATCAGCCGCCGCCGCAGGCCATCCTGCCGACCGACTTCGACCGGCCGCACAACCTGGCCATCGCAGCCGCCATCAACTTCCCGGGCGACTGGAAGAGGGGGACGGCGCTCGGCTCGATCCTCGGCAACGTCGGCCTGTTCACCACCTTCCGTTACACCAGCGGACTGCCCTACACGCCCTGCTCGCCCAATGTGGGCGACGAGGAGGTCGTGTCAGGCGATGCCGGCCGCAATAACTGCAACCGCCAGTTCCCCGAGCCGCTCAACAGCTCGCGCTTGCCGTCGTTCAAGAACCTCGACGTCCGGCTCACCAAGGGCTTCAACATTCGGGGCATGGACATCACTGGCTACTTCGAGGCCAGAAACTTCCTCAACTTCAAGAACATCGTTCAGGTCTTCGCCACCACCAACGATGTCGCCAACGCTCGCGAGGAGTCGCAGAACTTCGCGGCGGACAGCGCCGATTTCCGGGCCGAAGCGGTGGCCTCCCAGGCACTGCTGGGTGACGGAAGCATCGACCTCAGCTTCGGCGGGGCCAGCGACCCCCGTACCGGCTGCGGCGCCTGGCGCAAGCAGGACGGCGGGGCGGGGGCGCCGAACTGCGTGGCGCTCATCCGGGCGGAGGAGCGGTACGGCAACGGCGATCATATCTTCGATCTCGCCGAGCAGCGCGCCGCGAGCGATGCGCTGTACGACGAGGTTCGCGGGCTTCACAACTTCACCGCCTCGCCCCGTCGGTTCCGACTCGGGTTCGAGCTGAACTTCTGAGCAGTGCGGTGGGCCACGGCGGGTCCTCATTCCTGGGGCCCGTCGCGGCACGCCCTTCTTCCTTGCCAACTCGAGAGAGGACGCGATGCACTCCTTCTTGCGTAAGAGAACTCTGCTGGTGGCAGGACTCTGTGCCACAGTGGTCGCGGCGCACCCGCCGAGGGTGGCGGCAAGCGCGCTCACCGCGACAACCGTCACTGCCAAGCCGAAGCCGACGGCGAAGAAGCGGACTTTCCGCCTGTTCGCGCGGGCTTTAGGCGCATTCACCATCAACCGCATCTACTGCGGCCTTAATTCGGACGGTGAGGTCTGCGTAGACTCGACCAACTCGTCCACCATCGGCGGTGGCTTCTGGCCCAAGGGCACCGCCGACCAATACGTGTTCAACTCCGGTCTTCAGATCGCCGGGATCGTCGGCAGCGATGCCAATCCCGAGTGGCAGGGTGACACCACCGGCGCCTTCTTCTTCGACCCCAAAGGCACCACCCAGCACGGCGAGGAGGTGGAGCCGGTCTACAACACGACCAATTCGGATGACCTCGACCTCATCTCGGATCCCGCCTCCACCGACCCGGTAGCGCTTGCAGCCCGGGTGCCCACCGGCGATGCCACGGCGGAGCTCTACAATCCGCTGTTGCGCGGCCGCGCAGCCGCATCCCAGGGTGATGTGTGGTGGATTTCGTGGGACGGCAATCCGGCCCTCAACGCCGGACGGTCCCACCCGTTGGGCATCGCGGTCGAGCAGCGAGGCCTGGGGTGGAACTTCCCGGCCGGCAACGAAGACATCGCCTACTTCGTCTACACCTTCTATAACGTGACCGCCAAGGACCCGGCCGTGTATACCGCCGCCGGGATCCGGCCTGGCATGGCGGACATCCTGGCGGAGAAGGGCGACGAGTTCCAGACCAAGAACGAGCAAGCCTTCGGCATCTCCCTTCCCGACGGCGGCTACACGGTCAACAACCTGTTTGCCGCGTTTTCGGCCGACATGGACGTGTCCGAAGCGGGCTCGAACTACTCCTCAGTGAACGTGCCGTTCGCCTTGGGCTACGTATACGAGCACACCTTTGCGCCATCGACCGGCTGGACCTTCGATCCCAGCATCTTCAGCCCGCCGTTCTTCCCCGGGTCGGGGTTCGTCGGGGTCAAGTACCTCAAGAGCCCGGTAGTGAACGGCCGAGAGGTGGGCCTTACCCTGTTCAGCAATACCATCAACGGCGGCGCGTTCGACGACGCCCAGAACACCATCCAGCTCTACCGCTATCTCTCCAACAACATCAGCGTCGCTGCTGGCGATGCCGCCTGCAACACCGGCAACCCGCAGCAGACCCACATCTGCTTCGTCAATACCACCGCCCCCGACGACATGCGGTTCTTCCAGTCGTCCGGTCCGCTCAACCTGGGCCCGGGGCAGTTCGGCTCCATCGTGGTGGCCTACATCTTCGCCGCACCGGTGATCACCGGCTCCTGCACCGGACCCGGCACCTGCGATCTGAACCCCGGCGATCCCCGGAGGCTCATCACTCCGGCGGATCTCGCGGCGGGTGCCAATCCGGTGGACTCGGTAACCGGCTATCGCGGGTTCCGCGGGGTCGACACCGCCGGCAAGGTTGTTCAGGACTCGATCACCGTCGTGACCGGCTCGCTGCTGGGTAAGGCGCTGGTGGCCCAGGCCGTCTTCAACAACGGCTTCCTGCTGCCATTCGCGCCTGACGCTCCGGACTTCTTCTTGATCCCCGGCGACAACCAGGTGACGGTGATATGGCGGCAATCGCCGACCGAAGCCACCGGCGATCCGTTCTTTGCGACCGCGAGCGCCCTGTTTACCCCGGAAGGCGCGCCCAACCCGCTGTACGATCCGAACTACCGACAATTCGACGTGGAAGGCTACCGAGTCTACCGTGGAAGGGTGGACTCCCCGAACGAGCTGTCCCTGGTGGCCCAGTTCGACTACGCCGGCACTTTCATGACCGACTTCACCGGTCAGGTCAATCCCAACCCGAGCTGCGCGCCCGAGCTCGGCATTGACCTGGTCACGGCCATCGACTCGGTAACCGATCCCACCGCACCCGACACGACCTTCGGCTGCCCGGCCCCGTTCGATTCGCTGGTGCCGGGGGTCGCTCCGACGGTCAGTGTAGACGTTCCGATAGTGGGCACGCCGGACAACCCGGACTTCGTCCAGATCAAGCGGGGCGAGCGGACCAAGCTGGCCACCGGGGAGGCGATCATTCTCAAGGCCGATACCGTGAAGGGCCTGAACGACACCGGGGTGCCGTTCACCTTCGTGGACCGCGGAGTCCGCAGCAACCTGCGGTACTTCTACTCGGTCACCGCGTTCGACATCAACTCGTTCCAGTCGGGCCCGTCCAGCATCGAGTCGCCGCGGAATACCAAGCCGGTGACACCGGCAGTCCAGGCGACCAACTTTGCCAACAGCGTGGTCCTGACGACCAATGTTCTGGGTCGAAGCCGCGCCCAGGACAGCGTCTTCACCAGCGATCCAACTCTCGACCCCGCAACCGGCAAGTTCAGCGGGCCGTTCCGCCCCACAACCGGAGATCTGCACTTCGCGGGTGAGTTCGCCCGTCAGGTCGTAGCGGCACCCGGAGCCCTAGCGGTCAAGCTTGACAGCCTGACCATCGGGAACGCCTACGACGGTGCGCCGAACACGTACTTCTTCACCGCCACCACCGGGTCGGGGCAAGTTGTGGCCATCACCTTACCGATCGTGCAGGACGTGTTCGATGCGACATCACCCGGCAACGCCTTCCTGGACGCGGTCCCGGTGGACCCCGCCCTGGCCGCGCGCTTCGGCGGTGATCCGAACTTCTCGCTGAAGGCGGAGTTCATTCAGACGCTGCCGGGCAATTACTTCACCAGTACACCTGGACGCGGCTGCATCAACGAGGCGGAGGGCTTTACCCTTCCCACCTGCGACTACAATGGTGCCCGCTGGTTCCTCGGGCCTTCGCCTCAGAACAACGAAACCGTGGACAACCCCAACGCGGGGAATCAGGCCAACAGTGCCGCACCCGCCCTGCTCACGAGCTTCAACAACGCCGGTGGGATCGAGGGGGTGGCCACCATTCATGAAGACCATGCCTATCAGACGACGCAAAACACCTGGCGCGGAGTCGAAGCGGTGCCGGGTGGCGCTGCCCGGGCGGCAGACTTCAACGTCTACTGGGGCGCGGGCGGCCACGTTGATTCGGTTATCGACGTGACCCATGACCTGCCCATACCGTTCAGTCCGACGGTCGGAGCGAGCTGGGGCATCCTCAACCAGTCCGCGACCACCGTGGGTGCCTCGGCTGACGGACGCGCCGAGCTGACCTCTGGCGACATGGGCTGTGTGCAGCCGTATCTCGCCTCTGCGGCCGTCCAGGGTGTAATCCCCTGCGGTGGTGCGGTGGCGTATGCACTGAGCGACACGGCGAAACCCGGTCCGATCGCGTACATGAATGCGACCGTCGCAAGCGTGGCGACTCAGCCGGCCGCAGCGGGTCAGGGCTTCATCATGTACCTGCCGGGGCACTTCTTCACCTTCGAGCTTCCCGTCGGAGGGTCGGTGCCGGCGGCCGGCACGGTCTGGACCATGCGTAGCTACATCGGCGCGATCAACGGCGGTAACGGCTCCGCCGGCGCCGAGGGGAACTACGTGTTCACGCCTCAAACGCCTGCGATGACCGCGGTGGGATCGACGGTGCGTCTCAGCTTCAACGTGGTCAACCAGGTGGCGGCGGCAACCAAGGCCGATCTCTCACACGTGCACACGGTACCTGACCCGTACTACGTCACCAACCAGTTCGAGCAGACCACGAACACCAAGATTCTCAAGTTCGTGAACCTGCCGACCGACGCGATCATCCGGATCTACTCCTCCAGCGGCGTCCTGGTCAACCTGCTCGAGCATCACTCGGACACGTTCGGTGGCGCGGAAGACTGGAACCTGCGGAACCGTAACAATCAGGTGGTAGCAAGCGGCGTGTACTTCTATCACGTGGAGGCCGGCGATGCTCGTCGCGTCGGTCGCTTCACCGTGGTGAATTTCGCGCAGTAGCAGTCCACAGGGGGCAGGCACGATTGCCTGCCCCCGCCTCCAGGAGACGCTTAGACATGAATTACTCTCGGGCACGCATTCTCGCTCTGGCGGCGGCGTTACTGAGTGGACTGTCGCTCCCCGCGGCCGCGCAAAACAACAACGCCACCAACCAGGACAACACGTCCTATGGCACCACGTCGGCCGAGTTCCTGCTCTTCGGGGCAGGCGCCCGCGGCACCGCGCTCGGCGGAGCGTTCGCGGCCATCGCCACCGACGTGAGCAGCGTGTATTACAACCCCGGTGGAACGGCCCTCGTCCCCCGGATGGGCGCTACGATCGGGACCTACGATTACGTGGCCGACACCAGGTACAACTGGGGTGGCATCGTGTTTCCCTTCTCCGGCGGCAGCCGGGCGATCGGCCTCCAGGTGGGCACCTTCGGGTTCAAGGACCAGCCGGTGTACACCGTGGAGCAGCCGGAAGGCACCGGATCGGTCTATGCGGTCAATGAGACGTTCGTCGGTCTCACCCTGGCCCAGAACTTCTCCGATCGCTTCTCGGCCGGGTTAACGCTGAAGGGTGTGTTCGACCAATTGGGAGAAGCCAGTGGCAACGCATTTGCCGTCGACTTCGGCACCAACTTCCATTCCCAGCTGAGCGGCCATCCCATCCAGTTCGCCTTCGTCCTCACCAATCTCGGCACCAATCTGACCTACAGCGGCAACGCACTCGACGTGACGTCGCCGCGGGCGCCCATTCCCAACGAGCCCGCGGTGCCGACAGAGGACCAGCCCTCGGAGCTCAGGACCTCCGGCTTCAACCTGCCCACCACATTCCGGGTAGGACTGGCGTACGATCTCCTCACCGCCGAGACCAGCCGGCTCACCCTGCTGGGCGACTTCAATCAGCCTAACAACAACCGCGCAGGATTCTCCGGTGGCGCCGAGTGGGCCTCGCAGCACCTCGGCGGATCCCCCTTCGGGGTCGCTCTCCGAGGGAGCTACAGCTATCTGGGATCCAACAATCTGAGCCCGACCAATCCCGCCAGTCAAACCGCACTGAGTGACGAAGAGAACTTGCAGGGACTCGCGTTCGGAGGCGGGCTGAACTACGGGTCGGGTGACTTCAACGTTGGGGTCGACTACGCCTGGAGGTATCTGGGCGTGCTCGGAGGCACCAACTTCTTCAGCATCACGGTCGGCTGGTAGCCCAGCCGCCGCACTCGGGCCGCCCTGACATAGGGCGGCCCTTACTGGGATAGTCATGTATCGCACGACCGTTTTGCTCCTGGCCGCTGCTTTCAGCATGCCCGCGGTCAGGTCACTTGCCGATCAGAGTGATTCGTCGTTGGTCGTTCGAGCGCTGCGGTTCTATCGCGCCGAGCAGAAGCAGACGCGGGTCAAGGGGCTGGTTCAGATTCCGCTGTCGTCCATTTCGGCCCCGGAAGGTTCCGGTCCGTCGAGCTACACGGTAACCGTTCGCTTGGCGGACTCGACCGGACTCACGCTCTATCAGCAGTCGTGGCGCAGTCGAGTCACCGTCGGCGCGGCTACGCCCGACGCGTATACGGTGGAAATCATCGACTTCGCCATCGCGCCGGGGGAATACCGGCTCGAAGTCGCGGTGCAGGATTCGCTCTCGGGCCGGCAGATGAGCGCTTCGACCGAGGTCGATGCGCTGTCGGATACCAGCCAGGCGTCCGATCTGCTCATCGCGCCGCAGATACGGCTGGTGAGCGCGGCGGACACTCTGCCGAAGCCGGGAGAGTTTCGGGCGGGGAGCAGTCTGGTGACCGCGGCCGCCCAGGTCATCGTGACGCCGTTGCGGACCAAGGTCTTCTATCTATTGGAGGCCTACAGCGATCGCGAAGCCAAGGGCACCATGGCTGTGAGCGTGGTGGATTCCGGCGGCAAACAAATCGTACACACACCGCCGGTTGCCGTGACGGTGGCGGCCGGTGGAAGCATTCTCAAGGGGCAGATCGATCTGGCCGGCCTCCCGCCTGGTTCGTACACCATGGCCGCCGATCTGCGTTTGGGAGATCGTAGCGTGAAGCGATCCGCCGACCTGGTCATGGCGCCCTTGGGAGCGGCACTGGCGAGAGACACGACCCGCCGGGCTACCGAGCGAGTGACGGACGAAGGCTTCTTTGCGTCGCTACCGGTCGAGGATCTGGAGAAGGCCGAGGCGCCGCTCAGCTACATCGCCAAGTCCGGCGACCTTTCCGCCTGGAGTGACAAGCTGACGCCGGCAGCCAAGCGGCGTTTCTTGACTCAGTTCTGGATGGCGCGAGACCCCACGCCGGGGACTCCCCGCAATGAGCGGCGGGAAGCGTTCTACCAGGCGATCGACTATACCAACCGGACTTACCGGGAAGGTGGTCGAAATCCGCAAGCAGGATGGCGGTCGGATCGGGGCCGGATCTACGCTAAGTATGGTGCGCCGGATGATATCTGGCGGCGTCAGCAGGAGGGACGGGCCCCGCCGTATGAGGTCTGGAGTTATTCCAAGCAGAAGGGTGCGTACTACATATTTGCCGATCGGTCCGGGTTTGGCGCCTACACCTTGATCTACTCGAACGATCTGAAGGAGCCCGGCTTACCGGGATGGGCGGAGATGCTCGGCGCCCCCGCGGTGCAGGACATCAGCCGATGGCTGGGCGTGGACCTGATCACGGTGGCAAAGCAGTTCTAGCCCGTCGGGGTAGCACATGAGGTCCGCTCGACCGAGGGTCATTCAGGGAACTCAACCATGAGGTGGCTAGTATGAAGCATTCGAGGTTTGGCCTTCTCCTCCTCTCGGCCGCCGGTGTGTGGGCGTGCAACGCAGACCCGACCGAATCGCTCCGGGAAACCGGAACGAGAATCATCGCCGACCCGACCGTGATCTATCTGGATAAGACGTCGCCCCCGGCGCTCCCGGCGTCAACGACGCTGACGGTCCAACGAGTCGATGAACAGGGCAGTCAGCTCGCCTCGACGTTCACGGCGACGTCTGATAATCCCAACGTAACGGTGGTCGTGGACACGACCTACCTGGCGACCACCAACGGCGCCAAGATCCAGACCAGTGAGCGGTTTACGGTAGCCGGGATCGACTACGTCCTGACGGCGGTCCACATACAGGCGGGGTCCGACACTTTGACGGTGCCGGTCAGCGTGGTACCCAAGACCACGATCGCGGCGACCTTCAGCAATCCGACCCCCGCCTTGGGGGAGACCGTAACCGTGACGGCGCCTCCCGGGATCAGCTTCGATCCGGCCAGTACGGTGAGCTTCGGCCCAGCACCTATCCTTCCTCCGGCTGATGTGGTGGTTGCCACCGATGGGTCGTCCATCAGCTTCGTACCGCCACCCAACCTGACTACGGCTCCCGCGATCATTACCGACGTGCACTCGGTCGGCTCGGCGGACCTGACGTTCACCAATAATACGATCGAGGGCATTACCACGCCTGCGGTTACCAGCCTGCCGGGCACCTTCTCGACGCTCACCCCGGCGGGCAACGAGGTAGTGACGTTGACACTCACCGCCGCCAGCGGTGCTCCGGGTGCCACCATGGATGTGGGCGGCACGGCCGGCACTGTGCTCGACCGGCCCACGGCGAACACTATCAGGTTGTTACCTGCCCCCGGCTCGGTTGGGCTCGTGACCCTTACTACTGGTGTGGTCCTGGATGCGCTACCCCAGTTTGCTCTGACGTTGACCAATGCCGACACGATGACGGTGGGTGCCACAGTTGCACCCCTGGCCGGAACCGCCGCGGCGGCCACGGCGCCCACCATCGGCACGCCCGCGAATGTCGGTGATGCCGCGTCGACGTACGACTCGCCGGATTTCACCGGCTCGGCCGATCACTTCTACAAGGTGGTCATTCCCGCGGACGGTGATTACGACTTCACGCTCGATTGGACCATAGGATCGGACCTCGACATGTTCGTCTGTCCATCGCCGGGTGCGATCGACGATACCTGCAATTTCGACGCGGCGTCGGGGAACCAGCCCGAGGCCACGACGATCACACTTACCGCTGGCACGTACTGGGTAGTCGCTGAGGACTTCGGCGGGGATGCAGCGGGTTCGATAATCCACGTAACGGTCGCTCGAGGGTCGTAGTCCTCAAACATTGACCGGCCGCAACAAGACAACGCCCCGCGCAACTCGCGGGGCGTTGTGTTTTTCAGGACCGGCGCCATGGGCTCTTCGGTTGATGTTGCGTCTCTCCCGGCCGACGTGCAATGCCCTATGTCGAGCGTACGACGGGTTCGCGCTCTCATCCAGCGTCTGGGAGCCTCGCGGACGGGCCGGCGGCTGCCTGACGACGCGGAGTGACATGCAAGCAAAGGAAAGTGGCAGACAAACAGAGGAGGGTGACACTCAAACAGCGAACCGTGACACACCAACCGCGAAGAGTTACACGCAAGCAATCGGTGCGCACAGGCCAACAATCAAGGCGGGCGAGCGGACAACGAAGCCGGCACGCTGGACAACGAGGCCGACAAGTCCGACAACCGGCCGCACCCTCGAGCAATGGAGGGTGACGGGCACACAGTGAAAGGTGACGGCCAGACAGTGAAAGGTGACGGGCAATCT
>UEXR01000067.1_pt1 | contig 12033 bp, 11 predicted proteins | sample 4301101 | NCBI WGS metagenome assembly UEXR01 (sample SAMEA4773180, study PRJEB27434) | metagenome | biome: 2259; feature: agricultural soil; material: soil | place: USA | collected 2014-09 | depth 0.25 m
CCTGAAAATCCGCGTGTCGGCGGTTCGATTCCGTCCCTGGCCATCAACAGATCAATGCTTTAGCAAGCGCGGCAACGAGCTACCCTTTTTATGCTCGGTGCCGCTTTTATTTGATTGCGGCGGGCTTGGCAGGCTCCCACGCAGGGTGCCCCGCCGGTGCGGCTCAGGTATGTTCAGAGGGTCTCTCCTTCCTTGTATAGGTCTTCGGGTGAGCGATCCTCGCGACCAGCTTCAGGCGGACTTAGCCGAGCGCTACGCGATTGAGCGCGAGCTCGGCCGCGGCGGCATGGCGACGGTCTATCTCGCGCACGACCTCCGGCACGACCGCTCCGTCGCGCTCAAGGTGCTCCATCCCGAGCTGGCTGCCAGTCTCGGCCCCGAGCGGTTTCAGCGGGAGATCCGCCTCGCCGCCCGGCTGCAGCATCCACACATCCTTACCGTCCTCGACTCGGGTGAGGCCGGTGGCCGGCTCTGGTTCACCATGCCCTACGTCGAAGGCGAGAGCCTGCGCGAGCGACTCAGACAAGAGCGGCAACTTCTCCTGGAAGACGCCCTCCGCATCACCCGCGAGGCGGCCCAGGCCCTCCGCTACGCCCATGATCACGGGGTCATCCACCGCGACGTCAAGCCGGAGAACCTGCTCCTTACACAAGACGGGAACACCCTGGTCGCCGACTTCGGAATCGCGCGCGCGCTTGCGGGCGGTGAGGAACGCCTCACCGAGACGGGACTCGCTATCGGCACGCCGGCCTACATGAGCCCTGAGCAGGCCGGCGGCGCAACGGACCTCGACGCGCGATCGGATGTCTACAGCCTCGGTTGTGTGCTTTACGAAATGCTCGCGGGAGAGCCGCCTTTCACCGGGCCGACCCCGCAGGCCGTGATCGCGAAGCGGCTCGCCGGACCCGCGCCCAAGGTGAGCGTCGTGCGCGCGGGGGTGCCGCCTCACGTTGCGAGGGCGCTCGAGCGAGCCCTCGCCACCTCGCCGGCCGACCGGTTCCCCACTGTCACCGAGTTCGCCCGGTGTCTCGACGCTGCTGCGCCTGCACCGGCAAGGTCACCGCGACGACGTCGGCTGCTCGCGCTGGTGGGTGCCGTCGCAGTCGTCGCCGTCGTCGCCGTCGGCATTCGCCTCGCCGGAGTTCTTCCCGATGCATCCCTCGTCGCGTCGGGCTCCCTCGCACCCCGCGACCAGCTCGTGCTCACCGACTTCGCCGACCGCGCGAACGACAGCTCGCTCGCCACCGCGGTCACCGAAGCCTTCAGGGTGGATTTCGCGCAGTCGCGGCTGGTCGCGCTAGCAAGCTCGGACAGGGTGTGGCAGGCGCTTCGTCTGATGGGACGCCCTGATACGGTCCGCCTGAACCTGGCGCTCGGCCGTGAGGTGGCGGTGCGCGAGGGTCTCAAGGCCGTGCTCTCCGGCGAGGTGTCACGGCTCGGCGACGGCTACATGATCTCGGCCCAGGTGGTGGGAGCGGACAGCGGTCAGGTGTTAGCCGCGCACCGCGAGACCGCAGCGAGCGCCCGAGATATCATCCCGGCGGTGGACCGATTGTCCCGTAAGCTGCGCCGCCACATCGGAGAATCGCTTCGCGGTGTGCGGACCGCGCCCGCACTCGAGGCGGTGACGACCAGCTCCCTCGAGGCGCTCAGGCAGTACTCGCTCGGCTCTCGCCTCTCCGGAGTGGGGCGCGCCGACGAGGCGCTTCCATTGTACGAGAAGGCGGTCCAACTCGACACGGCATTCGCGACGGCCTGGCGCGCGATGGCAATCCAGCTCTGGAACCTGGGCCGCGAGCCCGGGCGGCAGGTGGAGGCCGTCTCCCGCGCCTATGCTCTCCGCGACCGGCTCACGGAGAAGGAACGTTACGCCACCGAGGCGCAGTATTTCGAGTGGGCGCTGGACGACCGGGCCAAATCACGCGCTGCCTGGCGGGCACTTCTCGCCATCGATCCCGAGAATTCTGGGGCGCTGACCAACCTCGGCCTCTTCGCCTGGAACGAGGACGATTACCCCGAGGCGGCCCAACTGGCAGCACGGGCGATTCGGGCGGACCCCAACTATCTCGCGCCCTACACCAACCTGGTCGATGCCCAGGTTACGATGGGGCAGTTCGCCGCGGCCGAAACGACCCTCGTGCGCTGGCGATCTCGGTTTGGGACCGCCGGGGCGTACCAGCTGCAGGTCGGTCTCATGGCGAGCGCGCGGGGAGACTATGACTCGGCGTCCCGCGCCTTCCGCCGCGGCCTCGCGCCGAAAGGGAGTGCGGCGGAGCGGGCAAGCGCAGCCTCCTTCCTGGCCATGCTGGCGAGATTACAGGGCAGAGTGAGCGAGGCCCGCCGCCTCGACCGTCTCGCCTCCGAGATTGATGGAAGCAGCGCGGCGGCGCTCCGACCGCCCATCGAGGAGTCATGGGCGGAGGTGCGCCTCGGCCTTGGCCGGGGACGCGCGGTCAGACGACTTGACAGCCTGATGGAGAGCCCGGGCTTCGCGCGCGTCGAGGGTACCGCGCGTCCATACGACGAACTCGCGTTGCTGTACGCTTTAGCCGATAGGCCGCAGGAAGCCAGGGCGGTCGCCGCGCAGGGCGAACTCGCAGTCCGGGCGTCCGGGCCCGTGGGGGAGCGCCTCCTCAGCGGTCGAATGCATCGGATGTTCGGTGATGGTCTGCAGGGTGCCCTCCTGCTCCACGAAGGTCGGTTCGACGAGTCGGCCAGCCGGTTCCGACGGGCTAGCGCCGCGTTAGGGGGAGTTCGGTGGTTACCCGACCTCGGTACCGCACTCGACCGCGCCGGGACCGGTGACTCTGCGCTCGCCGTGTACGAACGGTACCTCGAGTCCACGTGGAATTTCCGGCTCTACGCGGACGCGCTCCAGCTCGCTCCGGTGCTGCGTCGGGTCGGCGAAATCTATGAGGCGAAAGGTGACCGCGTCCGGGCGGCCCAGGTCTACCAACAGTTCGTGGCTCTGTGGCGCGGGGCTGACCCGGAGCTCCAGCCGCTTGTTGCGGAGGTCCGCCGCAGGCTCTCTGAGGTGGCAGGCGAGTCACGATAGGGTTCAAGTGGAAACATCAACTGCCGCGTTCTCCCACGGACTTCTGCATCCAGATCCAGTACTTGAGTAGTACCTGAACTCCGCATTCTAGAGCGGCGGCATCCTCCCGCAGATAGCCGGATACTTCGCGCATGCCCCGGCGCGACTAGCCGAGTTCGTAGCCCCGCCGAACCTAAGGGATGTGGGGAGTTCTGTGGGGACTTGGCTGCGGGGTCGGCACCCCTTGTCAGCGGCCAGGGGCGGGTTCACCTTGGATTCTGCGGGTCGGTGCGGTTTCTGTTCGCGCTTGGATTTAGGATCGGTCGCTCTTCAAATTCGCTCGCTCGTCGTAGCATCGCCTCGCCCCGTGTGAGGCCGTTGTTCGTGGTCGACAACCCGCCCCTCCTGACTCCTGCCCCGTCCAGCATGGTGACCAATGCCGCATCGCGGCGCCCTCGCTTTTCGATGCCTCGAACGCCATCGCGCCGGGCCGGAATGCTTGCCGTCGGGGCGGCGCTCTTCCACGTACTGGTCGCCCCGGGCTGCGCGGGCAGGAGAGCGACGCCCGAGCCGGAGCCTCAAGTTGTCGAGCGATACCCGATCATCCCGGCGCCCCGCCGCCTCCAGGCGAGGCCCGGCGAATTCCGGCTCGATCGCGAGACCCGAATCATGCTCTCCGATCCAGCAAGCACGGAGCTCCGCACCTTGTCGGAGCTCCTGGTCACTCCCCTCCGGACTGCCTCCGGACTCCCGCTGCCGGTCTCCCCGGAACCGGCGTCCGACCACGCGACCAACGCACTCTCGATCCGACTGACACCAGACTCGGCCTCCAGGGAGCCGGAGAGCTACCGCCTGGTTGTCGCCCCGCATGGCACGATCCTCTCGGCCCCGACGCCGGCCGGGCTATTCTACGGGCTTCAAACGCTCCGGCAGCTCCTCCCGCCGGAGCTGGAGCGTGGGCTGCGCTCTCGCAATGGGTGGGAAAGAGGCGTCGCGCAGATGACAGACTCGGCGCCGTCGCCGCCCGCGCGGTGGGTCATCCCCGCCGTGGAGGTCGAGGACGCGCCCCGCTTCCGCTATCGCGGCATTCTCCTGGACGTGGCGCGCTGGTTCTACCCGCTGGAGTTCATCGAGAAGCTCGTCGACCTACTCGCGCTCTACAAGCTCAATACCCTGCACCTGCACCTGACTGACGACCAGGGGTGGCGGCTGGAGATCAAGAAGTACCCCCGCCTCACCCAGGTCGGCGCCTGGCGGAAGGAGACCATCGTGGGACAGAACTTCGATCCCTACGTCGGCGATGGCACCCCCCACGGTGGCTTCTACACTCAGGATCAGATGCGCGAGCTCGTGGCGTACGCCGCCGCACGCCACGTCACGATCATACCCGAGATCGAGATGCCGGGGCACGCGCGGGCGGCCCTCGCGGCCTACCCGGAGCTATCGTGCACCGGCGGGCCGTTCGAGGTGTCGACCAGGTGGGGCGTGCACGAAGACGTCTTCTGCCCGTGCGAGCAGACCTTCGCGTTCCTCGAGGACGTGCTCTCGGAGGTAATGCAGCTCTTCCCCAGCAAGTACATCCACATCGGCGGCGACGAGGTGCCGAAGAAGCAATGGAAGGAAAGTCCGGTCGCCCAAGATGTGATTCGGCGGGAGGGGCTCGGCAACGAGGAGGAGCTGCAGGGCTACTTCATCAGGCGCATCGAGGGCTTCCTTCGCGCCCATGGCCGCAGATTGATCGGGTGGGACGAGACCCTCGAGGGCGGACTCGCGCCTGAGGCGACGGTGATGTCGTGGCGTGGAGTGGAGGGAGGGATCGAGGCCGCCCGGCAGGGACACGACGTCATCATGACACCGGCCAACCGCACCTACTTCGATTACTACCAGGGTGATCCCGCGGCAGAGCCGCTGGCCATCGGAGGCTTTCTCCCGCTCGACAGCGTGTACGCATTCGAGCCGGTCCCGGACGAGCTGACGCCCGAGCAGGCCGCCCACGTGCTCGGCGGCCAGGGAAACCTGTGGACGGAATACATCCCGACGCCGGCGCGGGCCGAGTACATGATCCTCCCCCGTATGCTGGCGCTCGCCGAAGTCCTCTGGTCGACGAAGGAAACCCGGAACTGGAACCGCTTCGTCGTGCGGCTCCCGGCCCAGTTCGCGCGGCTGGATGCGCTGGTCGCGGACTACCGTGTGCCGGAGCCGGTCGGCCTCGGGGGTGACCGGCTGGTGCTCGAGGACCGCATCCGCCTCACGATCAACCGGCCGTTTCCCGCCGGTGAGGTTCACTACACGATCGACGGCTCGGAGCCGACGATCACGTCCCCCCGATACGCGCGCCCCCTCGACCTCCATCTAACCCCCGCTCCCGTGACCGTGAGTGCGCGAATGTTCTTGCCGAACGGACGCGGCAGCCCGGTCGCCAGAGCACGGATCGCCCGCGCCACCTGGACCGAGCCGGCCGCGGTCCGGGCCGACACCCTTCGGCCGGGTCTCGTCTACGAGTACTTCGAGGGGGAGTTCCACTCGGCCGACGAGGTCAGGCAGGGCCAGCCGCTACGGGTGGGCACGGCTCCCGATGTGGGACTCCGCGGCGGCGAGCGTCCGGAGCACTACGCCCTTCGTCTCTCAGGGCTGCTGCGTGTGCCAGACGACGCGCTCTACACCTTCTATCTCTCCTCAGACGATGGCGCCAAGCTCAGGATCGGGAGCGAGGTCGTGGCGGACAACGATGGGGGTTCAGGTCAGGGCCAGATCGCGCTCCGTAGAGGCTTCCATCCCATCGAGGTGGTGTTCTTCCAAGCGACCGGCCCTGCCAAGCTGCGACTCGAGGTCTCCACACCGGGATCCGCGAAGCAGCCTGTGCCCGGGGAGTGGTTCGCGCACTGACGGACGATGATCCTATACCCCGCTCGGCACCTGCGCGCGCGAGTTCCCGCTCAACTGAGGGCGGTCCGCGCCCCGACATGGCCTACCAGGGGTATGTACTTGACGCAAAGCGAATTGTCCGACGACGTGCTTAGAAGGTGCTGGGGGTTATCTTGGCTCACCTGACGACTTGGAGTGAGAGATGGCAGGGGACCGAAGCGAGGTAGTGGCGATCATGGCGGCCATCATCTATGCGGGCCGCACCGGAGAGTCGGCGCAGGCGCCGAACGAGAAGGTGTTTGGGGTTATCGCAAAGGCGGCATGGGACCTACACAAGGCGGTGGTGGCTGCCGACGATGTTCAGGTTGGCAGAGCCGGATTCCAACAATCCTAAAGGCGATAGGGCCGGAGTTACTTCTGGGGCATGAAACGACACTCTGGGTGCAAGATTGGGTCGGACGTGGATGGCCTCGTGGCGCTGATGGACCCCTAAGGCCGTGTCATATAGGCAAGCCGAGCTATTGAGTTTCCTGCGGACGCACCTTACGCTCGCTGGAGCTAGTAGCCGAGCGGCAGCACGCGAGCGAACAGCCCCACCATCTTTCTCCAGGCATCCTCTTTCGGAACGCTCAGAAGCCCGCGCCATCGCTGAGGCTGCCGTCGCACGCGCTCTTGAAGTCCAGGGCCAGGTCAGGGCGACAGTCGAACCGGCACGCAAAGGGCGAGAGGAAGCTGCTAAGAGTCGCAGGAGGCTCGCCTGAGGCTGGTGCAACTGGCGAAAAACTTTAGCGGCTTAGAGGGCCGAGCGCACGCCAACCCGCGGACTATACTAGGGGGCCGATCCCGATAAAGTGAACCAGGGTCGCCTCGGGAGTCCGACTGTTGAAGCGCGTTTCGCTAACGCTGGCGGTCCCCTTCTGCCCGGTATTAAAGGTTAGATCCAGGTACTCGTTCGGAAGAATGCCGTCGGCACTCCGAGACGTGAACTCCCCGCTCCAAGACTGGCGGCCCGCACTGACATCCGTAATCGTGACCTCGACCGCCACCTCTTCGAGGTCTTTGCGGTTCGAGCGCTGAATGCGAGCCATGTACGCGGCCATATGGCGACCTACTTTCTGGAAAGCGAGGGGGAGCTCCGGGCCGAGCTCGTGAGGTGCAGGCCCATCGTGTAATGGTACTCCAACCGACCGGGCGGCGCACTGATTGGGGCCGCAACACTATGCCGGGAGGTTGTTCCGTCGGCTGCCGAGTCCGGAAGAGCACCGACGCTTCCGTCGCCGTACACCACCGCGAAGCCCAGCGGGTGAGAACTCCGCAAGGGGATGTGCCAGCCGAATCCACTCAAGACAGGACCACGCCCGGCCTGTGTTTCCGTAAACGCAGCCAGAGGGAGTTGCAGCCAGAGGGAGTCATGGAGAGCGCCTTCACGGGCGGGTGATCCATTCCGGCCACTCGGCTCGCTCCATCTCCCAGGCTGCGCGGGGCCTCTTGCGCCAGCGCCGCGGCCTGGATAGAGGGCGACCGATAGACCAACGATGAGCACCGCCATGAGGAGTGAGTCGCTCATGATTCGCCTGGCGGGCAACGGGACTGGGCGGCTGCAGAGGCGGCTCCAGCACATGGGGAGTCCGGTACGCTTGCCGGCAGCGCCAGGATCGTGCCCGTCCGGAGCCGTGGAAGGAGCGGCAGTACGGCAGCTCGGAGCTCCGCGGGGGTGAATGGGGCATGGAGAACCGCGAGACCTTCGGGCAGTTGCGCCGCCAGCTTCGCCAGGGATTGGCTGATATTGGCGAGGTACAAGATGGGGAGAGCCGGTAAGCGCTCCCGCGTCTCCTCAAGAAGGTCCATCCGCATGACGCCTTCCAGCCGCATGCTGCTGATCAGGAGGTGACACTCGGCGAGCGAGAAGGAATGGTCACCCGACAGCGCCGTCGGCTCATGGACCACGCAATGGCCATCGCGACGCAGGGTGCCGATGATCAGGGCTGCTGTGGCAGAGTCTTCCTCAGCGACAACAATACGCTGCCGGTCGAAAGCGTAGGCCGGTGGGGAACTCACGTTGAACCTTGGGCCCGGGAATCGTCCGGGAGTGGCAGGGCGGGAGGGAAGCGCTAAAGGAAGATAACCTATACCACGGGAAGCCATACCTCGATGCCTTTGGGGAACAGATCGCGCCCGTGCTCCTCCTCTGGCGTCGAATCTGTTAGTTCCGTACCTCCAAGAGGTCTGTTAGCCATCGATGGCAGCGGATCTCAAACTCACTCGTCGTGATCTCGTCGTCGCAGTCCATGGTACCGATGAATTCGCTTGCCCGTGTCACGGCCCAGATTGAGTCCGGACCGCTCTCCCAAGCAGGGAAGCGTTCGAACCGGAAAGACTGGCCGGAGTAAATGATAGATCGGGTGCGGTGGTCGATGGGCGCGTGTACCTCAAGCCGCCGGGGTCGCAAAGAGTTCGTCCACCACCTCCAGCAGGCGCTCGGGAGTGAAGGGCGCGCTGAGTGTCGGAATGTTCAGATTGTCCGGTACGCTGCGGGTCCCGATATGGAGAATGGTAAGGTCGGTTTGCCGGCGCGCACGGCACGGACGACGTCAAGGGTACTGGCGTAGTTCGGGGCGGTATTGACGATGAGCAGGCCGATATCCGGCAGGGTCAGGCACAGCTCTTCGGTGGCCGCGCTATCGTGGGCTTGGAAGACAGAGTAGCCGCTCATCCGCAACACACCACTGATGGACAGAAGCAGCGCGTTGTAGTCGCAAATGACGATGCGGCGCCCGGTAACGGGACTTGCGTTAAAGGGATGTATGCGGATTCTTCATATTGTACCACACGGTCTGCGAGTACGGGCATGTGACTCCCGCATGACCTGGGCACCCAGCCTTACAACTCTGGCGCGCTCGTGGGGGTGGGGGGCATCTTGGATCCATGGTCGTCATTCGCCACAGAGAGACCGGCGCGCCGCTCCTCGAGGTCCAGGCAGACACTTTGGCCGGCGCCGATCTCGAAGGTGCCATGCTGTTGTGCGCCGACCTGAAAGGCGCCGATCTTCGTGGAGCCCATCTCCGCGTGGTGGACCTCTGCCAGGCGGACTTGCGCGGCGCGATGCTTGACGGCGCCGACCTGCGGGATGCCGATATCACCCTCGCCAACCTGGTCGGCACGAGCTTCCGAAACGCCGATATCAGCTATGCCCGGCTCCAGGGGATCAACATGGGTGCCGCGGTGCCGGCCAACACCGACTTCACCGGCGCCGACCTGACCCACGCCTACCTCAACTTCTCCAATCTCACTGGCTGCAGATTCGCTGATGCCGTGATGCACGGGATAGACCTCACCCGATGTGATCTCAGCGGTGCGGCGATGGTGGGTGCCGATCTGACCGCCGCCAACCTGAGCAACTCCAAGTTGGCAGACGCGGACTTGAGCTACACTACGCTGGTTGGGGCTTTGATCAACGATTCAGATCTGAGGCGGGCAAGCCTGCAGCACGCCGAACTGGCCGTCGCCACCCTGAGCGGAAACCAGCTGAGCGAGGCCGATTTCAGCAGAGCCCATCTGTCCAGGACGGTATTTGCCCGTACTCATGATCTGCACCAGGTCCGCGGCCTCGACACGCTCGAGTACCTCAGCTCGTCCTGCATCGATCTGGAAACGCTGCGGGAGTGTCAGGCAGGTTTGCCCGACGAGTTCCTCGAGGGGGTGGGCGTAAGCTCACGCGAACGCGAAGCTCTCCGAGGCTCCGGAGCAGCCGCGCTCTAGCTCTCACCCTCGGGCGATGGAGGAAGCTGGGATAGAATCTTCGAAACCAGATCTGGCGGCACGTCCAGCTGGCGCAGCTTTCGCTTGACTCCGAACAAGACGCTCGTCTCGAAGTTGAACTCCCGCGCGCACCAGGCGCAGATCTCTAGGTGCTCCTCGATGATCCTCGTCTCCTCCGGGCTCAGCCGGCGGTCGAGGAAATCGTTGAGGCGGCGGAACGCCTCTTCGCAATTGGTGCGATCCAGGCGACTCATGCCGCAAGATATTGCCTTGCTACCGGCGCTGCTACCGTGGCCGCTCAGCCGGTGCGGTCCAAGGATTTGCGATCAGGCGGTTGGGGGCGCTCCCCAGTCCCACCCATGAGGTGCAGGGCCAGCCCCTTCCGAGAATGGAGACCAAGCCGCTCGAGGACCCGCTCGAGGTAGTGCCGGACCGTGTGTGCGCTGAGCCGGAGCCGCTGGGCGATGGCCGCGTTCGAGAGTCCTTCCGCCGCAAGGAGTGCGATCTGGGGCTCGCGCCCCCGGAGCCCGAAGGCGACTCGCAGCTCCCGGGTAGTCGGGAGTCCTGGAGTCAGCCGGTCCACCAGCACGAGCACGCCGGCCTCGGTGAGCAGCGTCCCCGCCGCCGCGCGGCTCGCCGCCAATCGGTAATACCCCCCCTTCAGTTCCACCTCCTCAACGTCTTCGCGTACGCCCTCGGCCGATCCCGCAGCCTGTCCTGCGAGCTGGGCGATGATATCGAGGAGCGGCTCCCGCTCCGGCTCCTCCCGCAGGAGCTCGTCCAAGCGCCGGTTTCGGATGACTTCGCGCAGCCCATCGCGTCCGAAGATCAGCATGCCGGTCTCCACATCATCGAACGCCTGGCCCAGCGTGCTCCGCCAGGCGCGAAGCCGATGACGGGTGGCGAGGCCGGCCAGGAGCGCGCACCGAAGCGAGACCACCACGGGGAGGACCTCGGCTCCCTCGCTCGTCATGGGCAGTGACCCGCCCGGGCGGTCCGCCGCCGAAGATTCCAGCGCCGCAAGCAGCCACCCGGGCTCATCGTTGGGCAGGCGCAGGAGCACTTCGAGCTCGCTAATCGTATCCGCCGGTGGGTCCTCACGGGGGTTGCCGCACGCCTCGCGGACTCGCCGCAGGCATTCGGCAAGCCAGTCGTCCCGGCTGGCCCACTCGAGGGGGGACATCAGGACTTCGACTGCTCCAACCAGTGCCGCCAAGTGCATAACCGGAGCTCTACAGATGATGGATTCACTACGCTGGTTACCCAACGTGAAGTTTCCGTGAATTCCTGGTGGGGGCCCGGACCGGGCAAAGTGATGGGACGAACGTCCCCTGCGGGAATCTTCCTCTGAACCCAGCTTCGTTCGTGACTCTGCAGCACGCCGATAGAAGTCGACCCTATTCTGCCCCAAAGGGGGTGCACGATGAAGCCATCCATCACCTACCGCCTTTCCGTGGCCGGCGTGCTGCTCGCGACCGCTGGTCTGCCCGCCGCCGCAACGGCACAATACCAGCTGCCCACGGTGGTCAGCACGGCCAAGGCGGACAGCCTGCACGAGGCGGCGGTCGCGCTGGTGTCGGCGCACCGGTGGGCTGAGGCGGCCCGGCTCCATCGTCGTTCGGCCCAGCTCCGGGGTGCGGAGGACCCCCTTGGGTTCCGCTGCCTGAGCGAGGCTGCTGCGCTGGCGTATGCAACCGGCGACCGTTCTGGCGCTCGGAAGGACAAGGCCGCTGCCGCCAGCCAGGCCCTCACCCGGGGAGACCTGCGCGAGGCAGCGATGGCCTATCTGGACGCCGCCTGGATTGCCCAGGAGCAGAAGAACCCGGGCAAAGTCTGGGAGTTCGGGCATCGCGCCGAGATCCTGGCCGATTCTCCATTCCTCGGCTCATCTGACCGCGCCGCAATCCTTCAGCGGATCAGCCGGGGGCCGGCAGTACAGATGGCGATCAAGGAGCCGTAGGGGCGACCACGCAAGCGAAGCGAAGGCAAGTAGGTCAGGAAGTGGTGAACCGCCGTCGAGCGCAGGGACTCGGCGGCGGTTCGCTATTCGGACGTTGGAAAGCTGCGGTGAAAGCGGTCTGGGCTTACCTGTTCGCCCAGATTTGGCAGAAGGAGGCGTTGTCGCTCCCCGTGATCTCGTCGCGGCCGGTGACATACACTGCGTTCATCAACGCCTTGGGCGCGAACTTGATGTCGGGGATCTGGATCCCGTCGGCAGCACCCTTCTTGGTGACGAATACCTTACCGAAGTGCGCCAGGCTAAGCCCGTGGCCCATCTCGTGGGCGAGGACCGAGAAGAAATCGATGAAGCCCGGCGCCCCGCGATTGGTGTAGATGAAGTCAGGTAAGGCAGCGTTGTAGTAGATCTCGCGCAG
>UEXR01000057.1_pt1 | contig 11981 bp, 12 predicted proteins | sample 4301101 | NCBI WGS metagenome assembly UEXR01 (sample SAMEA4773180, study PRJEB27434) | metagenome | biome: 2259; feature: agricultural soil; material: soil | place: USA | collected 2014-09 | depth 0.25 m
CCACCGCAGAGGTACGGGTGCTGGATCCGATCGAGACCGCGGGCCTCACGCTCGCTGATGTTCCGGCTCTGCGGGATCGCGTGAGGGAGGTGATCGTCGAGGGGAGGAAACAGCTGAAGGGCAGTGAGAAGTGAGAAGTGAGGAGCGAGGAGTGAGCAGTAAGAAGTCGGAGTAGGGCGTAAAAGAATGGCTCCTCATCCCGAGCGCAGCGAGGGATCCTGTCGTTTAGATCCCTTGCTTCGCTCAGGATGAGGATTTGTCACCTCTCACCTTCTCACTTCTTACTTCTCACCTCTCACTTCTCACTGCTTCACCGCTTCACTGCCGTCCCAGGTCCCCCGGCGGTCGCGCTCTCCCGACGACACCGGCGAGCGCGAGCAGCGTGAGCGCGTACGGAAGCATCAGAAAGAGCTGATACGGCAGCTTGAACCCCAGTGCCTGAAACAGGAACTGCAGCGCGGTCGCCGCTCCGAAAAGCAGTGAGGCGAGTGCCACCCCGCCTGGATGCCATCCGCCCAGCACGACAATCGCGATGGCGACATAGCCCCGCCCCGCCGTCATTTTCTCCGCAAACGTTCCCACCTGCGCCAGCACCAGCGTCGCTCCAGCCAACCCGGCAAAGCCGCCCCCAGTCAGCGTGGCGATCGTGCGGAGCAACCTCGCGCGCACTCCCGCCGCGCGCGCCATCGCGGCGGACTCACCGGTTGCCCGAAGCGCGAGACCGGTTCGGGTTCGGAAGAGCAACCACCAGACGACGGGTACCGCTGCCAGCGCGAGATAGGTCGGCATGGGCTGGTCGAAGAGAGCGGGTCCCAGGAGCGGAACCCGAGACAGCCCGGGGATGGCCACCGGCTGAAGAGTCGTGAGACCGAGTCCGGCGCCGCCGGGGCCATAGGCCTGCCGGTAGACGGTCCCCGTCAGCCCCACGGCGCCAAGGGTGACGGCCGTGCCCGTGATGATCTGATTGGCCCGCGCACCGATGGCCACGAGGGCGAACCCACCAGCCAGCACCATGCCGGCGACTACCGCGCAGGCAATACCGGTCCACGGCCCCGCTGCCGTCGTTGCCAGGGTAGCGGCGAGCGCGCCCGTGAGCATCATCCCCTCCAGCCCGAGGTTGATCACGCCGGCGCGCTCGGTCACGGTCTCCCCGGTAGCCGCAAGCAGAAGCGGCGTGGCGACCCGCACCGCGGAGCCGAGAAAGCCCACCAGCACCGGGCCAGCCTCAGTCATCGCCGTTCCTCATAGTTCGACCGTCCGCGGGCTGCCGGCGCGGCCGATCAACCTGCCGGCATTTGCTAGCAGCACTACCAGTATCACGACAGCCTCCACTACATAGACCGCCACTGCTGGTACCCCGGCGTCCCGTTGCATGCCGCTCGCGCCCGCCTCCAGGGCGCCAAGCAGGATCCCCGTGAGGATCACGCCTAGCGGGTGGAGTCGCGCCAGCAACGCCACCGCGATCCCGCTGAACCCATACCCGGGAGAGAGGTTCTGGAAGAGCGCGTAAGACACGCCGCTCACCTCGACGCCTCCCGCCAGTCCCGCCAACGCCCCGGACCCTGCGAGAGCGAGCGCGATCATCCGGCGGCTGTCGATCCTGCCGCTGATCTCCGCGGCCCTTGGGCTCACCCCGACGGCGCGCAGCCGAAAGCCCCACAGAGTGCGATCGAAGATGTACCACAGCACAACGGCGCCGACGATCGCCAGCAGAAATCCGGCATGCAGCCGAGTCCCAGGCAACAGCGGAAGACGCGCGACCGCCGCGATCGGGTCACTCTGGGGATAGATGTGCTGATGCTCCTGCAATGGGCCCTGCACCATCAGACTGACCACAGCCTCGGCGATGAAGTTGAGGAGCAGTGTGCTGATCACCTCGAGCACGCCGAAGCGGAGCTTGAGCCAGATCGGTAGCGCAACCCAAATTGCGCCCGCTAACGCCGCGGCGACCCAGAGCGTGGGAATAGCGACCCAACTTGGTTGAGCCCCGATGTGCAGCCCGATCCACGTGGCCGCGATCGCACCCGCGTAGAACTGACCTTCGGCTCCGATGTTGAGCGCTCCGGCTCTGAACGCGAGTGCGATGCCCAGGCCGATAATGATCAGCGGAACCGAGCGAACCAGTGTCGCCGATGTGATCGCGTACCAGGAGCCGAAGCCGCCGTTCCAGAGCGCGCCGAGCGCTGCGATGGCATCGTAGCCGGCCAGCTGCAATCCGGCCGCGAGCAACGCGAGCCCGAGCAGCGGAGCGGCGACAGCGGATATTCTAGCGCCCACCGGTCACCATGAGCTCGCCGATCTCGTAGCGCGAGGCGCCTGGGGGAACCTCGAGCAACGCACCGCGGGCCATCACCAGGTATCGATCCGCCAATGACAGCAGTTCGTCCAGATCGCTGCAGTAGACCAGCACCGCCGCGCCTTGAGCCGCCGCATGACGCAAGCGGTCATGGATCGCCATGGTCGCGCGAAAATCGAGGCCGCGGGTCGGATTCTCGGCCACGATTACCTTGGGCTGCCGGGAGAGCTCCCGGGCAAGCACCAGCTTCTGCTGATTCCCCCCGCTCAACGACGATGCCGGCGCACGTGGGCCCGATGCCACCACTTCGTAGTCCCGCAGCAGCGCAGCGGTGTGAGCCTGAGCCATCCGCCAATCCACTCGGCCTCTGCGAAGCCAGGGATCCCCATGGTCGGAGCCAAGGACGATGTTCTCGGCAAGATTCAGCTCTGGGATCAGTCCTTCGGTGGTCCGGTCCTCGGCGATGAATGCAACCGGTTCGGCCACTTCGAGCTTTCCTCGCAGCGGCAGGAGCCGTCCGGCTACGGCACGCAGCAGCTCGCGCTGGCCGTTGCCTTCGACAGCAGCAACGCCGACGATTGTTCCTTCGGGCACGAGGAGCGAAGCGTGCCTCACTGCTATGCCGTATCCGCTTTCCCGGGGGACCTCCAACGCTTCGACGCGGACCAGGATGTTGCCTGAGCCTGCCGGTCGCTGCGCAGTCGGGGGGAAGCCGGAGGCCGCCTGCCCTAGCATCGCCTCCGCCAGCAGGCCCTGGCTCAGGCTCGGCGCGGGGCCGGAAATAATCGTTTCACCCTGCCGGAGTACCGTAATCCGATCGGCCACCTGCAGAGCTTCGTCCAACTTGTGGGTGATGAGCACGGCGGCGCCGCCGGCATCGGTAAAGCGACGAATGACCCGCATCAACTCCTCCGTCTCACCCGGAGTGAGCACGCTGGTCGGCTCGTCCAGCAGAAGAATCCTTGCATCCGAGGCCAGGGCTTTGACGATCTCGAGCCGCTGCTTCAGAGCCACCGTGAGTCGGCCGGCATACGCTTTGGGATCGAGGGGAAGCCCGACCTGCTCAGTCAGGGCTGTCACCCGTTCCCACATTTCCCCTGGCGTGACCGGCCAACCGGCGGAGAGCGCCACGTTTTCGGCGACCGTCAAGGCGGGGATGGAAGTGGAGTGCTGATGCACCATGCCGATACCGAGCTTGCGGGCGGTCCGAGGCGAGTGGATCACGCGAACCACGCCGCCCAGCAGAACTCGGCCGGTCTCCGGCCGCACCAATCCGTACGCCACCCGCATGAGGGTGGTCTTCCCGGCGCCGTTCTCTCCCAGGAGCGCATGCAGCTCGCCGGGCTGCAGCACGAAATCGGCCCCGCGCAGCGCGTGCACGGAGCCGAAATGTTTGTGGATGCCGGCGAGCTCGAGTGCCGGAGCGGTCATAGCCCAGTGGGATGATCGTGAAAGTCCCACTCGAGCGTGAATCGGTCGCCTAAATGCGAGGCCAACGCCTGAACTCCGAGGGTCTCGGTCGCGTAGTGGCCGGCATACACCACATTGAGTCCCCACTCCATGGCATCGAAATAGGTGTGGTGCGCTCCCTCGCCGGTGACGTAAGTGTCCAGCCCAACCTCGCGAGCCGAACCGATCATGTTACCTGCCCCGCCGGTGATGATCCCGATGCGGGAAATCCTTTCCGGACCTCCGGCGATCAAGCGCGCACCTGGAGCGTTGAGCGCATGGTTCAGCTCGCTTACCAGCGACTCGCGCGATGACAGGCGTGAGGGTGGATGACCCCAAACGCCGATGGCGCTGCCGTGGTAATCGCCGAACCACCCCTCCACCTCGATGCCGAGCCGTTCGGCGAGCACGACGTTGTTGCCAACCTCAGGGTGAAGATCCAGTGGGATATGCGCCGCATACAAGGCGATGTCATTCTCCAGCAGCGCGGCCACCCGCCTATAGCGTCGCCCCACGATTGGCACATTGCCGTCCCAGAGCAGTCCGTGATGCACCAGCAGCAGCGGGTGATCGTCCGGCAGACCTTCCCCCACGCCATCAATCGTCACCTGGGACGCGTCCACCGCCGCCACGATCCGGGTCACCGATCCGCTGTTCTCCACCTGCAGGCCGTTGACCGCGTTGCGCTCGTCCGGCACTTCTCGCACGCGCAGATACTCATCGAGGTAGGCGACAATCTCAGACAAGGAGATAGCCTTGGTGCTCATATTCACCACGAAGGCACGAAGGGCATGAAGGCATCCGAAGCACAACGCGGATGCGGTTGACCGATCGCATCTTCGACGTCCCCCCCGGTTTCCGTCCGACTGTGGTACCCGAAGGCCGCAGGAATCCCCGATGACAAACGGAGCCCTTCACGCTCTTCGTGCCTTCGTGGTGAATGCAACGTTGGAGTACGGTCGAGAACGGCCTGCATGGAAGCCGGCCTCGGCGCGGCAATCAGAGTGCCGGCAGCAATGGAATCCGCCGCCGCCCGAACTCTGGCCTTGACCCGAGGCGGGATCAGGCTGTCCAGGACGGGGTTGGCGACGTACCGAATCACCCCGCTCTTGAGCCCAAAGGCCTCGACCCGGGGAGTGAACTTGCCCTGCTGCACCTCTCGAGCGACCAGCAAAAAAGCTCGGGGCAGGTCGATGACCGCGCTGCCGAGGACCCGTTGGGGAGCAAGCGAGCTCTGGTCGGCGTTGGCGCCGAACACATATACCCCTGGATGCTCCTTTGCCGCCTGGAACACGCCCAAAGCGGCAGCGTCCGCATTGTGGTGGAACATGTCCACGCCCGATTGGATCAGCGCCAGCGCAGCTTCTCGACCGGCGGAGGCGTCGTCGAAGCTGTTGAGGTAGACCACCCGCGTCTCGACCTTCGGGTTCACCGCCTTGGCACCGTTTACCCAACCCTCGTAGGCTGCCTTGATCGGGGGCAGTTCGATCCCTCCTACGAAGCCCAAGCGGCGTGACTTGGTGAGACTACCCGCGACCATTCCAGCCAGGTAACTCGCTTCCTCCAGCCGAAAGATCAACGGGGCCACATTGCCCTTGGCCCGCGCTCCCGATGTCACGATGAAGACGGTCTTGGGGAATTGGGCCGAGACCCGCTCCGCCATGTCCTGGAACTCGAAGCCGTGGGCGAACACCAGACCGTATCCCTGCGCGGCATAAGTCCGAAGCGCCTCATCCTGTTCTGCCGGGGTCCGGGCTTCGATATGGCTGATGGGGAGATGAAGCGAGTCGTGGATCTGTTTGAGGCCTTGGTACGCTCCAGAGTTCCAGGCGGCATCGGCGATTGAGCCCGGGGTGATCAACCCAACACGAAGCCCGTTGGCTGCTGCCGGCTTGGAGCATGCCGCTAGAGACATCAGCGAGACACCATAGCAGCATTTAAGCAACACTTGGCTTACCAACCGGGCCACTTTGGCGTCAAAAGTTCCCGATTTCCACACACTTAGCTGAATTTTCAACGCTTGTGGGAATCCGGCCCTGCCGACGATGCAGTTTGCTCCATATCCATTTTCACCTCGCCGCTCACTCGTGCCCCTTCGACGATCGCGATCCGGGGTGTCAGGATGTCGCCGGCCACGACGGCGCTGGCCTGGAGCTCGACTCGGTCCTTGGCATAGATCCCTCCGCTCACCTGCCCCGCGATGACGGCCTCCTGGGTATGGAGGTCTCCCTCAATCACGGCCCCGGCCGCCACCAGCACCTGCTGTCCCACTCGGACGGCTCCGCGGACCCGACCTTCGACCCGAACGACACCAGCTGTCTCCAAGTCGCCTATTACTGTCATGTCACTGGCGATAATCGAGAAGGGGATCTGATCGGTGCGGCGGCGCTTGAGCTCGTTGCCTTGCTCGTCGCGAGCCGGATTGCTGAAGATGCCCATCAACCGCCCTCCTTAATCATGGTCTGCGGGTCGAGCGACACCCCACGCTGGCGGATCTCGAAATGCAAATGCGGCGCGGTCGACCTCCCGCTGTTTCCACTGAGCCCGATCACCTGCCCGGGCGCTACCGACGCCCCGGTCGAGACCAGGATGCGGGAGAGATGGCCGTACATCGTCTGATAGTCGTCGGGATGATCCAACAGCACGAAAAAGCCATACTCGGGGTCCTCTCCCACCTGATGCACCGTGGCGCCTCCCGCTGCTCGCACCATGCTCCCGATTGGGACGGCGATGTCGATGCCGGGATGGGCTTCCTCGGTTGACCCGGTACTGACCTGCCCGCGAGTGACGTAGCCGGGCTCATCCAGCGGCCACAGGCGCGGAACGCTGAGACCGGCAGGCGGCCCACGCGGCGCATCTGCCAGCCGGGCCTCCAGCACCGGTGCGAGGGGAAGATCGGAAGTGGAGGAGAAGCTGAGCGGATCGCGGACGATGTCGACCCCGATCATCTGGCGCACTTGGGCATAGCGGGCTTCCACGCTGTCCAGTGCGGCGGAGAGCTGACGAACCTTGGCGTTGTCGGACTCGAGCCGTGCCACCGTCCGCTCGAGGCTCGGCACTCGCGCGGCGGCACGTACGACGGGCAAATAGACTGCAGCGAGGAGGATGATCGCCGTAACGAGCGCGCCGCCCAGGAAACCGCCGAGGCGGAGTAACCAGAGGGGGATACGCCAGGTGTGCGACCGGATCGCGCCGTCCCGCTGCACGACGATGGTCACCGAGGGGCGGCCCCGCCTCATCCCTCGAAGGGTCCGCCGAGAATGAGCTCCAGCAGGCGAGCAAGATCGTCGTTGGAGTAGTAGCTGATGGTGAGGAAGCCTCGGCCTCGTCGGCGCATGGTCACCCGAACATCGGTTCCCAGTCGCTTCCGCAGTGCGTCTTCCACCCGGCGGACATCCCCAGTCACGGGTTTGCCAGGCGGGCGATTTCGGCCGTCGTCAGCCCGCCGCGGCCGGGCCGGGGTCTCTCCCCGCACCCGCGCCTCCATCTCTCGGACCGACCAGCCGTCCGCCACTGCCTGATGGGCCAGTCGGAGCATACGCGCCTGGTCAGTAACCCCGAGCAACGCGCGGGCGTGGCCTTCGGAGAGCTTCGCTTGGTGGATGAGTTGCTGAATTTCGGCAGGGAGTTGGAGCAGCCGAAGCAGATTGGCGATGGTCGATCGATTGCGACCGACCAGTCGGGCGATCTCGCCGTGGGGCAGGCGAAATTCTTCGCCCAGCCTCTGGTATCCCGTCGCCTCGTCGATGGGGGAGAGGTCGTTGCGCTGAAGATTCTCGATCAGGGCAAGCGTGAGCAGAGTCTGGTCATCGACATCGCGCACCACCGCCGGAATCCGGTCCCAGCCGAGACGCTCTGCGGCGCGCCAGCGCCGCTCGCCCGCGATGAGCTCGTAGCCGCCGTTCCGCGGTCGGACGACCACAGGCTGGAGCAACCCGGAGGCTCGCATCGAGGCGATCAGCTCCTCCAGCGTGGCCTCGTCGATTTCACTGCGGGGCTGGTATGGGTTGGGCCGTAGGCTTCGTACCGGAAGCTCGCGCAGTGATCCGGCCGCTTCGGCTTGCTCCCGGGAGATTGGCCCCAGCAGCGCTTCCAGTCCCCTTCCCAGCCGCTTGGTTTCGGTCATGTCGTCACCTCAGGCAGAGCGGCCGGTGGCTCGCTCGGGCTGGTGGTTTCCATCCGGCGCAACATTTCCTGCGCCACGGCCAGATAGCTCTTCGCACCCACGGAGTGCACATCGTAGAGCAGGATGGGCTTGCCGAAGCTGGGCGCCTCGGCGAGGCGGACGTTCCGGGGAATCGGGGTGACGAACACCTTGCTGCCGAAATACTCCTTGGCGTCCTCAGCAACTTGGCGACAGAGATTGAGGCGGGCGTCGTACATCGTGAGCAACACGCCGCTGATCGCGAGACCCGGATTGAAGTTCTGCTGAACCAGCCGAATGGTGTTGAGCAGCTGGGAAATACCCTCGAGTCCGTAGTACTCGCACTGGATGGGGATGAGCACCGCGTTGGCGGCGGCCAGCACGTTGAGGGTGAGGAGTCCGAGGGAAGGCGGGCAGTCTACCACGATATAGTCGTAGTCGTCCCGTAACTCGTCGAGCACCTGTCGCAAGGCGGCCTCTCGACCCTCTCGCTCCACCAGCCGGAGCTCAGCACCGACCAGGTCCTGGGTTCCCGGAAGCACCATGAGGTGGGGTAGGCCGGGAGCTTGGAGCAGGATTTCTCGGGCGGACCGGCCTTCGACCAGCGCGTCATAGAGCGAGAGTTCCAGATCGTGCTTGGCGATGCCTACACCACTGGTGGCGTTCCCTTGGGGATCCGCATCGAGGAGCAAGGTGCGGCGTTCGGCGATCGCCAGGGATGCAGCGAGATTCACCGCTGTCGTGGTCTTGCCGACGCCACCCTTCTGGTTTGCGATTGCGAGGATGTGTGCCATGGGCCTACTGCTGTCGTAAGTGTTTGTATAACAACAACTTACGTGAGTACTGTGGTATCGGCGGTCAGGGGGAAGCTGACAACGACAGGCGAATTGAAACCCAATATAGGAAGAGCGAGCGCATCTGGAAACAGGCGATGGTCTTTTGTCTCTGGATTGGTCTTTGGTCTTTGGTTTTTGGTCTTTGGTCTTTACGGACGGGATTGAGATGGGAGCGAGGATAATCTCAATCATGCCGGTGGTTGGCGCGCGGACAGAATTCCCGCTGCGGGCCCTGGACCGCCCTCGTTCCAGGGCTCACCCACCGAGCGGACGAGCTGTTTGAGGACGCCAACTCAGACGACTGGAGTCTGACGACCAGCAACCATCGGCAAGAGAAGGGGCCGGCAGGCGCGATTCTCAGCGACCAAGGACCAGCGACGGGGTTGGGATGAGTGAGGTGAGACGGGAGTGGTGGGGCTGGCGCGCGGGGCTGTTTCACGTGAAACAGTCGGCCTGCTGCTCTCTCCTCTTCAGCTTCATCATCTCCATAACCAGACTCTGCAGATCGCTCGGAGAAACCCCGGGAATTCGACTCGCCTGCCCCAGCGAGTGGGGGCGAGCTGAGTGAAGCTTCTCCCTTGCCTCGAAGGAAAGTGTATGGAGGCTCCGATACTCCAGGCCCTCCGGTAGCTCGAAATCATCCATCCGCGCCATCCGGCTCGCCGCTGCACGTTCTCGCGCGAGATACCCCTGATACTTCAGCTCCATGTCTGCCCACAACGAGACCTCCTCATCAGCCTCCACTCCGGCAGCACGAAGGAGGACGTGCGTTGGAACGCCGGGTCGACGGGCAAGCTCGGCCACCCGAGCTCGTCCTGACACTGGGGTCGAGCCGAAGCCAACAAGGAGCGGTGCGGCATCCGACGGCTCGAGCGTCGTGGTCTCCGCAAGCTCCCGGATCCGTTCCTCCGCGCGAAGCCGCCCCTCAGCCATCTTGCACTCATTGTCGTTCAGAACTCCGAGATGCCGAGCCAGCGGGAAGAGGCGCCTCAGTGCGTTGTCCTGGCGCAGGGAGAGGCGGTACTCAGACCGCGAGGTGAACAGTCGATAGGGCTCGTCGACCCCTCGACTCACGAGATCATCCACCAGCACCCCGATAAACGCCTCGGCCCGTGCAAACCGCACCGGCTCGCGCGAGAGCGCAAACCGAGCCGCGTTGATTCCCGCTACCACACCCTGACCTGCCGCTTCCTCGTAGCCGGTCGTGCCGTTCACTTGGCCGGCGAGAAAGAGCCCCGCAATGGTCTTCGTCTGGAGGCTGGGCTGCAGCTGCGTGGGAGGGTAATAGTCGTACTCGATTGCATACCCCGGACGCGTCATACGTACCCGTTCAAGCCCGGGCACGGTTCGAAGAAACTCGAGCTGCACCTCGGGAGGAAGCGAGGTGGAGAGTCCGTTCACATACATCTCGGAGGTGTCGAGTCCTTCCGGCTCCAGGAAAACCTGGTGCCTGGCGGCGTCCGGGAACTTGACGATCTTGTCCTCGATCGACGGGCAATACCGTGGCCCCCGGCCGCTGATCGCGCCTCCATACAGCGCCGACCGATGAAGATGGGCGGCGATGATATCCCGGAGTGCTTCGCCGGTATAGGTGAGGTAGCAAGGTAGCTGCGCAGGGTGGTCTGCAGTCTCATAGAAGGAGAACCAGTAAGGATTTGGGTCTCCATCCTGTTGCTGAAGACCACTCAGATCGACCGTCCTCCCGTCGATCCTAGGTGGCGTTCCTGTTTTGAAGCGTTCTACTGTAAGTCCAAGTTCTACAATAACTTGCGCTAGTTCGACAGATGGGCCCTCGCCGGCTCTACCAGCTGGAATCTGGGTCTCGAGGCCCAGATGGATCCGGCCCCGAAGAAAGGTACCGGCCGTGATCACGACCGCTGGCGCCACGAACCGACGCCCGTCAGCCGTGTCCACCCCCTGCACTGAGCCACCTCGGATCAACAGCTTCGCGACGGTGGCCTGGGCGAATTCCAGGTTGGCCTGTCGCTCGAGCAGCCCGCGTACCGCACGACGGTAGAGCCCTCGATCGCACTGAGCCCGAGGAGACCAGACCGCGGGACCTTTCGATCGATTGAGCATTCGGAACTGCACTCGTGCTTGATCGGTGGCTCGGCCCATGATTCCGCCGAGCGCGTCTACCTCACGCACGACCGTGCCCTTCGCGATCCCGCCGATCGCGGGATTGCAAGACATCTGTCCAATCGTCTCGAGATGCTGGGTCACGAGCAACGTGCGTGCGCCCGAACGAGCGGCCAGAGTCGCCGCTTCGCTTCCGGCGTGGCCGCCGCCGATCACGATGACGTCGAAGCGTTCCGCCATGCAGGGGAATCTACGGCTCTCGGCGGAGCAGCGGGACTGGAGACCTATCTCGACGGCGTGAAGGGTGAACCGTCACCGTTCCCATTCACGTTTCGACGTTCACGGTTCACGCCGTTGGCACATCTGCCAGCCGCGCAATCCCCACCACGTCTCCCATTGGCACCAGCACGTGCTTGTGCTCGGCCCGCACCCCGAACTTGAGTGTCCGCTTGAGGTACTCCTCTCGGGATTGTTCTCCGCCGTCCTGGTACACGCCGACGTCAAGAAGATGGACCCCGTGCTCATCCTGGCTATCGAATCGACCCACGTAGGTCCGCGCATTGCGGGCTTCGAGCACGACGGTGACGCCGTGCAGCTCGTCGTGGCCAGGGTGGAAGATGGTCACACCGCCGCTCCGCAGTACTTCTCGAACGCCGCGGTCAGCTCGCCAGCGATCGCTTGGGGTGACCGACCCTCGATCTGGTGTCGATGGACGAAATGCACCACCTCGCCGTCACGAAAGAGGGCCATTGAAGGGCTGCTCGGCTGGTACTCGGCAAAGTACTGTCGGGCTCGGGCCGTGGCCTCCAGATCCTGGCCCGCGAACACGGTCACGATCTGGCGAGGCCGAACCGGGTGCTCCAGGGCAAGCCGGAGAGCTGGGCGCGCGTTGCCCGCGGCACAACCGCAGACCGAGTTGACGAACACCAGCGTCGTGCCCTTCTGGTCACCCAATTCCTCGTCGACTTGGGCCAACGTGGTGAGCTCCTTGGCACCCATCCGAACCATTTCGTCGCGCATCGGGGCAACCAGAGCGGGATTGTAAGGCATGTACTACTCCAGAATCGTGGAAAGTTTGAGCGACATTGGTAACAGCTTCTCATTCGGTACTCACCGTCTCCCCGGGCTGCTCCAGCGCCGCCTTCATCGCATGCCAAGACAGACTGGCACACTTCAC
>UEXR01000326.1_pt1 | contig 11958 bp, 9 predicted proteins | sample 4301101 | NCBI WGS metagenome assembly UEXR01 (sample SAMEA4773180, study PRJEB27434) | metagenome | biome: 2259; feature: agricultural soil; material: soil | place: USA | collected 2014-09 | depth 0.25 m
CTCGTCACCGAGTCCCTGACTCGCTCCGTAGAAGATTATCTGAAAGCCATTTACCGGCTTTCACCGTCCGGCCGTCCCGCGTCCACCAGCGAAATCGCACACCTGCTGGAGCTCTCCGCGCCCTCCGTGAGTGGGATGGTCAAGCGGCTCTCCGAGCAGGGCTTGCTGGAGCATGTCCCCTATAAGGGCGTCCAGCTGACAGCCGAGGGGAGGCGGGCTGCTTTGCGAATGGTCCGCCGGCATCGGCTCATCGAGAGCTATCTGGTCGACTTCCTCGGCTATTCCTGGGATACCGTCCACGCGGAGGCCGAACGGTTGGAGCATGCAGTTTCCGATACCCTGGTCGAGCGCATGGCCGCGGCACTCGGGCACCCCAGCTTCGATCCTCACGGCGACCCTATTCCAACCCCCGACGGGTCGATCGTCGAGTTGGACTGCATCCCCCTTTCCGACATCCCGGTCGGTCGAACCGTTGAGCTCCGCCAGGTTGACGAGAGCCAGCCGGAGCGGCTGCGCTATATCGCCTCCCTCGGACTTCGGCCTGGAGTCAGGGTCACAGTGACCGATCGCCAGCCTTTCCGCGGGCCGCTCACCGTCGAATCGAACGGCCAGCGCCTGATCATCGGACGGGAGCTCGCCCAGGTTCTGCTCTGCGCGCGCGAGGATAATCGATGAGTGCGTCGACCCCGCCATTGGAGCAGGTGTCGGCGTGGCGGTATCCCCGCGTTCGCCCCAGTCTGCCTGAGTCATATCACTCGATCCGAGTTCCGGGAGGAGTCTCCTTCTGGCGCAAGGCCCTCGCCTTTGCTGGTCCGGGGTACATGGTTGCCGTTGGCTATATGGATCCAGGCAACTGGGCGACCGATCTGGCGGGCGGTGCGCGCTTCGGCTATACCCTGCTCAGCGTGATTTTGCTCTCCAACATGACGGCGATTCTGCTTCAGGCTCTGGCCCTGAAGCTCGGCATCGTGACCGGTCGCGATCTGGCGCAAGCCTGCCGTGATCACTACTCCCGTCCGGTCAGCTTCGTGCTCTGGGTGCTCTGCGAAATCGCCATCGCCGCATGCGACCTAGCTGAAGTCATCGGCTCGGCAATTGCCTTGAACTTGCTGTTTGGCATTCCTCTCATCTGGGGCGTGTGTCTCACCGCACTCGACGTACTGTTGATCCTGCTGCTGCAGAACCGTGGTTTCCGCTATCTCGAAGCCTTCGTCATCGCCCTCGTGGCGACGATCGGTGTCTGCTTCGCGATCGAGCTGGCCATGGCCCAGCCGGTGCTGTCCCAGGTAGTGCGCGGGCTCGTACCGAGGTCCCAGATCCTGACCAACCCGACCATGCTGTACATCGCGATCGGCATTCTTGGCGCCACGGTGATGCCGCACAACCTTTACCTGCACTCCTCAATCGTGCAGACCAGGAAGGTACTTCCCGACGACGCGTCGAAGCGGGAAGCGATCGGGTTCGCCACCCTCGACTCGACGGTGGCACTACTGTTCGCGTTCTTTATCAACGGGGCAATCCTGATCCTCGCGTCGGCCACCTTTCATTCTACTGGCCACGCGGAGGTAGCCGACATCGGGGATGCATACCATCTGCTCGCGCCGTTGCTCGGCACCACGTTGGCGAGCACGCTGTTTGCCGTGGCGCTGCTCGCATCGGGGCAGAATTCGACACTCACCGGTACTCTGGCTGGCCAGATCGTGATGGAGGGGTTCCTCAACATCCGCCTCCCAGCGTGGCTCCGCCGGCTGATCACGAGGCTCATCGCCATTATTCCAGCCGTCATCGTGACGGCGCTCTATGGGGAGAAAGGCGCCGGGTCACTGCTGATTCTGAGCCAGGTGATCCTGAGCTTGCAGCTCTCCTTCGCCGTTGTGCCGCTGGTCTACTTCACCAGTCAGCGCTCCAAGATGGGTCGCTTCGTGAACCCGACGTGGCTGGCGGCAACCGCGTGGGTGGTGACGATCGGCATCATCGGCCTCAACGCCTGGCTTCTCTTTGGGACGTTCCGGGAATGGCTGGCCTGATTGCCGTGAGCAGTAAGAAGTGAGCAGTGAGCAGGAGAATAGTCGGCGCTTCTCGATCCGCCGCTCGATTCTGCCGGCTCTCCTCTTGCTGCTCACTTCTCACTTCTCACTTCTTACTGCAGTCTCGGCTCAATCCTCCTCTACCAGCATCTCCGACAATAGCTTCTTGATCGAGGAGGCCTACAACCAGGAGCCGGGTGTCGTTCAGCACATCAGCAATTTCTCCCGAGCGGATGAGGGCGGCTCCTGGGCCTTCTCCTTCACTCAGGAATGGCCCCTGCGCGGCCTGCGTCATCAGATCAGCTACAGCATTCCTCTCCAGCACGACGATGGCACCGGTATTGGCGACATCGCCGTCAACTACCGCTACCAACTGCTGGGCTCTGCCGACGCTCGGCTCGCCGCAGCACCGCGCCTTTCGCTCCTCCTCCCGACCGGCAATGAACGACGTGGGCGCGGCTCGGGAGGGCTGGGATTTCAGGCCAACCTGCCACTGAGCTACCTGGCGAGCCCCCGGCTCGCGACCCACTGGAACGCAGGCCTGACCCTGGTGCCCTCGGCCAGCGACGGCTTCGGCGATGAAGCAACCACGCTGAGTTACAATCTCGGCGCCAGCGGGATTTGGCTGGTTCGGCCGTCTTTCAACGTCATGTTGGAGTTGCTGTGGCTCAGCACCGAGTCCCCCATCGGCCCTGGGGTCACAGACCGAAGTGAAAGCCTGCTGCTGAATCCCGGCGTCCGCTGGGCCTTCAATTTCCCCAGCGGTCTCCAGATCGTCCCCGGCGTCGCCTACACCATTGGTCTTGAGTCCCAAGACACCGACGCGCTGTTCCTCTATCTCAGCTTCGAACACCCCTTTAGGAGCGGTGAGAAGTAAGCAGTGAGAAGTAAGGAGTAAGAAGTGAGAAGGACCTACTCACCCGGTATCGATTCCCACGGAGTAGGTCCCTCGCCTGCGCTCGGGATGACGATCCTGACTTTCACTAATCCAATACTGATCCCCCCATACTCCTCACTCCTGACTCCTCACTCCTGACTCCTCACTCCTGACTGCCTACGGCTCACCTCTCACCTGTCACTTCTCACTTCTCACCTCTCACCTCTCACTTCTCACTGCCTTTATCTTGCGTCATGCGATTCGCATTGCCGCTGCTATCGCTCCTGCTGCTCGCCAAAAGCGCTTCCGCCCAGGTGACTGGCATCGCAGTCGAGCAGAATCTGGCCGGGCAGCTGGAGCTCCATGTGGGCGACACGGTCCGCCTCGGCGCCGCGCCCGACTCCATGGGCCATCTCGCCGTGGTGAGCGCGATCTACCAGCCGAGGCCCGATCCGGCTGAGATCGCCAAGGGCGTGGGCCACATTCGCATGCACCTTCCTGATCTTGCCCAGCTGCTTGGCGCGGCGGATCGGGTTGACCGGTTCGGCGTCGGGCTCCAGCCGGGCGTCCCGGCTGATAGTGGGGTCGCCATCCTTAACCGCGTCGCGTTTGGCTACCAGGCCTACTCCTCACAAGTCATCGCTCGAGAATCCTCCCAGACATTTATGGTGGTGAGTCGCTTTCATCGTGCGATCGCGGTGATCACTATCGTCGCGAGCGCCGTCTTTCTCCTCTGCATCATGCTGCTGAAGGTCGAGGAGCGCCGCACTGACGCCGCGGTCTTGCGTTTCGTTGGGGTGAGCCGTCGGACCATCTTCAGCGCGCTGCTGTTGGAGGCGGCGCTGATCGCGACCGCCGGGTCGGCCGTCGGCATCGTGCTGGCCTGGATCGCCGGCATCGTTACCAATGCCTACTACCAGCGCTTCTTCGAGACCACCCTGATCTTCTCTCGGATCACACCTGGCATCGTGCTCTTCGGGGTGGCGCTTTCACTTGCCCTCGGCGTGGTGGCGGGCGCCGCGGCAGCGTGGCGACTGGTACGCACCCGTCCAATGGTGCTTTGGGGCCGGGGATGAACCCTCTCGCCTGGGGCCTGAAGAGTCTGGCTCGGCGACCCCTCCGTACCGTCCTCTCGCTCATCGGCATCGCGGTCGCGGCGGCAATGCTGCTGGACATGGTGATGTTGAGTGGCGGCATCGAACAGTCGTTCGCTCAGCTCCTCTTGAGTCGCGGCTACCAGATCCGGCTCTCCCCCAAGGGCACCCTCCCGTTCGATACCGAGGCCAGCCTCGCGCGCACGTCGACAATCCTTGCCACCCTGCGTCGCGATCCGGCGATCGAAGCGGCCGGCGCCGTGCTGGGAACGTCGCTCTACGCGCGGCCTACCGATACGTTGATCACGCTCTTCGGCTATGGGATCCAGCCTGAAGCGCAAGCCCTCTATCAGGTCACCGCCGGACGGGACCTCGCGCCGAGTGACACGGTGGGCGTTCTCCTGAGCGACCCGGCGGCTCGAGTTCTCCAAGCCAGGATCGGAGATACCATCTCCCTTCTGGGCCGACTCGATCCACAGATCGCAGTCGCGGGCGTAGGGCGACGCTTAGTGGCGCGGGGGGTGGTGCGGTTTGTCTATGACTATCGGGATCAGCCGTCGGTGGGCACGGTGTTGCGAACGATGCAGCGGCTCGCCCACGAGGAGACCGAAGACCGCGCCTCGCTGGTGGTCGTGAAAGTGCGAGACGACCGGGCAGTGGAAAGGGTCGCCGCGGCACTCCGCCAGCGCTTCCCTCGTCTCGAGGTGAACAGCGTCGCGGACCTGGTCGCCCACTTCCGAGAGCGGCTGGTCTACTTCCGCCAGCTGTCCTACATCCTGGGCAGCATGAGTCTGATCGTCGCGGTGCTGCTGATCGGGACGTTGCTTACCATCACGGTCAACGAGCGCCTGGGTGAGATCGCTACCCTGCGGGCCATAGGCGTGAGCCGCGCGACGATCGTGCGCCAGGTGCTCGCCGAAGGCACCGTCCTCATCCTGCTCGGCGCCACTCTGGGAACCCTGCTGGGCTTGGTGACCGCGCGCTACCTGGACGCGATTCTCACCAGCTTTCCCGGTCTCCCAGCCAGCTTCTCGTTCTTCGTTCCTCGAGCCAACACCCTGAGCCGTGCGGGAGTGATCCTCGTCATCACCGGAGCAATCGCGGGGATCTATCCGGCATGGCTCGCGTCCCGAGCACCGATCGCCGCGACTCTTCGGGCTGAAGCAACATGAGTGAAGCGGTCCTCGTCGCTCGAGACCTGCGGAAGGACTACCCCATGAATGGCGAGACGGTGCACGCCCTTCGGGGAGTCTCGCTCCACATCGACCGAGGCGAGTACGTCGCGATTGTCGGGCCGTCGGGATGCGGCAAGTCCACCCTGCTGCAGCTGCTGGGGGGTATCGATGTAGCCTCGTCAGGCACGGTGGAGCTGTTGGGAACCAGGCTCGATTGGCTGTCCGACCGCGAGCTCACCCGACTTCGCCTCACCCGCCTGGGCTTCGTCTTCCAGCGCTTTCACCTCCTCCCGGTGCTGAGTGCTCGAGAGAATGTGGAACTGCCCATGGCCGAAGCCGGCCTGGCCCCGGCCGAGCGCCGTGCCCGAGCACGGGAGCTGCTCGACTACGTCGGGCTTGCCTCCAGGGCGGACCATCGGGCGACTCAGCTCTCCGGCGGTGAGATGCAGCGGGTGGCGGTCGCCCGGGCGCTGGCGAACCGTCCGGCGGTGTTGTTGGCCGATGAGCCAACCGGCGAGCTCGATGCCGCTACCGGCCGGGAAATCCTCGAGCTCTTTCGGCGACTCAACGGTGATGGCTCGACCTTGGTGGTCGTAACCCACGACGATCATTTGGCCAGCGAGGCGACTCGAGTGGTGCATATGCTGGACGGCCGCATCCAGGACGGCTGATGCTGCTCACTCTCGCCTTTCGCCATCTCTGGGTCCGCAAGCTTCGATCCCTGTTCCTCCTGCTGGGCTTCTCCCTCGGCGTCGGGGTAATGATCGTCCTGCTCTCCGTGGGCGAGGCGATGCTGGACCAGTCGCGCGACGTCTCGCTTCTCGGTGGGGGAGAGGTGACCATCCTGCCGGAGGGCATCGACATCGAAGCCATGCGCACGGGCGGCGCCGGCGGGATGTTCTTCACCATCGATCGGGCCCGCTTTCTTACTCGCCTGGTGCTGGGCGGCACGCGATATCGTAGAGTGGTGCGCTCCGTGGCTCCGGCTATCGAGGGCAAGCTGCTGTACGTCTGTCGAGCTGTCGTGCCGTGTCGGCCAACTGCCGTGCGAGCCGGTGGAGAGATTCCGAGCCGTGCCCGGGCTGTCGGTGCGGGGCTGGTTCTCCGCCAAGGCGGGTGGAACGACAACGCGGCGGATTCGCAGTACATCACGCCCACTCCTCAGCGGCTCTACGATGAGATCGATCGTTTTCACCTCCCGAGCGGCCCGGACTCGACCTGGGGTGAGTGGCACTACTTCAACCTTGTCTCCGCGGCGAATGAGTGGTGGTACATCACGTACCTGGTTGGTGGAGCCATACCCGCGGGACGGTGGGGCGGGCAAATCCTGATCACCCATCGAAAGCCGGAGGGTGGGTACGAGCGGTTCACCGCCGATGTCCCATCCAGAGCCGTCATTCTCGATACTGCGAGCGCCGATCTCAGCATCGGAGGCAATACCGTGCGCCAGCGCAATGGCGTGTACCTGCTCAAGGCGCGTGCGGGCGGCGTCGGCGGGGAGGTGGATCTCGAGCTCGAGATCCGTCCGCTGCCGAACCGATATTTCCCGCCGGTAGAGCTCCGGCAAGATGAGTTCGTCTCTGGTTACGTGGTTCCTGGACTCGCTGCGGTCGGCTCTGGCAGGATCTGCGTTGCTGGGCGGTGCATCCAGGTGAACCACGCCCCGGCATATCACGACCACAACTGGGGAGTCTGGCGCGGAGTGACCTGGGACTGGGGTATGGCCCGCGGGAACGGCTTGAGCCTGCTGTATGGCGGAGTCTATGGGCCGGAAGCCGGCTCGGGTGCTTCGCCCCTCAGCTCACCGTTTTTTCTCGCGCTGGCCGATTCTCTGGGGGTATGGCAGGTGCTTCGCTTCAGAAAGATCGAGTACCAGGGCGGGAAGCCGGCGGAGGGAAGGCTGCGAGTGAATGCACCTGAGGCCTTCAACCTGGTCGCGGCTCGCGGACCGGATACGGTACGACTCGCGGCGGTGGTCGAGCACGCGTTGGCTTCGGAGTTGGCGATCTCCGGTGTGCCGCGCTACTTCCTTCAGATGCGGGGCCGGTTCAGGCTCTCGGGTCGGATCACAGGCGAGGCCGTCTCCGATTCAGGGATGGGCTTCTTCGAGACCTACACCGATTCCTCGGCGGCATACTCCTCGGCTGTCGGATCTCCCTCCACTTCCGGCTGTGACCACTCCCAGACCGCGGTTCGCCGGAGCCCGTCGTCCTCAGACACGATCTCCTTGTACCCCAGCTCCTGGCGAATGCGCCGGGTATCCATGACGAGATCTTGCGACAGGTCGTAGGGTGCCCGGAGATGAGGCGGAAGTTGCTCGGGGTCGAGCCGGAGTGAGGTGACCTTGCCGTGCCAGCCTACCGTCGCCCCCAGCCGTTGAACTCGCTCTCCCGTCATTGGGGCTATCTCCTCGCCGACATTGTAGACTCTGCCGGCCGCGTGCGGGCTGGTTACTGCCAGTGCGATGGCGTGGGCCACGTTGTCCACGTAACCGTGGGTCCAGCGCCAGCTCGCCAGCGATAACGCCATCGGGATCCGCGGACGCCGGTCGTACATGCGCAGGATGTAGGGCCGAAACCGGTGATTGGGATCGCCAGGTCCGTATACTGCGGGGAGGCGAAGAATTGTCCCCGGGAGCTCGGGATCTCCCTGCAGTACTCGCTCGACCAGGATCTTCTCGTAATGAAAGGTCCAATCGTCGGGATCCGCCTCGGGCGCGCGATGAGGATAGAGGACCTCGCGTAGCGGCGCGTCCTCAGTCAGCGGAACTGGATCCGGGGGTCCTGGTTCGATTCCGGTCAGCCGCCCGTACGCCCGGTAGACGTCACCGCTGCTTATTCCCACAATTCGGCCAGCCACTCCATGAAAGCGGGACACCACCGCAATCGCATCTTCCTCGCCGACGGGAACCATGTAGAGCACGACGTCGGGCGGAGGATCAGTAAGGGCTTCGGGAATGTGGCGAACCGGCATGGAAGCGTAAGGGCTGTGCACGTGGCGCACGTCCGCGGCGAACTGCACTTCATGCCGTCCACGATGAAATACCGTGACCTCATGCCCTTGGGCCGCGAGCATCGCGATAGTAGGCGGACCGATGAAGTTCGTGCCCCCGATCACCAACACGCGCATCAGATCCCCACTCTCAGGGTGATCCCGGCAGAACGATAGCGGAAGGCTCCGGTGGTCGAGCTCACCGCGCTGTTGGTCACCAGTCCAAAGATCTCAACCCGATTGCCCGCGCCCCACCGCCGCACCAGTCGTCCGTCGACGTGCCACTCGCTTTGCCCTGATCCATTCCGGCCGATCTGCTGTCCGCCGAGTCCACCGCTCAACCGCCCTGCCCAAGGTCCGGACTCGAAATTGTATCCCACCTGTCCCTCGAGGAGGTAGAAACGGTCCGGCGAGAAGTATCCGACCCCGCGTTTAGCGTCGCTCATGATGCGACCGAACACTCCGACAAAGAACCGCCGCCAGATAGCCTGGGTCGCCCCGGCCAAACCGTAGGTTCGAGTGTTCCCGTCGCTGAACCAGACCTGGCCCCCGCTGCCGTAAAGGTCGAGCCCCCGCGCGAGGGTTCCGTCGAAGCCCGCGTCCAGTGTCTCCAGGTCCAGGTCCCGCTCGATCAAGGCGGCGATCTCATCAAACGGGTAGCGGGCATATCCGACACTCAGACCGAATTCCGGCACCGGTCGATAGCTGGCGCTGCCGCGATAGGTCGCGGTAGTGCGGGACTGGGCGAATTCCGGGTTGAGCCGCCGAGCGCCGCCGGCTCCGGTGAGCTGAACCTTCCCGATCGCCACGCTGAGGCCGGCCTCGCCACCCACCCGCGTCGCATCCCTGAGTGGATCGGTCGCCTCGAGCAGGCCGACGTTTCCAAACAGACGCGCACCATCAGCCAGCGGTGCCGAGGCGGCGACACTCTGCCACCAGTTGGTATTGTCGTCGGAGTCGTTATTCCAATTGGCCGAGGTCTCCACGGCGGAGCGGGTGGCTCCGTGCACGATTCTTTCGAGCTCGCGCGCGTCTCGATTGGTCGAGTCGATCGCGAGTGCAGCCTGCGCCTGGCGAGCAGCAGGCCCATCACGACTCTGCCAATGATAGATGTACCCCAACCCGATCAGGGCATCCGGTTGCCGCGGGTCGCGAGCCAGCACCGTTCGATAGAGTCGGGAGGCGCCACCAAGATCTCCCCGCCAGGCCAACACCTGCGCCTTTCCCACGAGAGCCTCCTGGTTGGCCGGATCCCGCTCCAACATGGCATCGTATGCTCTATCCGCTTGACTCAAATCGCCGGACCAGGCGAGTGTCCGCGCCCTCCCGAGCTGGGCCTCATTCAGTCCGGGGTGCTCGGTCAGAAGACTGTCGTAGCGGGAGATGGCATCAGGATAGCGGCGGCTCCAGGACAGCACTCTCGCCTGGGCCAGCCTGATCTCCACGTTGTTCGGTTCCGATAACCGGGCACGAGCCAGGAAGATCAGGGCAGAATCCATTTCCCCGCGCCAGGAAAACATCAAGCCCAGGCGGAAATTGGGCACGGAGGCCGTGGAGTCCTGGGAAACCACATTGCGATAGGCTGTCATGGCCTCAGCGTAGCGCCCCGCGTCCCAGGCCCGATCTCCCGCCTCCTGTTGGGCGATGCCCCGGGCCGGGACGACTACGAGAAGCGCGAGCAGCGCTGCGCGACGAGGCATGGGTGTGGGCATCATTATAGATGACGCGCAGCAAAGTCGCGGTCCAGCGCCGGTGTCACCCCGGACGTATATGTTCAAGACATGACTGGCGAGCAGCTACCTCGAGCCACTGCCCAGAATTCAATACCTGATATCCGGGCCCTCGGCCGTGCCCTGATCGACAGCTTCGGGAACGGATGGTCTCGGGCTAACGTGGACCTGATGATGTCCGTCTACTCTCCAGACGCGGTCTTCGTCGAGACTCCGTTCTCGGAGCCGCTGAGGGGAATCGAAGCCATCCGGCGATACTGGCTCGAGGTCCCCTACAATCAGTCCGAGATCACCTTCAGTTCGGGGGAGATCTACGGTGCCGGACCCTGGTTCTCAACCGAATTCAAGTGCGTGTTTCGCCGCCGGAGGACCGGGGAGTGGGTGGAGGCCCGGGGAGCCATCTTCTGTGAAACCCAGAATGGGCTAATCAGTGAGATGCGGATGTACTGGCACCGGTGGAATGGGGGCCGGGAAACGTCGAAAGCGTAACTTGGCCGTTAGAGACCAAAGCATAGACCCTGTCCCTTTTGACGGAAAGTGTCCTGCAATTCCGTGGACACTCGGGAACCTTAGGCGGAGCTAAGTGGTTGCTAAGTAAGAAGGTAATTGGTGGCACAAGGTTCGCGGTCTGGATTTCGGAGCTCCTTGCCTTCGCGTAACCTGATGCCCCGCAGTAGTTTCAAAGCTGAAACGAAGTCGTCGGAGGTGCTATGTTCTCCGCCCTGTTGCTCCCGCTAGTACTTGCCGGCGTTCCGGCCGGCTCTGTGGTCGCGCCGAACGACGACCCTCCCATTCAGATCTGGATCAACAACGACCGGCGGTTCCTCCCCGGCGACCGGGCCAAAGTGCAAGTGAGGGCCGAGGAGGACGGGTATCTCATCGTCCTGCACTCCGATCCGGACGGGCACCTCCGCGTTCTTTTTCCGCTCGATCCCAGGGACGACAACTTCATCCAGGGCAGAAGGAAGTACGAGATTCGCGGCCGTGGAGGGCGGGAGTCGTTCACCGTGGATGTTTCCTCCGGCCGAGGAATGGTGTACGCGGCCGTCTCCCGTGATCCCTTCCGCTTCGATGATTATGTCCTGAGCGACCACTGGGACTATCGCAAGCTGGCGCCCCAGCGGCTGCCTAGGGAACCCGAATCCGAGCTGACTGACCTGGTTCGGCAGATGGCGCAGGGGAGCTTCGATTACGACGTGCTCACCTACGATATCGGTGCCCGTCCTGGGTACGCTTCAAGCTCGTACAGCTATTACGACAATTACTACGACCCGTTCTACTACAACTCGTTCTACAATCCGGGGTGCTACGGCTACTATGGATGCGGTCGTTACGGCTCGTCCTTCAGGGTCTCGCTCTTCTTCGGGTCGTATCCCCGGTACTTCTACCGGCCGTTCATCTACGCCTACGATCCGTTCTTCGATCCCTTCTTTTACGATCCGTTCTACTATCGGCCGGTGTACGTGTATCCGGTGAGGCCGTTCTTCCCTAACCGTTTCTACCCGTATGGCTTCTATCCGTACCGGTACACCTACAACCGTTACAACTACTTCAACGATCCGCGCTTCTTCAACGATCCGCGCTTCGGCCACTTCGGAAATCGCTTCACGCCATACCGGTTCCGTGGGTTCGATGTTCCATATCGCGACCGGCGGTTTGACGGCGGCCGGGCGGTAAACACGGTTTACCTGCCGCCCAACACTCGCGTGATCGAGCCGTCCAGCTCGTCGCCGCTGCGGCGCACCGTGGAGCGGAGAAGTCTCGATCAGACTACAGGAGTCGATGCACGTCGGCAGTCGGCCACACGAGACGCACCGCAGGCTCGAGGGCGCTCCGAGTGGCGCCGGCCCGAGGGGGAGGAGAGGGTTGCACCAAGCCGCGGTGAGGCGCGCATGGCAAATCGGGGCGAGATCGAGGCCCGCCGGGCTCGACCCGCTGAGCGACGGCCTGAGGTCACTCGGGTCAACGACTCAGAGCGCCTTCCAGTCGATGTGAGCCCGCGCCGCGCCGCCGAGCCGGAGCGTCTTCCGGTAGAGGTGACTGCTCGCCGAGCGGAAGTTGAAC
>UEXR01000064.1_pt1 | contig 11923 bp, 7 predicted proteins | sample 4301101 | NCBI WGS metagenome assembly UEXR01 (sample SAMEA4773180, study PRJEB27434) | metagenome | biome: 2259; feature: agricultural soil; material: soil | place: USA | collected 2014-09 | depth 0.25 m
TCGAGAGCGCCACGGCCAGCGAGATTAGCGAAGCGATCGCTCGGGGGACGCCGAAGCTGGTGACCTTCGGCGTGAGCCATGAGCGCGCCTGGGAGGTCGGACTCGCCTGCGGAGGGACAATCCGGGTGTTCGTCGAACCCGAGGTGAGCGCCGAGGTGCTGGAAGCAGCGGGCGGTCCCGGTGGGGAGGTCGTGGCGACCGTGGTCGAGGGACCACACTTGGGCCGCTCGGTTCGGGTCTTCGAAGACGGACGCATCGAAGGTACGCTGCCCAATGGACTCGCGCCGGCTGCTCTGCGCGAAGCCGCGCTGACCGCGCTGAAGCTGGAGCGGAGCACCACCCTGGAGCTTCAGGCAGACGGAGGTCCCTTAAGTGTGTTTCTGGAGGTGTTTCCGCGTGAGCCCAGGTTGGTGATCTTCGGCGGAGTTCACGTTGCGGTAGAGCTGGTGCGCCTCGCGAAGCCCTTGGGGTATCGCACCATCGTCGCCGATGGCCGAGAGGCATTTCTCACGAGGGAGCGATTCCCCATCGCGGACGAGCTGATTTTAGGCTGGCCGGAGGAAGCATTCCAACGGATTGGGCTCGACTCCTCCTGCTACGTTTGCATTCTTTCCCACGATCCCAAGTTCGACGAGCCCGCCCTCAAGCTGGCGCTTCGTTCTTCAGCTGCCTACGTGGGAGCAATCGGATCGCGAAAGACCCAGGCTGACCGGCGCGAGCGGCTTCGAGCCGAAGGGCTCAGCCCGGAGGAGATCGACCGGCTCCACGGACCGATCGGGCTCGACCTCGGAGGCCGGCAGCCTGCCGAGACCGCGCTCGCGATTCTGGCGGAGATGACGGCGGTGCGGTATGGCGGTAGGGCGGTAGGGCGGTAGCCACTACTCATCACACACCGGTATCGCCGACTTATCAGGAATCCGCTTTCGCACATCGGTTTCCGGACGGACCGGTACCGGGCCATACCAGATGACGCAGCTGGTTCCCGGCCGTGCGGCGTGGGTGGCACGGGCAGACCAGAAGTCGCGGCTTGCGCTCAGTATCCTGAGCGACACTCCCTTGTGCCAGAGATACTGCAACGGCAATGGGTCGGTGCGTCGCGCATAGATACCTTGAGTGGCGAAATAGGTGTCCTGTGATCGCACCAGATTCCGCAGGTCAACTTTCATCACCACAACAGGGTCGACTGCGTCGAGCGCATTGCTGGTATCGGCCGAGGCCGTCGGCGGACTTGCGCTGGCCGCGCTCGAGGGACCTGCAGCAGCGGGGGGGCGGGGCGGCGGCGTGGTCTGGGCGTCGCATACGATGGCGCCGGCGCGAGAACGCCGATGATACTTCTTGGTCGCCGGCGCGTTCGTGGCACGACCCACGAACACCACACAGTCCTTGTCCTTGATTCCAGAGTGCGTTCCGCTGGCGGCCCAGCCATCCCGCTTGACCCAGGTGAATCGGATCTCGCTTTCGCCTTCGGGCCGGAAACCCATTCGCTCGAAGTCCGCGGTGTAGGCCCCGTTCTCCGCGAAGAACGCCTCCTCCTGAGCCACCAACCGCCGGAGGCTGCGCCGAATCTGATCGAACCCCCTGCTCTCGTTCTCCAGGTCGCTTGCAGTCATGGGCGGCGAAGCGCGCTTGGGGGCTGCCGCAGCAGGCACGGGCGGAAGGGCCGAATCCCCAGGCTCCTTCGGCTTACGCTCCGGCAGCAGGTCCTTGCAGGCCGAAACCAGCACTGCCCCGGCGAGAAGTACGCCGAGGTGGGCGCGCGATCGTCCAACCATCCGTTCCCCCATATCGAGCTGTCTATGTCAACCAGCGCTGCTAGCCGCGCACCCGCAGATCGAGATCTTCGGTCACTAATTCCCGCGTGATCGGCAGCCGCCGAATCCCTGCGGGAGGCTCACTCCATCCGGCCACTTCGAGCACATCTGCCGTGAGCCGGTTTACTGTGTCCGTCTCGTCCTTGTTCCCGGCCGAAGTCGCCGCCAAGTCGAGCCAGGCAAGGGCTTCCTCGAAGGCGAATCGCCGGACCGATGCGTCGCTCGCGATGAGAGCAAACCGGTACGCCATGGCCGGCTCGCCGCCTCGGTCAGCGTGGCGGGCAATCTCGCCGGCGACGCTGGACAGCTCCTCGGAAGGAGTCACCAGTTCGAGCACCTCCGCGATTACTCGATTCACCTCCCGTAACCTCGAGGCGGTGAGTCCATCCCGCACTACGTGCGCAATCACCGGATGGGCGCAGCGATATAGCTCTCCTTGCTCCACTACCAATCGCCGCTCAGCCAGCGAATCGCTCACCCAGGCCGCGTGCAATCGGGAGATCCCATGCACATGCGAAAGCAGTGCCGGGCGGCAACCAGCTCCTGCAACGGCGATGGTGATCAATACGTCCCGCAGCTCCTCCGGCAGCCGCTCGACCCGCTCCGCGATCACATCGTGCACGGTACGCGAGACGGGAAACTCGCGCCCCTGTCCCAGCCCGGCAGAGGGGATGGTCCATTCACCGCTGTGCTCGTCTACCTGTAGGAGCCCCTGACCGAACATCGTTTTGAGCAGCTCGATGGCATAGAACGGGTTGCCGCCGGTGATCCGGAACACCCGGCCGGCGAAGCGCCGTGCCCCCGTCGGGCTGCTCACGTGACCCATCTCCCTCACCAGACGCCAGAGCTGCTCTTCGGTCAGTGGTCCGATCGAGATCGGCTCGGCATGGGCTCGGGCGCGAAGCACCCTACAGAGCCGGGCGGAAGGTGCATCACGTTCCAGCTCTCCCAACGTGAAAGTACCCAACCAAAGCACCGGTGCCCGCTCCAGGCGGCGGGTCAGAAAGCGGATCAGATTGCAGCTATCCCCGTCGCACCATTGCAGATCGTCGATGAAGACCACCACCGGCCGCTCCGACGCCAGCGCCAACAGCATCTGGGCCACACCCTCGAACAGTCGCCATCCCTCAGCGGAGTCTGACGGAGGAGATGGCTCGGAGAGGATCGAGAAGCGCCGATGGAGGTCAGGCAGGAGTCGGGCCACCTCGGTGAGCCACTCGGGCGAGGTCCCGGTGAGCCCCGGCGCGTCCAGAGCCTCCTGTAGTACCTCGACCATCGGTCCGTACGGAATACCAGCGCGCGCGTCGTAACCTCGCCCCCGAAGCACTGTTCCACCGTCTGCCACTACCCAGCGCATGAACTCCTCCGCCAGGCGCGACTTTCCGACCCCAGCCTCTCCTTCGAGCAATACGATGGCGCCCTTGCCCTGGCCAACACTGTTCCACGAACGCAACAGGCTTGCCCACTCCTCCTCCCGGCCAATCAGACTGGCCTCGAACGTGGGGGCAGGGCCTTTCCATACCTCGGGGACGGGAGTGGTCGTGCCAGTGGTGGCGTCCGTCTCCACTCGTCGGATCAGGGCAAGCAGACTCCGTCCGGGCTCGCAGCCGGTTTCGCGGACCAGGTTGGAGCGGTAGGTCGAAAAGGCGGCAAGTGCGGCGCCCCGATCGCCGGACAAGTAGCGCGCCTCGATACTCAGCCGAGCCGGCTCCTCGGCCAGAGGGTCCGAGTCAAGCCAACGCTCGGCTAGCTTCACCGCATCCCGCCAGCGGCGCTCAGCGAGCGCAGCCCTGGCCAGGGTACCGAGGGCCTGCTGGTATTGGCGCAAAAGCACCCCTCGGGTAACCCCCACCCACTCGTCGAACTGAGGGGCATGCCGAATCGAGAACCCCTGCAGAAACCGGGGAACCTCGATGGCCACAGCCCGCTCTGGCTCCCGTTCGACTGCCCGCCGAAATTCAAGGACGTCACAATCGACCGGCTGCACCAACTCGACCAGACGGCGATCGGCTTCCACCACACCCCCCAAGGCTTCCCGCAAGCGTTTGAGCGCCTGGCGGAGGGAAGCGCGGGCTTCGGTTTCGGGAGAGTCGCCCCAGAGCAACCCAGCCAGCTCCTCGCGGGTGTGCGGCCGACCCTCGAGCGTCAGGTAAGTGAGTAGTGCCAACGCTTTAGCCCCCAGGGGCGGCACGACCTGACCGCCGTCTGGGAGACTGACGGTAGGTGGACCGAGCAGGGTCAGTACGACACCTGACAGAGCAGCGCCTTGTTTCGTGGATGTTCCAACGTACCCCGGATTCACGGGACGGCAAGTGGATTTTCACGCTGGCTTCACGAACTGGCCTTAGCGTCATGTCGTGTTCCTGATTGAACACTTCCCTACCAGGAACTCAGCCGAGCACAGAGCCGCTGCCGCCCCAGGCAGTTCCACCTTCAGGAGGGTACCATGCAGAACCCCAAGGGCCAGGTCCGGATCGAGTTGACCCCCGAGCAGAAGGCCAAGATTAGCGCGGCGACCGGTAAGGATGCCGAGGCGGTGGAGCTTTCGGTGGAGGAGCTGGAAGAGCGGATCGCCCCCTCGAAGCGTACCCACTAGTAGGACAGTACCGTAGATCTGCCGGGTCCAGCAGCGGCAGTTCACCTCCAGGAGGGTACCATGCAGAACTCCAAGGGCCAGGTCCGGATCGAGTTGACTCCGGAGCAGAAGGCCAAGATTCGCGAAGCGACCGGTAAGGATGCCTCGGCGGTGGAGCTTTCGGTCGAGGAGCTGGAAGAGCGGATCGCCCCATCGAAGCGTACACACTAGCGTGGACACTCGAAAGGATGCCCGCGCCCCTGAGCCGAAGAAGGCCAAGGACCCCAAGAAGCAGGACGAGCAGGAACTGCAGGTCGAAGAGTTGGAGGAGCGGATCGCACCAGTGAGGATCTAGAGATCCTGCTCGCGATGGACCGGAAGGGGCTGGCGCTCCAGCAGTTGAGCGCCGGCCCTCTTACGTATTTTCTAACTCCGCCACATACTCGTTTCATGCCCGACATCATAGGTGTCTCCCCCGACTCTCTCGACGAGTTGCGCCAGGAGAACGAGCGGCTGAGGCTGCTTCATTCGATCAGCCTGGAGTTCAGCACCTCCCTTGATTTCGACGAGCTGCTCCCCCGCGTCTTCCATCGGGTCCTCGCCGCGGTGAGGGCCGAGGGCGGTTCAATCTGGATCGCCGAAGGAGACATGCTGCGCTGCCGGCTGGCTGTCGGGGGAGTCGGGCAGCGGCTGGTGGGAGCCGAGGTGCCGGTTGGCACCGGCTTCGTGGGTGACGTGGCCCAGAAGCAGAAGACCACGATCGTCACGGGCGCGGTCCGGGATCCGCGGTACCGGGAGGACATGGACGACGCCGAGGCGTCCCTTTCCACCGCCGTCATGGCGACGGCAATGGTCGCGAACGGCGAGACCATCGGCGCTATACAGGTTACTGGCAAGGCCACGAGCAGCGGAGTCTTCGACGGGCACGACCGGGAGCTCCTCGAAGGACTCGCGGTCATCTCGGCCACGGCGCTCAGGAACGCCCGGCTTCACACAGCCGAAAGGCGGGCCAAAGACCTCACTCTTCTGTTCGAGATCAGCCGAGAGATAACAGCTACTCTCGACCTCGACCGGGTGCTTCAATCGGTAGTCAACCTGGCGGCCAAGGCACTCACCTTCGACCGCGGGGCCGTGGCCCTGTACGAGAAGGGTCGTTGCGACATCCGCGCGGTTACCGGCCAGGAAAAGGTCGATCCCAAGGACCCCAAGCTGCAGGACCTGGTTGCCCGGGCCGAGTGGGCGGCAGGCCACGGAGAACCGCTGTACTTGAGTGACCGTTCCGCTCCAGGGTCCGACGCGGAGCGGATGTTCGTGACCATCTTCGGCCAGGACTTGGAAAACGACGGCGTGGGCAGCGGACTCTATCTTCCGCTCAAGGATGAGGAGGGTGTGGTCGGCGTCCTCATCTTCGAGGCAGCGGTGGCGGAATTCGCCAACGAGACGCAGCGAGAAGTTGCGGCGATTCTAGCCAACCAGACCGCTGTCGCGCTGCGGAACGCCCAGCTCTACCATCAGGTCCCGATGATGGACGCCATCGGAGCGCTGGCCGCACGGAAGCAGGCTCTGCTCTCGGTGCCCCGGAAGAGGCTCAGGCTCATCCTCGGGGTGGCCATCGTGGTCCTGGCAGCGCTCACCCTGATCCGTTGGCCCCTCCGAGTTTCCGGATCGGGCGCCAACTTCCGGGCCACCGGGTTTGCCCCGGTTCGGGCGCTGGTCGCGGGAGTGGTCGAGCGGGTGCCGGTTCGGGAGGGTGTGACAGTCGCCCGGGGAACGCCACTCGCCTATCTCCGGGCCACCAGCATCCAAACCGATCGAGAGGCGACGGCAGCCGAGGTGGCTTCCGCCGATCGCCAGGCGGCCCTTGCCGCAGCCCGCGGAGATGTGGCCGAGGAGCGGCTGCAGCGGGGCCGTGCCGATGCTCTACGCCGAGAGTTGGCGCTCCTGGACGAGCAAGTCGAGCTCACGACCGTGCGAGCGCCAGCCAGCGGAGTGGTCCTCACCCCCCGGCTCGAGGAGCGGGTGGGAGAATCGCTGGACGAGGGCGACCTGCTCCTGACCCTGGGTCGTACCGACACCCTGGAGCTGGAGTTCGGTGTGGATCAGCGAGACGTCGGCCGGGTCAGAGAGGGCCAGGAAGTGCGCCTTCGAGTCGATGCCCTGCCCCAGCGGACCTTCTCAGGCACCGTGGTGTCGATTGGTCAGCTGCCGGTCGACACCGCCGAGGCCGTTCGTTATCCGGTACGCGCCCGTGTGGCGAACCCCGATGGCCTGCTCAAGCCCAGCATGGCGGCCTATGTCCGGGTTCTTACGGACAACGCGTCGACTGCCGGGCACTTGCTGCGAGGTCCAACACGCTGGGTGCGACTCCTGTGGTGGAGACTGTGGTCATGATCCGCTATCTACCGCTGATCCCGGCGGTGCTGTTGGCTTGGGGCTGCGGACGCGAGGGACAACGTCCCAAGAGTGCCCAGGCGAAGACTGCGTCACTGCCGAGTACGCCGGCCCCTGCTGTCATCACGGTCGATACCGCCACGATCGAGGCGCCCCTCTCATTGCCGTCGCAACTGTATGTCGAGCACGACGCGACGGTGTACGCCCGCTCCGCCGGGGTGGTGGAATCGATTCTGGTAGATCTCGGTACCCGGGTTGCTACGGGACAGGAATTGGCCCGGCTGGAGAACACCGATCAGACGATCGCGCTCAATCAGGCCAAAGAGAAGTTTGCCAATACCACGCAGACGGTGGAGCGGCAGCGCGCCCTGGCCAGCGCCGGGGTGGTGACCAAGGCGGATTCGGAGCAGGTTGAGTTCGACCACCGGCAGGCGGATCTCGCACTGCAAAAGGCGCAGCGGGACTACGATCTCACTCGGATCACGGCGCCCTTTGCCGGCGTCGTCACTGCCAGGATCGCGCGGGTGCAGCGGCTGGTGAACCCCGGCGACTCACTCTTCCGGGTGACCGCACTCGAACCGGTTCTTGCTGCGGTCCACGTCCCCGAAACCGCCGCTGTAGGGCTCAAACCGGGTGGCAGCGCGCAAGTGCTGGGAGCCGGCGGTGCGAGCGCCTCCGCCCGAATCATCCGGGCTTCGCCCATCATCGATGGCGCCAGCGGTACCCGCGAGCTGATCCTCCAACTCGCGCCCGGATCCCGTCTGGTGCCTGGCAGCAGCGTGACCGTGCGGTTGGGCTCCCAACGTCGCCAAGTCGTCACCATTCCCAAGGCGGCGGTCGCCCGAGACGGATACGCTTTGGTGTGGGACGACAATCGGACCACGCTTCGGGCCGTGACTCTCGGAGGCGAGCTCGGCGGTGGCCGGGTGGAGGTGCTCAGCGGGCTCGCGCCGGGAGAAAAGGTGGTCCAGAACGCCCCATGAGCGGACCGCCCAAGCTCCGAACTGACCTGGTCCTGGTAGAGCAGACTTACCGGGGCGAGCAGAGCTTCATCGTGAAGGACCCGGAGACCCGAAAGTATTTCCGTTTTCGCCCAGTCGAAGTGATGGTCATGCAGAGCCTCGACGGGACCCGCACCCCGGTCGATGCTGCGGCCGTGCTGGCAGAGGCCGGACTCCGGGTGTCCCCCTCCGCGGTGGAGAACTTTGCCGGCAAGCTCCGGAACATGGGGCTGGTCGAACGAACTCTCCGCGAGCGCTCGGTGCTGCTGCTGGAGCGCCTCCGCGCCGAGCGCCGGCGTCGGCTGGGCAAGGGACCCTTCAAGGGCGATCTGATGCGGCTGCGCTGGTCGGTAGGAGATCCGGACCACTTCATGGATCGCTGGCTTCCCAGGGTCCGCTTCTGCTTCACGCCGACGTTCATCAAGCTCTCCCTGTTTCTCTTCGCTCTGTACTTCCTGGTGATCTCGGTACGCTGGGACGAGTTTTCCCGAGCGCTTGCCGACATGTATCTGCTGCGGATGTCCGTGAGCACCTACATCATCCTGTGGGTGGTCAGCATGGCCATCATCGTGGCACATGAGCTCGGGCATGGATTCGCCTGCAAGTATTTCGGTGGCCAAGTCCATGAGATCGGCGCGATGCTGCTTTACTTCGAGCTCGCTTTCTACTGCAATGTGAACGATGCCTGGACCTTTCCCGAGCTCCGCTCGCGGCTCTGGGTGACGGCCGCCGGGTCATGGATCCAATTCGTGCTGGCGAGCATCGCCGCGCTCGTCTGGTGGGCGGCGAGTCCTGGAACGCTGCTGTCCCAAGCGGCGCTCGCTGCAGTGCTCTTCGGCGGGGTCACCACGATCCTGGTGAACGCGAACCCGCTGCTCCCACTCGACGGCTACTACGCGCTGAGCGATTACCTGGAGGTGCCCAATCTCCGGCAGCGTGCCTTCGCCTATCTCAATTGGCTTATCAAGACGAAGCTCTTGCGCCTGGACCTCCCCGAGCCAGCCGCCGACGATCGGGAGAAGCGCATCTTTGTCTGGTACGGAGTTCTGGCCGCGGCGTACATCACCATTACCCTCCTCTTCAGTGCCGCAGTTGCCTTCGGTTGGCTCGACCGGGTTCTCGGCACCGTGGGGATTCTGATCTTTATCCTGGCTGCCTGGAAAGTTGCAGCAAAGCCAATGCAGGAAGGGGCGCGAGTTCTCACCTCGGCTTGGCGCTCGCGACCAGCCCTGCTGCGCGGGCGGACAGTACGGCAGCGGCTGCTGGTGGGCCTTGGTGCGGTGGCGTTGATCGGGCTCGTGATACCGCGGCCGATCACGGTGACGGGACCTTTCTCGGTGGCGCCGGCGTTGTCGATGCCCCTGACTGCGCCCGACAGTGGCTTGATTCAGCGGGTGTACGTACAGGAGGGCACCTCGGTAACCGCAGGCATGCCCCTCCTCCAGATGCGCAACTTTGAGCTGGAGCGAGCCGCCACAGTGACCGACCGGCTGGTCGACTCTCTCGTCGCTCGCGAGGCCCAGGCCAGGGCCCGAAATGACATGGGGGAAGTCGCCCGGATCGGGGCAGAGCGGGCCACCGAGCAGGCCCGGCTTGCAGGTCTGCAGCTCGAAACCGGCACCTTGATGCTCCGTGCCTCGACCAGTGGAACCGTGCTGACTCCCCGGCCGGAGTCGCTGGGCGGACATTGGGTTGGCCTGGGTCAGCAACTGCTTCAGTTAGGGCTCCGCGATTCCCTGGAAGCTCGGATCGCCCTCTCCGGCGCGGGAGCCAGCCTGGTGCGGCGGGGCCAGCCTGTTCGCCTGCTGTTTTATTCGGACGCGGCGGGAGCGGCACGGTCACAGGTCGCCACAGTGGCAGCCGCCTCCGCCGGGGGAACCGGAGCCGTCGAGGTCAGGGTCGGAGTGGACGCCCAAGGTAGACGCCCGGGAATGACCGGCGAGGCCAGCATCACGCTCCGGCAGTCCAATGTTTGGGGGGCACTCTGGTGGGGGATCCGTCGGCGGATCCGGACCGACATACTGCTATAGCGGCTCTCGCCTTAGGATAGGTCTGGCCCGAAACTGGCCGAAACGCCCGTCTTGCGCGACAGGGGGCGACGCGCGAGCATTGAGGGAGCACCCCCACAAGGATCGGCACATTCCGCGGGACATGCTGGCACTGGTCCGTCGAGCCTTTGACGGCCGCTACGAGATCGATCGCGAGATCGGCAAGGGCGGCAACGCCCGGATTTATCTCGCGCGCGACCAGCAGGGCAATCAGGTCGCGCTCAAGATCTTGCACCCCGAATTGCTGGTCAGTGTTGCCGCCGACCGTTTCCTCCGAGAGATCAAGCTCGCGTCCCAGCTCAGCCATCCCCACATCGCCCGCCTGCTCGATTCGGGAGAGCGCGACTGGTTGGTTTACTATGTGATGACCTACCTGGAGGGACCTACGCTCCGGGAGCATCTCGCAAAGGCTGGCCAGCTGTCAATCAGCGATACCGTACGCATTGCCGAGGATCTGCTCGACGCGCTGGACCATGCCCATAAGCGGGGCATCGTCCATCGCGACATGAAGCCTGACAACGTGGTCCTGGCCTCCAACGGGGCCGTGCTCCTGGACTTCGGAATCGCGCGCGCGGTGGCGGCGTCGGGTAGTGACCGGCTCACGCGCTCCGGGATCGCGGTGGGGACGTCGACCTACATGAGCCCGGAGCAGATCACCGCGCTTCAGGAGATCGACCTCCGCACGGATCTGTACTCTTTAGCCGTCGTGCTGTTCGAGTGTTTGGCCGGGCAGCCACCCTTCACCCACCGGAACGAGGCGGTGGTCCTGCAACTGCATCTGACCCAGCCCGCGCCGGACGTTCGCAGCTTGAGGCCTGACACGCCGGCCGAGCTGGCCGCCGGCATCGCCCGGGCGCTGGCCAAGACGCCGGCAGAGCGCTGGCCCTGCGCGGCCGACATGCGGGACGCCCTCGCCACAGCCCGGGTCTGATCGCAACCTTTGCCGCAGCACCGACAGGTAGGATCTCGCTGGCCGCTCTCGCCTTAGCCCCCTTATCTTACACAGCCTCTCCCCGAAGCCCTGAGGCCGCTCCGTGACCAACCCAGTCGAGCTGCTTAGTAGCGCGCTCGAAGAGCGCTACGCCATCGAGCGCGAGCTGGGACAGGGCGGCATGGCCACGGTGTACCTGGCCCAGGACCTGAAGCACGAGCGCAAGGTCGCGATCAAGGTCCTCCGCCCCGAGCTGTCGGTCTCACTGGGTGCCGACCGCTTCCTCCGAGAGATCCGGGTAGCCGCCAACCTCCAGCACCCCAACATCCTCGGCCTCTATGACTCGGGTGAGGCCAATGGCCTGCTCTACTACGTCATGCCCTTCATCGAGGGCGAGTCGCTGCGCGATCGCCTAAACCGGGAACAGCAGCTCCCGATCCACGACGCGCTGCAGATCACCCGGGAGGCGGCCGAGGCGCTGGCCTACGCCCACGAGCATGGCATCGTCCATCGGGACATCAAGCCTGAGAATATCCTGCTTCAGCACGGGCACGCGCTGGTAGCCGACTTCGGGATCGCGCGCGCGGTGAGTCAGGCAGGCGGTGAGAAGCTCACCCAGACGGGAATGGCGGTGGGCACTCCCCACTACATGAGCCCGGAGCAGTCCCTCGGCAGCGATCATGTCGACGCTCGAAGCGATGTCTACAGTCTCGGCTGCGTGCTGTACGAGCTGCTCATCGGGCAACCGCCGTTCCTGGGACCCAATGCCATGGCGATCATGGCCCGGCACTCGATGGAAGTCGTGCCGAGCCTGCAGGTGGTACGGCAGTCGGTGCCGGACGAGCTCGAGGACGCGGTCATGCACGCCCTGGAGAAGACGCCGGCCGACCGTTTCCAAAGCATGCGCGACTTCGCCTCGGCCTTGGCGGATGCCGAAGTGGACGCCGCGGTACAGCGCACCGCGGCGCGCCGGGCAGCCACGGCGTCGCGCCGGGTGCCGACCCAGGCTGCACCGCTTCCAGCGACCCCGACCTCGGCGCGACGCAAGCGGATGCTGATGATCGGTGGCGGCACCGTGATCCTGCTGCTCATTGCCGGCGGAGCCTTGGCTGGCCTGCGGCATCGACCAGAGCGCACCGTCGCGGCATCACACGCCGGTGAACTGG
>UEXR01000180.1_pt1 | contig 11839 bp, 13 predicted proteins | sample 4301101 | NCBI WGS metagenome assembly UEXR01 (sample SAMEA4773180, study PRJEB27434) | metagenome | biome: 2259; feature: agricultural soil; material: soil | place: USA | collected 2014-09 | depth 0.25 m
CGTCCATGTTCACCACCACCTGCACTCGAGGATCGAGCTGGATGAGGCTCGAGCGGGTGAGCATGCGCCGGTTGAAGCGGTGGACCACGAGGATCTTGGGCGGCAGATGATAGCGGGACACCAGGTCGGCCAGGGTGCGGGTCGCCAGGTTCACGTCTGACGCGTCCAACGTGCCGATGCGTCTGCCGGGAACGCCGCCCGGTCCCAGGGCGAATTCCGGATCGAGCGCCAGATGGACGTAGGGGCGCTGGAGAAACCCCAGCAGCTCTGGCAACTCCTGCGCGATGGTGCTGTGGCCGGTCTGGATGTCGAGGAAGATGATCCATCCCCGCCGCTCCGCCCACGAGGCCACTTCATTCACCAGGCTGTCACTCATTCTGAAGCGATACTTGCGTCCCGGGCCCGGCCTTCCCTGTGCCACCACCGCGATGAGATGAAGCGCCGGCATCACCTTGCGGCTGGTATCGGCCTTGGCCCACTCGATCGCTGTCTGTTCCAGCCGCTGCAGCATCTCCTCCGGAGGGAGCTGGCCCAGTATGCCCATCTGCCTGGAGCGGGGGTTCCCGTAGTAGGCCACGATGCGATGCTGCGGTAGCAACGAGCCGGCCAGCGGCTCCGGAGTCTTGACCGGCCAGCGGGCCGAGTCGCTGGCCGAGAGCACGAACCGTCGGCGCATGACGATCGGCACTGCGGAATCCGGCGATGCCGCTGAATCCCTGGCGGCAACGGTATCCGGATGCGGTAGCGGCGCGCTGATCGGCCGCGGAGTCCAGGGCGGAACCGTGTCACGAGGAGTCTGAACCTGAGTGTGAGCCGGTGGGTCCTGCGCACTGGCCAGCGGCTTGTCTCCCGTCCCACAAGCAGCCAGGAGGAAGGTGACAATCGACAGCAAAGGGATTCGGGCGGAGGAGTGCGGCATGGTCGGAATTCAGGAGGTTGCGGCGATCTGCTGATCGTGCCAGCGGGAAAGCAGCAAGAGAGACAAGATCGAGCCAATCAGAGCCAACATCATATCCCACTGGGTATCCCACGGATCTCCCTGGGTGCCCAGGAAGTCGGTCGCGGCGGAGCCGGTCGCGAGCGCGGTCCAGAACTCGATCAACTCGTAGAACGCGCTGAAGGCCAGGCAGAAGCAGACCACCAGGAACGGCAGCCAGCGACTTCCCCTGAGCGGAGACCGGCGAATGAAGATCTCTCGAGCCAACATCGCAGGGATGAACCCCTGCGCCAGATGGCCGATCCGGTCGTAATGGTTTCTGCTGAAGCCGAACCAGTCCTCCATCCAGAAGCCCACCGGCACCTGGGCGTAGGTGTAGTGTCCGCCCAGCATGAGAATCAGCGAATGAACCCAGATCAGGGTATAGACCAATGGAGTAAGCCGCAGCCTGGGATAGAGCAGGATGAGCGCGGGCACACCGAGGAATATGGGAAACACCTCGAGAATCCAGGTGAACCGATCGTGCGGGTGAATCCCGCTCCAGATCAGCAGTAGAGCAAGAGAGACCAGCAGCCCCAGCTCGTATTTGCTTGGTCGGTTCATTCCCCGGTTTTCCTCAGGTCACCACAGCTCACCACAGAGGCATAGAGGCCACAGAGGACTCTGTCGTCGTTCATGCCCCGATGCCCCATTCACCACGAAGGCACGAAGCTCACCAAGGGTCCCGAAAACCCTTTAGCTCAGCCAACAAGAAGCTGCTGTGGTCAACGGCACACCACCGCGCTCCGGCTCCCGTCACCACTTCTCACTTCTTACTTCTCACTGCTTACTGCGATTTCGTGCCTTCGTGGTAAAGAACCAGAGATGCCTGTATCAGAGGGGAGCCCTCTGTGACTCTGTGCCTCTGTCGTAAACCGCCAGAGATGCTAGTCCGCAAACGGGACCTCGATCGTCATCCCGTCGCGCGCGATCACAGTGTGCGGAAAGATTGCCCGCGCCTCCGCCAACAGCTCCGGGGCGTCCCGGCCATAGCGAGGGCTGATGTGGGTGAGCACCAGTTGCCGCACGCCCGCGTCGAGCGCCACTTTGGCCGCCTCGGATGCGGTCGAGTGTCCGGTTTCAACAGCCCGCTCCGATTCTTCGCCCCCAAAGGTGGCCTCATGCACCAGAAGGTCGGCGCCCCGTGCCGCCTCCATGAGGGTAAGCGTGGGACGGGTATCACCGGAGTACACCAGCACCCGGCCAGGGCGTGGCTCGCCTACCAGCTCCGAGGGCCGGATCATCCTCCCATCCTCCAGCGTGACGGTCTCACCTTTGTGCAGCCGGCCCCAGAGCGGCCCCTCCGGAATCCCCAGCTCCCGAGCCCGTCCAGGGTGAAAGCGCCCGAGGCGGGTGTGCTCCGCCAGGGCAAAGCCCACGGTGTCGGCCCGGTGGTCGGTCTCGAATACCACGATGTCGTACTCGTCACGCGCCAGGCGGTCGCCCGGACGGATCTCCACGATCTCCACCGGAAACTTGTTGCGCTCGATTCCCAACGTGATCGCAGCGCCGAGAACCCGCTGCGCTCCACGCGGCCCGTAGAGGATCACGGGCTCGGTGCGATCCATCAGGCCCATCGTCCGCAGCAGCCCGGTGATGCCGAGCAGGTGATCGGCGTGATAATGGGTAAAGAAGATTTCGCGGAAGGAGAAGCCCACTCCAAAGCGCATCATCTGCCGCTGGGTTCCCTCGCCGCAGTCGAAGAGGATCATCTCCCCTTCGCGCTGCACCGAGAGCCCGGCGACGTTGCGCTCGACCGTAGGCGTGGAGGCGCCAGTCCCGAGGAAGGTGAGGCTCAGCATGGCGCGAAAAGTGAAGAGTGAGGGGTGAAGAGTGAAGGGGTCGACTCGCTTCCCCCTTCACCCTTCTCCCTTCACCCTTCACTCTTCACCCTTCACCATCTAGAAGATCTTGACCGTGACCGGAACCTTCCCAGGATGCTTCTGGAGCTCGTCCAGCACCTTCTTCAGCGACTGAGACACGTCCCGCATGTCGTAGTACAGCCCGCTGTCGGTGGCAAACTTGCCCAGCGTGCCCCGGCCCTGGTTCATCGCCGAGAGCAGCGTATCGAGTCGAGCGGTGGTGACGGTGAGCTGGCTGGTCATCTGCGCCAGGTTGTTGGTGAGGGTGTCAGCGCGGTGCGAGAGCGCGGGGTTCGCCAGCGTGCTGTCCAGTCGCGCGGTGAGCCGGTTGAGGGTGCCGAGAGTCCTGGTCAGCTCGGCCGTGGGACCACTCTGCGCGTTGCTGTAGATGTCCATCGTGCGTTGGGCGGCCTTGAGCGTGCCCTGCAACGCGGTCATCGTGGCGTGCAGCTGGTCGGCGGTTTTCTGGTTGACGATGGCCTGGGCACCCAGCAGCAGGCTGTCGGCCTTGTCGCCCAGCTGCTGGGCCCGATCGGCGAATCCCAGCGCCTGGGTGCCCAGGATGATCTTGTCCTTGCTCAGCAGCTGCGGAGCATCACCCGGGTTGAACTCCACCGCCGCATCGCCCACGAACCCGACTGCCACGATGGTTGCGGTGGCGTCGATCCTGGGCTTGATGCGATCGGGCAGTTTCACATAGAGCAGGACCCTCCCCACGTCCACCAGTTGAATCCGCTCTACCTTCCCGACCGCGACTCCGGAGATCCGGACCAGCGAGCTGACCTTCAGGTTGCCCGCGTCTCGAAACTGAATCTTCCAGAAGTCCTTGGTGTTGGCCCCCACCGTGCGCCCGCTCAACCAGGTGGTGCCCACAATGAACAGCGCGATGGCGGCGATCACGAGCGTGCCGACGGTAACCTCGCGCTTATAGCTCAATTCCATGATGGCTCAGGCCGCGAAGGTGGCGTCTGGGAAGTCGCGCTCGAGGAACTCCTGAACCTTGGGGTTCCGGGACGCGAGAAACTCTTCCTGGGTGCCCTGCTGTACAATCTTTCCTCCCGTCAGGAGGGCCAGACGGTCCGCCACCCGAAAAGCACCGCGGACGTCGTGGGTTACCATCACGCTGGTCACGCCCAGCTCGTTATCGAGCCGCTTGACAAGACTGTCAATGACGTCTGCGTTGACCGGATCCAGCCCCGAAGTGGGCTCGTCGTAGAGCAGGTATTTGGGGCTGCCCGCAATCGCCCGGGCAATGCCCACCCGTTTGCGCATGCCTCCCGAGAGCTCGGCCGGGTACTTGGTCATCGTCTCGGGAGCGAGGTTGACCAGTCGCAGACACTCCCGCACCCGCTCTTGGGCGTATTCCAGGTCCCGGAACTTCTCCTCGTCAGTGATCCCCAGCCGGACGTTTTCGAACACATCCATCGAGTCGAACAGGGCGCCGTTCTGAAACACATATCCGATGTGAGACCGCAGCGCGGCGAGCTCGCGTCGCTTGAGGCGGGTGACTTCCTTGTCGTCCACGATGACCGTTCCTGAGTCGGGCTGGATCAAGCCGATGATGTGTTTGAGGAGCACGCTCTTCCCCGTACCCGAAGGACCCAACAGGGCGACCGTCTCGCCCTCGCGGACATCGAAATCGACCCCATCCAGTACTACCTGGGCGCCGAAGCTCTTGTGGACCTTACGCAGCTCGATCATTGGTTGAGCAGAAGCTTGGTGAGCACGACGTCGAGCAGCAGAATGAGCACCGAGCTGCTCACGACCGCGCCCGTGGTAGAGCGGCCTACGCCTTCGGCGCCCTGCTGGGTGCTGAAGCCCATGTAGCAGGAGATCACCGTGATAGAGCCGGCGAAAAAGAAGGCCTTGATCACCGAGAAGAAGGCGTCCTGCCCCCGCCAGAAGATCCGGGCGCCGTAGCTGAAGTCGTCGTTGGTGATGGGCAGCACCAGCCGCATGGAGAACCAGCCCGAGGCAATGCCCATGACATCGGCCATCACGACCAAGGCCGGGATCATGACCAGCCCGGCCACGACCCGCGGGACGATGAGGTGAGATGAGGGGGAGCGGCCCAGGCTCTCGAGCGCATCGATCTGCTCGGTCACCCGCATGGTCCCGAGCTCGGCGGCGTAGCGGGCCCCAATGCGGCCGGCGAGAATGAGCCCTGTGAGCACCGGGCCCAGCTCGAGCACGATGGACTCGACGATGACGCCGGCGAGGAAATAGATCGGAATTGTGCCGGTGAACTGGTAGCGAGCCTGCAGCGCGGTGACGGCGCCGGCGAAGCCGGAGATCAGCAGGACGATGAACAGGCTCCCCACCCCGATGTTCCACGCCTCGGTGATGGCCCGGGGTACCCAGATCCGCCATTCGCCCAGGCTGCGGACCAGGTCGGCCACCAGAAATGAGACCCGGCCGACGTGAGCCGCCGCGTTCAGCGCCCAGCGTCCTACGAAGCGTCGAATGTCCAGCGTCTCGGTCGTCATCAGGGCCCGCAGGCTATGGGTCGGGAGTTGGGCCCCTTATCTTCGCCCCCCATGGCACATAAGTCTACCCCGCTGGAACACGTGGCTGCCTTCCGTCGCCGGCTGCTCCGCTGGTTCCGTCGCGAGGGGCGAGACCTGCCCTGGCGCCGCACCCGCGATCCGTATCGGATCATCGTATCGGAGTTCATGCTGCAGCAAACCCAGGTGAACCGGGTCGAGGATTACTACCATCGCTTCCTCCAGCGATACCCGTCGCTCGAGGCGCTCGCCGAAGCGCCAGCCCGAATGGTGCGGGAGAGCTGGGAAGGCCTGGGGTACTATCGACGGGCAGCTAACCTGCACCGTCTGGCCCAGACGGTCATGCGGGAGCACGCGGGAGTGATCCCGGCTGAGCTGGACCAGCTGGTGCTGCTACCGGGTGTCGGCCCCTACACCGCAGGGGCGGTGGCAAGCTTTGCCTACGAGCGGTCCACGCCGGCGATAGACACCAACGTGGCCCGGGTGCTCCGGCGTGCGTTTCATCCGCGACTGCGCCGTTCGGGGTCGCATCGGGTGTTGTGGGAGACGGCCTCCAGAATTCTCCCGCGGCGGGGCAAGCAGGCCTGGGCTTTTAATCAGGCGATGATGGAATTGGGGGCGCTGGTGTGCACGGCGAGGGTGGCACGCTGCGAGGGGTGCCCTGTGCGACCGGCTTGCAAGACAGGAGCCCGATGGAAACAGTGAAGGGTGAAGGAGACCGAGGAGAAGTCGGCGGGCGCGGTCGGCGCGGTCGAGCAACGGACTAGTGGTCTCTATCGGAAGTACGCCAGATTCAAGACCTGTCCGAAGGAGCTCAGTTGTCTCGACGGCGGATCCGAAAGCGATTCCGAGGTAACGTGTGAAATTGGGGCTTGGCCCGAAGGTGTAACCCTCAGCGATATTCAGCTCAACACTTAAAGAGGCCTTTTGTAGCTGGGAAAAGAGCGCCGCAGCATAGGGCCGCCAGGAGGTGCGAGCTAGCTCGAGTACGCCGAGGCTAACAGCATGCGCTTCTCGCCAGGCCTCCAGAGATGTGTGACCTCGCGCAATCGCATTCTAGGATTCCGCAGAAACAAAGCCAACCGATCCAGCGCAGGCCGGACCTTATTGCCTTCCCCTTCACTCTTCACTCTTCACTCTTCACCCTTCACTCTTCACCCTCATGGCCTCCCCATCGCCCCGGCCAACAAAGCGACTAACCCCAACACTCCGGAGATCGATGCCACCACCCGGTGCCGCTGGCGCAGCTCGTCGAAGTAGGCCGCATGGGGACCCGCAGGGTCCAGTCGCGCCAGTTTGGATGCCGTGGGGAGGGTAATGAGAAGCGTGAGCAGCGCGGCGATAATGCCGGCGCCCTGCATGATGACCAGCCAGACGCTGAAGCCGACCAGCTCACCACTGCGGCCCGCGACTGAGAACGTGAGAATCAGACCTGACAGGACAGTGAGCAGTGCGCCGGGCGCCACGATCACCTTCTGGATCGATGTCTGGGCCCGCACCACCGCACCCAGGCCGGCTCGGTCCTCCCGCCTTGCCGCCACCGCGGCCACCATGGTAGCTAAGGACCCGCCGAGCCACATGGTGAAGCCCAGCAGGTGAAGAAACAGCCAACCCCGGATCACGAGGAGACCGCGGAAAGGATCGAGCCGTCGATCGGCTGCCGGCCGGCGAACCCGCTCTCGATCTCATGCCAGTACGCGATCCGGTCTTCCCCCAATCGCCAACAGAGGAAGATCGGCCGGTCATCCCGGAGCGAGTAGAAGTCCACCAACCCTGCCTCGAACCCTTTGAAGACGCAGCCGATCGCATCCAGCTCTTGGAGGAACCGGTTGATCCGCTCAGCATGCGCGGCGACCTCCTCCCGCGCGGCGATCAACTCCTGCGTCTCCCCCCAGTCAGCGCGGGCACCTCCGGTGAGCACCTCGAATCGACCGACGGCAGCGCGCCAGGCAGGATATTCGACCGTCAGGTCCTGCACGATTCGCCGTACCAGCGGTAGGGTCCGCTGCGCTTCCTCCAGGCTGAACAGTTTGAACTCCGGCATGGTTGCTAACCCTCGCTTCCCCACACGATCTCGACCCCCTCAATCAGTTCCGGATGGCTGATGAAGCCAATGACTCGCCGCTCCGCGTCGACCACAGTGATGGTGGGCCGAAGGTGCGACTCGCTGGGGTCCAGGTCCATGCGAACCCGGTACCCCGTGAGCTCCTGGTCTGGGGTCACCACCGGCGAGTTGGTCCGCATCAGCGAGTCGGCTCGAGTGTGCCAGGGATGCTTTCCCTCCGCCAGACACCGGGTCACCAGATCTCGGTCGCTCAGGGTGCCAAGAAACAGGCGGGTGCGATGGTCGTCCACCACCGGTACCACCGAGATGTTGCGGGTCTTGAGCATGATCGCTACTTCGCTGGCCATCGCGCCGGCCACGGCGACGTGCGGATCGGGGACCATCGCATCCGAAGCTTTCATGTGGCTCAATTTGCTCCGGTCGAAGTGCTGGTCAAGTCTGACGCATCCATTGTTCCAGCACCGCGCGAGTGGCCCGATACCCGTCCTGTGCATAGCGGCGCACATGCTCCACCTGGAAGGTCGCGCGACGATCCACCTTGGGTCTCACGTAAATGAGGGGTGGGCGACCCGGCTCGGCGCGCCAGAGGGCAACCTGCGCCGCCGTATGCGCTGCCATGAGAATCCCCAGGGCGTCCTCATGAGCCCGCACCAGGGGCGGGACCCAGTTGGGCCCCCCGTCTCCATCCCGCTCGAATCCCGGCCCCACGTCCACCGCGACCACCGGCTCGCTCGCGAAGCGGGCCGCGGCTTCGAGGGGAACCACCCCTCTTAGCCCGCCATCACCATAGCGTCGTCCGGCAACCGTTTGCGGCGGGAAGTAGAGTGGCAAGGCACAGCTGGCGCAGAGGACGTCGATCAGCGGCGCGTCCGCCCCACCGGCACCGAAGAGGAGGAGCTCACCGCTGTCGAGATCCACTACGGACACAGTGAGCGGATGGTGGAGATCGGCGAACCGCCTGGCGGGGAAGAGGGCTTCGATCGCCTGGCGCAGAGGCGCGGGGCGGAGCAGGCCCCGGGAAAACAGACCGGCCACCGTCGCGAGTGGGTCGCGCACGATCCCCCGGCGACCCACCTCCGCCAGGCGTGCGAGCAGCGTGTCCTCCTCTACCCCTGACGCCAGGCCGGCTGCGAGAACAGCGCCCATGGAGGTGGCCACGTATCGCACCGGAGCGTACCCCGCCTCCCGGAGAGCCCGATGGGCGCCGAGATGGGCCGCCGTCTTGGCGCCTCCGCCACTCAGCACCAGGGTGACCGCCGCCGGAGTCACGGAGACCGCTGCCTGGCCCGGTGCGCCTCGGCACGGGCGTAGCGTGCCCGCTCCTCGTCGGACTCAGCAACCAGGCGAGGGACCCGCTTGGGTTTGCCGTTCTCATCGATGGCCACGAACACCACGTGCGCAGTGTGAGTATGGCGCCGCTCACCTGTGCTCACCCGCTCGGCGTAGACCTCTACGGTGATGTCCATGGACGAGTTGCCCACGTAATCGACGGTCGCATCACAGGTGACCAGCGCGCCGACCGGAATCCGCTCCCTGAAATCCACCCGATCAATGCTCGCCGTCACTGCCGGCCCGCCCGCGTGTCGGATCGCCGCGACCGCGGCAGCCTGATCGATCAGCGCCATGAGCTCCCCACCGAACAGATCGCCACGCACGTTCTGCATGTGGGGCATCACGAAAGTTGAGATAGTGCCGGTCGAGTAGGACATCGGGCGCGAGGCAGGAGTCATGAAGGCAGTGAGAAGTGAGAAGTGAGAAGTGGAGTAAGGAGTAAGAGGTCTGGCTGGGTGACCGGGACCGGACCACGAAGTGGCTGCTGCCGAGTGCTCGCTGCTTCCTTCTTACTTCTTACTTCTCACTTCTTACTTCTTACTTCTCACTGCAGTTTCAGTAATCTACCGGCCTCAAGTAGTACTCCCCTATCGCCGTCGCGCTCAGCATGGCGACGGTCGGCAGACGGCGCTTCCAGTGGGTGGAATCGAGTCGCTTGCGGACGAGGCTGATCTCCTCCTCGGTAAAGCCCAAGGCCGCGATCTCGGCATTGCGGTACCCAAGCAGAATCCAGTGCAGGATCGCGTCCGCGCGGGGATAGGAGATGCCGAAATCGCCCTCGTCGGTCTGGCCTCTGATCAGATCCGCGCTCGCTGGCTTAGCAATGATGACCTCCGGGACTCCCAGGTGGCGAGCCAACTCCCATACCTGCGTCTTGAACAGGTCGCCGATCGGGTTCACCGGCGGAGAGTCGTCCGCGTGCCAGGTGAAGTAGCCGAACAACCGCTCCGTCTTATTGCCGGTGCCAAGGGGCAGCGCGCGATGAGCCGCCGAGAGATCGAACAGCGTGATCATGCGGGTTCGCGCCATGATGTTGCCCAACCGGCCGGGATCCGGAGCCCCGCCGATCGCGGCGGCAAGCCCCTCGACCGCAGCGCTGATGTCTATCGTGAGTGCCCGAATCCCTAGCGCATCCACCACCAGTTGCGCGTGCTCCAGGCTTTCGGGGCTCGAGGTGCGATACGGCATTCGCACGCCGATGACGTTCTCCGGCCCAACGGCCTCCGCAGCCAGAAAAGCGACCAGGGAACTGTCCACTCCGCCGGAGAGCCCGATGACTACCCGTTCGAAGTTGCGCCGCCGGTGGACCTCGTCCCGAATGAACTCGACCAGCCAGCGGCGGGTGAGATCGGGGTCGATGGCCAAGGGATTCTCCGCCAAGGCCGGTGGGATCGCGGGCTTGCGCTGGCGAGCCTTGGCGCGAGGTCGGCTCTCCTCAGCCCCGCCGGCTACCTGGGAGCTGGAGTGGTTTGCCCGTCCATCCGCCTGACTCACCGCTCGCCGAGCGCGGTGCAGCGACCCCAGGAGATGAGGCAATCGCATCTCCAGGTCAGAGAGGAGAGGGAGATCAGCTCGTGCCCGGGTGATCTCCTCGAAGTCCAACGTCGCGGCAAGCAGCGCTTCCTCGAAAACCGGTCCCTCGGCGAGTAGGTCACCCCGGGGACTCGCCACGATGGAGCCGCCAGGGAATGCTTTCCCTCCTTCGAAGCCGACCAGTTGAGAGAGGGCGACGTACACGCCGTGCTCGCCGGCGATGTCCTGAGCAATCCGGGTCCACCGGCCCAGACTGACGGGGCGACCGGCGGTGTCGTCGGTCGTGCGCACGCCGCGCGCCGGGCTCGCGCTGGGAATGATGACGAGTTGGGCTCCGTCCAGCGCCGCGAGCATCGGAGTGAAGGAATGCCAGGCATCCTCGCAGATCAGAATGGCAGCCCTGCCCCAGCGGGTGTCGAAGGCCTCCACCGACCGTCCGGCCTCGACGAACCGCTCTTCGTCAAAGACGCCGTAGGTAGGCAGAAATACCTTGCGATGAATGTGGCGAATGCCGGCGTCTGGCCCGCCCAACGTGGCGTACATGCCGGAGTTGAAAAGCCGGTTCTGATGCACCTCGTAGAAGCCAAGCGCAACGTCGACTGGGGCCGTCTTGGCGGCGTGATGCTGGCGGGAAAGATCATCGAACAGTCGGTCCGCCGACACCGCGAGATCCCGCACCCCTCCCTCGAGGAAGTAACCGGTCAGGGCGGTCTCCGGCGCGACCAGGAGCTCAGGTGGCTCGGCCCAAGCACCCACCTCGCGCAGGATGTCGCCGAACCGACAGAGATTCTCCTCGTAGGCCCCTTTGCGAGGTCGAAATTGAGCGATGGCGAGGCGGAGCATGGCAGCGGAAAGCTAATGGAAGGAAGGAGGAAGGTGCAGTAAGCAGTAAGCGGTGAGCAGTGAGCAGGAGCGCGCACGGCGGGGCTTCGCAGCGCTAACGGGGCAGGGCTCACGTGTCACCTCTCACCGCTTACATTGTTGGCAGGAGAAGGGAGGCAAGAAAATCGTGACCACCGCATTTGAGGCGGTGCGGAGCATCGCCAATGCCTGCCAACTGCTTCCCCGCGTCGTAACCGGAGGACAGCCGACAGCCGCCGATCTGGAGGCCTTCAAGGCCGCGGGAGGAGCCGTGGTACTCGATCTGCGCGACCCTATGGAACCGCGACCTTTTGACGAGCCAACAACCGTAAAGCGGCTGGGGATGGAGTACGTCAACGTGCCGGTGGGTGCCGGCACGATGAGCGATCAAACACTCGACCGGGTGCTCGATGTAATGCGAGGCGCGGGTGATCGCACCGTGCTGGTGCACTGTACCAGCGGCAATCGCGTAGCCGGTGCGATGCTTCCCTATCTCATTCTGGACCAGTCCCTCGACGAGGAAGATGCCGTCGATCAGGCCATGCGAGTGGGCCTTCGCAGTGCGGAGATTCTGGAGTGGGGACTGGATTACGCCCGCCGGCACCACCCACCAACGACCCGGTGATCGTCCCCACTCCTGGAGCGGTAGAGCGCCCCTAACGAAATGATCCCCCGACAGCGACGCCGGGGGATCATGCTTTACAGT
>UEXR01000458.1_pt1 | contig 11815 bp, 9 predicted proteins | sample 4301101 | NCBI WGS metagenome assembly UEXR01 (sample SAMEA4773180, study PRJEB27434) | metagenome | biome: 2259; feature: agricultural soil; material: soil | place: USA | collected 2014-09 | depth 0.25 m
CGCTTCGCCGGTCTCCCGCACCAGGCGGAGCGCCTCCGCCACCGGGAGCGGGCCCTCGCGGGTGAGCCGCTGGCGCAGGGTTTCGCCCTCAACGTAAGGCATGACGTAGAACGGGCGGGGCGGCACCTCGTCGGTGGTGCCGGAATCGAGCAGAGCGAGGATGTTGGGGTGCTGGAGCCGCGCCAGGATCTGGATCTCGCGGAGGAAGCGCTGGGCGACTTCGCCGGCGACGACTTCCGGGCGCAGGATCTTGATCGCGACCGGGCGGTCGTGCTTGCGGTCGCGGGCCAGGTAGACCACGGCCATGCCGCCGCGGCCGAGCTCCTGCTCCACTGTGTAACGATCGCCCACAGTGATCGGCTCGGGACCGGTTCGCTTGGCTCGCCGAAGCATGCCGGAAGCTAAAAGCCTCATACTACTTCGTCGAACTACCGGGCCTCAGATCGACATTGTCGGCGACGCGACTGCGGCGGCGGATCTAACCCCTCCGCCGGAGGGCCAGTAGCGCCTCCAGCTCGATCACCTGCTCGTGATCCTTGGCCCGGCCGGCCGCTTTCTTCGCCGAGATGAGGGCCGGCAGGGTAAGCGCCCGAAACTCGATCGCATCGATCCTCACCGGCTCGGAGGCTGCCCGTACCTCGACGTACCCACCGATGCCCAGGATCCGGTCGAGCAGGTCGAGATTCCCCAGGTCGGTGGTGAGGGTCATCACCGGTGTCGTGCGCAGCGCCCGCACGTCGAGCATGAACGGCAGTCCCGGTTCGACTTCCCGTAGGTACGCGTGCCAGCCGCGCAGCACCCGCACCAGCCCTTCCAGGTTGTCCGCCGCCCACCACCACGAATCGTACGCCCCCGGTCAGGAGCGCCCCGATCATCCGCTCGAACATGGAGGTCTACGAGCGCCGGACCCGGCGCGCCCTCCGGCGGAAGTGGGCCATCGCGTCCAGTTGCCTGAGCCGCTCCGCCGGCGTCCGTCTGAGGTCGCCGCCAGCAGGCTGAGATCGAGCCCGTACTCCTCGGCCGCGCGGATCGGGTCTCGCCGGAGCGTGGCAGGCCGCCCCCGCCGCCGAGGGGCGTACATGGTGCGGAGCCGGGACAGGCCGACACTCACGGCCGCGAGGATCCGATAGACATCGAGCGTCTGAACCCACTTGGGGTCCGCGTCGAGGAGGTAGGCGAACTGGGCCAGGGTCATGCAGGATATGATCTGACAGTTAGATCGGTTTCAAGGCGCGAGCTACTGGGACCCCAGTCAGGGGTCCGCCGTTACCAAATCGCAGTTGCTCCCGAGCGCCATACACAAGGAATACCGCGTGGCTATCCCACCGCGATCCGCCACCAGCAGATAGTACTGCCCCGGCCCGAGCGCTACGGAAATGACCTCCGCTGAACCGGGTACATCCGATACCCCGAACGGAACTGGCTGCGGCTCAGGCGCTGTGAAGAGAGACAGCGCGATGTTGCTGGAGTCCACCGCGCCAATCGGACGCGCGATGGTGCGGATCGTGACCAACTGCGTGTCGCTGCCGGGCACGGCGATGCGAAACCAATCCAGCTCGTACCCGTTGTCGATGGTCAGCGTGTCGGAGAACGGAACCGACAGATCGATGAGCTTGGCTGGATCATCCGCCCCGGTACAATAGTCGTTCTCCTCGAACCGGTCGGGCCCGATCGCCGGGTTCTGCCGGCGATAACCATCCAGCACCCGCAGGTCATACCGACTCGGCGAGCCGCGTACCGCCAGCTGCAATCCTCCTGACGGCATGCTGGTGAACGCGCGCGACAAGGTGTCCGGCACGATGTCCGCAACCGTGACGATGCTGTCCCGGCACTCCTGCTTCCTGATCCCGAGCGTCCAGTCACCTGAGCTCGACGAGACATCGGCTTCGAACGACGCCGCGAGCCGCGAGGCATCGCTCACCATGACCGTCACCGCTCGAGCCGTGTCACTGCTCAGCAGCTGGTATCGGTCAACCGCGTCTCCGGACTCCACTGCCAATGCAGGATTGGAAAAGAGCAGCCCAGGCTGCGCGCTGGAAGTGGGATCGAGGCGGATCACCGACGGAACCGTGTCGTTGGGCTCGTAGGCATCGAACGGGGCCACGGTAGTCGTGTCGCCGGCGGTGGTCGATGCCCCTCCCAACGTGACCGCGACCAGCCGGTCGCTCCTGGCGGGAAACGGCACCCAGAGCCGAAGCGCTCCCAGGCCACTCGAGTCGCCGGAAAAGCTGCCTGCTTCGGGAATCAGATCGGCCTCGCCCAGCCCGAAACGTGTGGCATGGCCCAGGCCGACGCCGGTCACGGTGATCTCTTCCCCATACCGCACGGTTGCGGGCGAGACCTGGTCGATCTCCACCGGAGCGGCCACGCGCACCTCGAGCGCGCCTGGCGCCGCATTCTCGTAATCGATGGGAATGGCAAATACCGAGTCTTGCCCTCGGCTCACCCCGATGATCGTCGCGTTGCTGCCCGAGTCGGCGATGCTGACGATGCCTTCGTTCCGGGCTCGCCAGTGGTAGCTGACGCCACGCACCTCTTCGAGCCCGCCCCCGGAAGTTCGGTGCCAGGTCCGGGCGGTGAATCGTACGCCTTGTCCCTGAATGATGACCTTCGTCGTGGCTTCGATGGTGACGAGCACGTCACCGCTGACGTCGTTGGGTTCGACGCATGCAGCCAGTGCGCTCGCGAGCAGAAGGGCACTGCGAGCCATAGCAGCCATGGAGGGACCGGGATAAGGCACGATCAATAGTCTGAGTGAACGTATATGCTAACGGTCCGAGCCGGCGGGGGCCAATCGCTGGCGACTCGCTTGCCGGGCCACGGGCCGAACTCTATACTGGAATCTCCACACTGGACTCTCCACCAAAACTCCATGCCCACTGTCCCTTGCGGACTGCTCCGGTTGGGCGTACTCGCGGTGATCGTTGGTCTCTTGGCCAATGGCTGCGGGGCGGGGGAGGACCTTGCAGGCCCAGTTGAGGGGTCGCTCCAGGTGGTGAACCGGCAGTCCGGTGCCGGCGCTGATCCCGATGGGATCATCGTGGTCCTGGACCAGACCGATCCTCGGACCCTCTCGGTCGACTCCACCCTGTTGTACTCGGACTTGTCCATCGGTCAGCACCGGCTCACGATCGAGGGTCTCGCGTCCAACTGCACACTCGACGGGGTCAACCCACGGGTTGTGACCGTCGTCCCGGACTCGACCGTCAGGATCGCGCTTGAAATAGCCTGTACCGCTCCGATGGAGACGGGGACGCTCGTCTTCAGGGTTTCGACCAGAGGGCTCGATCTCGACCCTGACGGCTATGCCGCGGTAGTGGACGCGCTCGAGCCCCAACCGGTAGAGATCGGTGGAGAAGTCACCTTCCCGGCACTCTCCGCCGACAGCCACGCCGTACGTCTGAGCGGGATCGCGAACAATTGTACGCTGGCCGGCGAAAACCCCCGGATCGCGGTAGTGACGGCGCACGACACGGTCACGACCACGTGGGACGTGAGCTGCTGGCCTCCACCGGCCGGCCGAATCGCTTTCGTCATTATCTCGTCCGACGTCGAGAGCTGGAACCTGTTCGTCATTAACGCGGATGGCACCGGGTTCACGCCGCTGACCAGCGCCCAGGGCGAGGTCAATGAGGAGCCAAACTGGTCGCCGGACGGCGCCGAGATCGCATACACCAGCTTCTTGCTCAACGAGTTTTCGCCTAGAGAGATCAGGATCCTTCGACCGGCGAACGGTGTGACCAGGACGCTACCGACCGGATCGCTGTCTCCCTCCACCATTCGCTGGTCCCCCGACGGCTCCCAGCTGAGCTTCATGGATTTCAATGTCGACGAGTCGCTCGACCATGTGTACCTCATCAATGCGAACGGGAGCGGGGCGCCCCGGCGCCTCGCGCAGGTCGGCAGCGAGAGCGACGCCGCGTGGTCCCCCATTGGAGATCGGTTGGCTTTCGTCGGCCGCGACAGCCTCTTTGGCCCGGGTCGGCTCTACACCGTTGATCGCGGCGGCACCAATCTGCGTCAGATCACACCGACCTCACTGGCGCTCGGCTTCGAGAATGGAGAGACCGAGTGGTCCCCCGACGGTACCAGAATCGTTTTCGTTGGCCCGCATCCATTCGGCGAGGAGTTCGGCAAGGACATCTACGTGGTCGGCGCTGACGGCAGCGGGCTCCTGAACCTCACCCGATCTCCCCCGTTCTCCTCCAACAAGCGGCCCCGATGGTCTCCCGACGGAAAGAGCATCGCCTTTCTTTGCTCCGAGGTGGATCCGCAGGGCTCGATCGGAGACATCTGCACGGTCGCGGCAGACGGTAGCGCGCACTCGAATCTCACCAATGTGCTGGCTACCTATGACGATCTGCGTTGGTCTCCAGATGGCACCAAGATTGTGTTCATTGGCCCGGAGCGCTCCGAGCCCCTGTTCGGAACTCCCGATCTTTACATCATGAACGCAGACGGGAGCGGTACGGTACGGCTGACCCACTCGCCTGAAACCAAGGAGTCGCCCGCATGGACCCGTTGAGGGTCGCGGCCTGGCGGGCGCTTTCGCTGGGCGCGGCGCTGATCGTGGGCCTTGGCTGCAGTGAAGGCACGGCCCCGCAGGCAGCCGCTGCCATAAGGGTGACGCTTGCTCCTGCTGGCGGGGATGCGGGCGCGGGCGCCTACCGGGTCTCCCTGGATGGCCGCTCCACGGAGCTGATCTCAGGTGCCCAAGCGGCCCTGTTCGGTCCGGTGAGCCCGGGAGAGCATTTGGTGTCGGTGGACCAGCTCCCGCCGACCTGCCAGGTGTCGGGTGATCCGTCGCAGGTCGTCGACATCGCTCCCGGTGATACCGCCGAGGTGCAGTTTGAGGTCTCCTGCTCCGATCGGGCGGGGCAGCTTCTGGTCCGGTTGTCGGTGACGGGAGAAGATCAGGATCCGAATGGATACACCGTGCTCCTGGACGGAAACCCCGCGGCCTCGGGGCTCTTTGGCAACATCGCGCTCGCGGCAACTCCCGGCAGCCACAGCGTCGCGCTGGAGGATCTCACCCGAAGCTGCCACGTCGCTGGCGACTCGGTGCGCACGGCAGCCTTGCTGCCTGGCGGCACGCTGACCGTCGATTTTGAAGTCACCTGTGCTGTTTCACCGCCGGCCGGACCAGGACAGGAGATCGTGTTCGACACTGACCGCGCAGGCGTCGGCCCAACAGGGGAGACCATCTCCCAGCTCTATTCAGTCAATGTCGACGGCACCGGCTTGCACCTGATCTCGGAGATTCCTCGGGGTGCACAGACCGATGCTGCGTGGAGCCCGGATGGCAGCCGATTGCTGTTCTCCGTGATGAGCGAGGGCCTGGATCAGTCGATTTTCATCATGAATGCCGATGGTTCCGACGTCGCTCCTTTCCTGCGAATGCAAGGGGAGGCGGCTTGGTCGCCCGACATGACCCAGGTAGCCCTGAGTACGTTTGGAACGCGGGCGGAATCAGCCATCGGCATTGTGCGTGCAGACGCGCCTGACCCGGACAGTCTCAAAATCGTCGCGGCAGCCCAATCCACCTCGCGTCCAACCTGGTCGCCCGATGGCACGCGTCTGGCCTACGTGACCCAATTCGTCGACGAGTTCGAGTCGGACATCGCTCTCGAGGTTCTCGACCTGGCCACCCTTGTGAGCGACACCTTGCCGACCGGTCTTGGTTTCATGGGTGCCCCTCAATGGTCTCCTGACGGATCGTGGCTGCTCTTCGAGGGCTCCATCGAACGATTCTCTCCCAGTGATCTATACCTGATCCACCCTGACGGATCCGGGCTCACCGCTCTCACTCATACCCCCGAGAGTGAGATGACGCCGACCTGGTCGCCGGACGGCAGCCACATCGCCTACGCGACCACCCGTGACGGGAATGCCGAGATCTACGTCATGAAGTCCGATGGGACTGAGCCGATCAGGCTGACCAACAACTTGGCCTCGGACGTGAGACCAGCCTGGCGTCCATGACTCCATTGGCGGCCCGTACTTGCGACAGGTATATTGCTGGCTCTCCTTACTTGAGTCGTTTCCAGTGTGATCGCTGCTGCGCCAGCCTCCTCGAGGCGCAGCACGAGAACGTCGGATGATCTGCTCCTACTGCGACACTCCTCTCCCGGAAAACAGCCGCTTCTGCCTGGTTTGCGGCGCCGACCTCTCCGATCCGGAGGTCAGCACCCGTCAGCGTGCTGCCGTCAAGGAACTGTTTGAGGAGCTCAAGCAGGCCGTCCGGCGACGCTATAACGTGACCGACATTCTCGGTCGGGGCGGAATGGGAGCCGTGTTCCTGGCCGAGGATCTCAAGCTCGGACGGAGGGTCGCAATCAAGGTGCTGCGTCCCGAGCTGGCCGATGATCCGGGTCTTCTGGGTCGCTTCGAGCGGGAAGCACGGGTCTCCGCCCAGCTGGATCACCCGAACATCATTCCCATCTACGAGGTGGCTCAGGAAGGTGAACTTCAGTACTTCGTGATGAAGCACATTGCCGGGAAGTCGGTGGACGAGCTCATGGCGGGGAAGTCGCTCGCGGTCGAGCAGGGCCGCCATATCCTGTGGCAAGCGGCCTGCGGTCTGGGGCATGCACACAGCCGGGGCGTGGTGCACCGGGACATCAAGCCTTCCAACATCATGGTAGACGAATCAGGCCGAGTGATCATCACTGACTTCGGAATCTCGAAGGCCCTGCAGTCCAGTACTCAGTACACCTCGACCGGACAGATCCTGGGGACGCCGCGGTACGTGAGCCCGGAACAGGCGCAAGGCCTGCCCCTCGATGGCCGTAGCGACCAGTATTCGCTGGCGGTGGTGGGCTATCAGATGCTGGTCGGACGCCTCCCGCTCATTGCCGAGACCGTCCACGCGCTGATGTACAAGCACATCTACGAAACACCCGTACCGGCATCCACGATCTCTCCCGCAATTCCGCCGGTAATTTCGGATGCTCTCCAAAGAGCGCTCGCGAAGAAGCCGGAGGAGCGCTTTCCCTCGATGGAGGACTTCGCCACCGCCCTCTGGCCCGAGCACCCCGCAGGAACCGGCCAGCCACTTCCTTTCATGCCGATCAGGGGAGTAACGCCCGGATCGGCTCCCGTCCGCGCGACCCCGATTGCTGTGCCGCCGCCCTCTCGTCGGCCTCGACTGATTCGAGCCGCTGGTGGACTGCTGGTCGCCGGTATCATTGGCTTGAGCATAGTGATGCTTGGGCGGCGCGCGGACCGTGCTGAAACCGGCATGAAGCCAGTGAGGGATACGGCACCGGCTGCACCAGTGGTTCCCAAAGCGCCTTCCAAACCGCCCCCCTCGGCCGAAAACCGGGTCGAGCCCGAGCCAACCGGAACTGGCCGCGAACCCGAGCTGATCTCTCAACCCGACAGTGAGAGAGCCGAATCGGCCTTGGTTCACCGAGCCCTGGTCGCATCGAGCGAATCGGCCGGCACGAAACCTTCGGCTCCCCCCGGCAAACCGAAGCCGAAACCAGCGCGGCCGCGCGACCTTCCAGCGACCGTCCGGCCCACACCGCGCGACACGCAAGTCGGCGCTGTCGCGGCCCCGAAATCTGGATACCTGACCGTCAATGCAGTCCCGTACGGAACCGTATCGATCGATGGTGTCGAGATCGGCGATACCCCGATTTTCCGACATGAAGTGTCTCCGGGAGAGCACCGGATCCTCATCGAGCGGGAAGGCTTTCGGACGGACAGCAGTGTGAGGCTCGTGACTGCCGGAAACGAGGTGCGACTCAGTCGAACGCTGGTCAAGGAGAGCAAGTGAGACGCCCGGCTTGGGTGTCCCTTGCATTGTTGCTCCAGCTAGCTCCTATCGCAGCCATCGCCCAAACCAATCCTGTGCTTCGCCAGGCCCAGGTAGCCTATGACAGCCTGGACTACGGTACGGCGGTGAGCGCGACGCGATTGGCACTTCAGCAAAACCTCAGTCGAGATGACAGAATCACCGCGTTCGAGCTCCTCGGCTTTGCCTACGGGGCGCTAGACTCAACTCTCCAGGCCGTGGAAGCATTTCGCGAGCTAATCTTTCTGGCACCGGACAGAGAACCCAATCTCGAGCGGGTCTCCCCCCGGATTACCTCACTGTACGCGTCGGCACTGGGTCAAGTCCTGGTGGTGCGCCGGGTAAGTGTGGACTCGGCCACCTTCGTTGCCGGCGCAGGGCGCCTCCCCATTCGATTTTATGTCTCCCGACTAGCCGAGGTGTCCACCCGCGTCGTGGGAAACGGAATCGAGATGGTCATCGATAGCATGACCATGACCGGGCCGGGCCGGGTGGACTGGTCGGTTCTCGACCACAATGGGCGTCCGCTTCCGGCGGGTGAATATCAGATCATCATCACAGCCCGTGAAAGCAGCCGGAGCGAATATTCCTCTGAACCGCTCGGCATTCGAGTGACTCATGCGTCCGTGGACACTCTGGCACATTTCACCAGCTTGCCAGGCTACCAGGAGCAGCCAGAGCTGGTGACCCCGCCACGAGACTGGAGACCGCTGGCGCTGGCCGCGCTGTACACCGGCCTGGCCACTGGGGTTTTTTTCGCTCTGGACAAACGCGAGCTGGGTACCGGCCCGCGGGCCGGCATGCTCTCCATCGGCGGAGCCGGAGTCGCCATCGGGCTTACCCTGAGCCTCCGCCGCCCTGACCCGCGGCCATCCCAGACCAACATGCTTTACAATCGGTTGCTGGGAGAGCTGCTGGCTCGCCGGAACCAGGAAATCGAGCGCGAAAATGCCGCGCGGCGAGCGCAAGTCCTTCTCACGGTCAGACCCAGCCGATGAGGATGGTGTTGGCGATATGGGCCGTGTGGCTGTCGATGAGCCTGACGGCCGCGGCCGATGCGAGCGCACAGAAGTTGGAGGTGAGTGTCTACGGCGTGGCCGTAAGCAACGGCGAGATCGATAGCATCCGTGAGGCAAAGGGCCTGGGGGTTGCAGCGGATGCTCGGCTGCAGCGCGGACGCTTCCGACTGGAGCTGCGTGGGCTCACCGCATCCCTACGGGCCGACTTCTCGGAAGAACCGGACTATGCCCTTCATGAGCTGAGCGCATCAGCGGGCTATCTCTGGGGTCCGCGGCTCTGGCTCCAGGTGGGACTCGGGCGACGATTCATCAGCCCTGACTTCGCCGCACAGGAAGTCGGCCTGCTGAGAGTCGGGATTGTTTCCGAGACCCAACTTTCCACCCTGGCGCAGATCGAAGCTCGCGCCAACTACTTCCCTCTGGCACGCTTCAGCGGCGGTGGCGGCGCAGGACTCGCGCTCGGCCTCGGACTCGGGGCCCGCGTCGGCCGCACGGCTGGACGCTTTCATGGTATCGTGGACTACACCTATGAGCGGATCGACCGGAAGGTCAATGACGCAGCCACCCCTATCAAATTCTCCGTAGCCCGAGTCGGCCTGGGGGTCCGCATCTGATTCAAGTCGAGGCTGCGGGTTTCGGCGAACGCGATAGTTAGCCTTCTCATGGGTCGAGACAACGTTTGATCGAGAGCGGCAAAATGCCGAATCCGACGATGGACGAGCTGCGGATCGAGTGCACCTTCCCGGCGGATCGGGCAACGGCGGACCGGTGCCGTGCGCTCTAGGCATGAGGCTGAGCGATGACCCTCCTTCAGGTGATGCTGGTGCTGGCCGCTTTCCTCTGCTCGCTGGTCGCCGGCTTTCTGTTTGCCTTTGCGATCGTGATCATGCCGGGCATCAGGAGCCTGGATGATGGCGGGTTCATTCGTGCATTTCAGGTGATCGATGACATCATCCAGAAGGGTCAGCCGCTGTTTCTCCTCGTGTGGCTCGGGTCGGCGCTGGCATTGATAGCGGCGGCCGTGCTCGGCATCTGGGCCCTGAGCGGCGTCGATCGCTTGGCTCTAGTCCTCGCCGCGCTGATCTACCTGTTCGGTGTGCAGTTCCCCACCATGACCATCAACATCCCCCTCAACAACCGGCTTCAGCGGCTCGATCCCGGCACCATGGACGCGACGGCTCGAAGCCGTGCCCGTGCCGACTTCGAGCCTCGGTGGAATCGGTGGAACGCGTTTCGGACCATCTGCGCCAGCCTTGCATCCATTCTGTTGCTGCTTCTCCTCCTCGGAAGCGGTGGGCGGTAGGCCTGCCGCACCTCATGCTGAGAATCGCGGTGCTCTGAAACGATGACCCAAGAAGCACGACGGGTACAGCGTACCTATCTGCTGCTGACGTTGCTCTCGACCCTGGCGGCATCGCTCATCTGGGGGATCAATACCCTCTTCCTGCTCGACGCCGGCCTCAACAACGTCGAGGCTTTCACCGCCAACGCCTTCTTTACTGCGGGGATGGTGGTCTTCGAGGTGCCCACAGGTGTAGTGGCGGATACCTGGGGCAGGCGAGCCTCCTATCTGCTCGGCGCCCTAACCCTGCTGCTTTCGACGTTGCTGTATCTGGCCATGTGGCAGGCGCACGCGTCGCTCTGGGGTTGGGCGATCGCGTCGGTCCTCCTGGGCCTGGGATTCACTTTTTTCTCCGGCGCTACCGAGGCCTGGTTGGTTGATGCTCTCGCTTTCAGCGGGTTCAAGGAGAACCTGGAATCGGTACTGGCGAAGGGCCAGATCATCGGTGGGGCCGCCATGCTCGGCGGTTCGGTGGCGGGGGGCTTCATCGCCCAGGTGACCAACCTCGGCGTGCCCTACATCGTCCGCTCGGTTCTGCTAGGGCTCACCCTGGCGGCGGCATTCATCTGGATGAAGGATCTCGGCTTTACGCCGGATCGCAGCAAGGGCCCGCTGAACGAGATCCGGAGGGTGGTTCGCGCGTCCATCGATAACGGCTGGCGGAACCCCCCGGTCCGCTGGCTGATGCTTGCCGCTCTCTGCACCGGGGGAGTCGACATCTTCGCCTTCTACGCTCTTCAGCCTTATCTGCTTGAGCTGTATGGCAATGAGCGCGCCTTCGGGATCGCGGGTCTGGCTGCGGCCATCGTCGCCGGGAGCGAGATGCTCGCGGGGTTGATCGCGCCTCGGGTGCACCAATGGATTCCCCGGCGCACCCCGGCGCTCATACTCGCATTGTTGATCGGCAGCGTCAGCCTGGCTTTCATCGGGGGCACATCGAGCTTTAAGGTGGCCCTCGTGCTGCTGGTGATCTGGGGGCTCACATTCTCCATCGGGATGCCGATACGGCAGGCTTACCTCAATGGCCTCATCCCGTCCCAGCAACGGGCCACGGTCCTTTCGTTCGATAACCTGATGGCGTCTGCGGGAGGCGTGGTAGCCCAGCCCGCCCTGGGCCGGATCGCGGATCTCCGGGGTTACTCAGCGGCTTACCTCGTGAGCGCAGGCATTCAGTTGGCGGCAGTGCCCTTCCTGGCCCTGGCCTGGCGAGAGCGTGCCCCTTCCGACTGGACGTCGGACCTTTCCCAGCCACCGGCTTCATGAACCCCATCCGCGACCCAGGCGCTCCAGGCGGGCCTGAGCGAGTTCACCTTCCAGGTCGCGATCCGCATGCCGCTTATTATACTTGGACCAGGCACCACCCTCTCCCGTGCCGAACCTCGACGTTCTTCAGCAGCCGGAGCGCCTCGACGCGCTCCGCAGGCTCGCTCTGGCGAATCTGGAGCCGGAGGAGCCCTTCGACCGGCTCACGCGCCTTGCCGCCGCAATCTGCTCCGCGCCTACCGCACTGATCACCTTCGTCGGCCAGGACCGCGAGCACTTCAAGAGCGCTCGCGGTCTTCCGGAGTCGTTGGCGTCACTGCGGGAGACCCCGCTCACCTATTCCATCTGCCAGTACGCCGTCGCCACCCGGCAGCCGTTGGTGGTGCCCGACAC
>UEXR01000519.1_pt1 | contig 11776 bp, 10 predicted proteins | sample 4301101 | NCBI WGS metagenome assembly UEXR01 (sample SAMEA4773180, study PRJEB27434) | metagenome | biome: 2259; feature: agricultural soil; material: soil | place: USA | collected 2014-09 | depth 0.25 m
CATTCTTCCCGAGCAAGAACCTGGGCGGCTGGGGCGATGGCGGCATGATCGTGACCCAGGATGACGAGCTGGCCACTCGGCTCCGCCGGCTCCGGCTCCATGGGGGTGCCCGGCAATACCACCATGACGAGGTCGGGTTCAACAGCCGGCTGGACACCCTACAGGCCGCGGTGTTGCTGGCCAAGCTTCCCCACCTGGAGAGCTGGAGCCAAGCCCGGGCCAGGCACGCCCAGCGCTACACCGAGGCGTTCTCCGGTCACCCGGCGGTCTGCCCTCCCGGCGTCGATCCGGCCAACCAGCACATCTTTCACCAGTACACGATCCGGGTGCCTCAACGGGACCAACTGCAGGCCAGGCTTCGTGAACAGGGCATTGGCAACTCGATTTATTACCCGCTGGCCCTCCATTTGCAGCCCTGTTTTTACCACTTGGGGTACGTGCGCGGCAGTTTTCCGGCGGCCGAAGCGGCAACAGACTCGGTGATCTCACTGCCGATCTACCCCGAGATGACGCCACAGCAGCAGGACGAAGTGATTGCCGGCGTCCTCTCCTTTTACGCCTGAGGGGCGCGGCGCTTGGAAGAGACGGAGAAGGCTCGATGGACATCGCGCAGGAACTGATCAGAAAGGCCGAAGGACGCCAGGCGCTCTTCGGGATCGTCGGCCTGGGATATGTAGGGCTTCCCCTGGCTTGCGAGCTGGCAGGCGCCGGGTACCGGGTGCTGGGCTTCGATGTGAATGAAGACGTTGTAGACGGGCTCAACGCGGGGCACTCCCACGTGAAGGACGTGAGTGATGCCCAGCTTCAGGCGGCACTTCAGGCGGGTCGTTTCAGTGCCACTGCGGATATGTCCCGACTGGGGGAGCCCGACGCGGTCTCCATCTGTGTCCCGACGCCGCTGTCCAAGTTCAAGGACCCCGATGTGAGTTTCATTGTGGCTGCTACCGAGGCAGTCAAGCAAACCTTGCGTCGGGGACAGATGATCATTCTGGAGAGCACCACCTACCCCGGCACCACCCGGGAGATTCTTCTGCCGGCGTTGGAAAGCACTGGACTCACGGTGGGGGAAGACTTCTTCCTCGCCTTCAGCCCCGAGCGGGTCGATCCGGGCAATCCGACCTACGGTACCCGCAACACACCCAAGGTGGTCGGCGGGATCACCGAGGACTGCCGGCGGGTCGCCGTTGCCCTCTACCAGCCGGCGATTGATATCCTGGTGCCGGTGTCCACTACTGAGGCAGCCGAGCTGGTGAAGTTGTTGGAGAACACTTTTCGCAGCGTCAACATCGGGTTGGTGAACGAGATGGCCATCGTCTGCGACAAGCTCGGGGTAGACGTCTGGGAAGTGATCGATGCCGCCTCCACCAAGCCCTTCGGCTTCATGAAATTTCTCCCGGGACCCGGGCTAGGTGGCCATTGCATCCCCATCGACCCGCATTATCTCGCCTGGAAAATGCGGGGCCTCAATTACAAGACTCGCTTCATCGACCTCGCGGGTGAGCTCAACACCGAGATGCCGCTCTTCTGGGTGCGCAAGGTATCCGAAGCTCTGAACGCACAAGGCAAGGCGGTGCGGGGTGCCGCGGTGCTGGTTCTGGGCGTGGCCTACAAGCGGGACATCGACGATATCCGGGAGAGTCCCGCGCTCGACATCATCCGGCTGCTCGAGGGCCAGGGTGCGGCCGTCAGCTACTTTGACCCCCACGTGCCCTGCTTCTCCGAGAACGGCCACGAGTTCCGCAGCGTGAGCCTCTCGCCCGAGATGGTATCCAAGGCGGACTGTGTAATGATCGTGACCGATCACTCCGGGGTGGATTATCGGATGATCAAGCGCAACGCCAAGCTCGTAGTCGACACCCGAAACGTAATGCCGAAAGAGGCGTGAGATGCATGTGACGGTGATCGGAAGCGGCTACGTCGGCCTGGTTGCCGGCGCCTGCCTCGCTGAGACCGGAAACGACGTGGTCTGTGTTGACAAAGAGGCCGAGAAGATCGGGCGCCTGCAGCGCAATGAGATTCCGATCTACGAGCCCGGCCTGGAGCCGATGGTCAAGCGCAACCAGGAGGAGGGACGGCTCACCTTCACCACCGATCTGCCCGCTGCCGTTCGTAGCGCGCGGGTCATCCTCATTGCCGTCGGCACTCCTCCAGGCGAGGACGGGTCAGCCGACCTCCAGCACGTTCTGGCAGTGGCCCGCGAGATCGGCCGCAGCATGAACGACGCCAAGATCGTGGTCACCAAATCGACCGTGCCGGTCGGCACCGCCGAGAAGGTGCGCGCCGCCATCCGCGGGGAGACCTCGCTTCCGTTCGCGGTCTGCTCCAATCCGGAGTTCCTCAAGGAAGGGGCGGCCATCGAAGACTTCATGAAGCCCGATCGGGTCGTGATCGGAATAGACGATGAGGAAGCCAAGGCCGTCATGGGCGAGCTCTATGCGCCCTTCACCCGTCAGGGCGGCAATCGAATCCTCTTCATGGATATCGCCTCGGCGGAGGTGACCAAGTACGCCGCCAACTCCATGCTGGCTACTCGTATCTCCTTCATGAACCAGATGGCGTTGTTCTGCGAGTTGGTCGGCGCCGACGTGAACAACGTCCGCCTCGGCATCGGCTCCGACCAGCGCATCGGCCGCGCCTTCCTCTATCCCGGACCGGGGTACGGTGGCTCCTGCTTTCCCAAGGACGTGAAGGCGCTGATCCATACGGCCGACACTCTCGGGCTCTCGCTCGACGTGCTGAAGGCAGTCGAGGCGGTGAACGAGTGCCAGAAGCTGGTCGTGCTCCACAAGGTCCTGAGATATCTGGGTCAGGACCTCACCGGGAAGATCGTGGGACTGTGGGGACTCGCGTTCAAGGCCGAGACCGACGACATGCGGGAGAGCCCCACGATTCCGCTCATCGAGGGCCTGCTCTCTGCCGGTGCCCGGGTTCAGAGTCACGACCCGAAGGCGACCGATTCGGCCCGGGTCATCTTTGGCGATCGGGTCATGTATGCCGCCGATCCCTACAGCGCCGCCCACGGCGCGGACGCCTTGGTGGTCATGACCGAGTGGCTGGTCTACCGCAACCCTGACTTCGAGCGGGTGCGCCGGCTGCTCCGACGGCCGCTCCTGGTTGACGGCCGCAATCTCTACGAGCCCGATCGGATGGCCGCCCTCGGGTTCGAGTACCACGGGATCGGCCGGAGCACGAAGTGACCCGAGTCCTGGTCACCGGCGCCGCGGGATTCATCGGCTCCCACCTCGTTGAGGCGCTCGCGCGTCGGGGTGACGAGATCATTGGGATCGATAATTTCGATCCCTTCTATCCCCGTCCGATGAAAGAGGCCAACCTGGCCGAGATGGGGCGGTTGCCAGGCTTTGCCTTTTGTGAGCAGGACATGCTGGATGTCGACGCGGTGGTGAGGCTGCTCACGCCGGACACCGTGCTGGTTCATCTGGCGGCGAAGGCGGGTGTGCGGCCCTCGATTGCGGACCCGATCGGCTACGCGCGGGCCAACGTCACCGGAACGGCTGCGGTGCTCGAGGCAGCCCGTCGAGTGGGAGCTGCGCGCATCGTGTTCGGTTCGTCATCTTCAGTGTACGGTGACAGCACGCCGGTGCCGTTCCGGGAGGACGCCGTCGCGATCGAACCGGTCTCGCCCTACGCCGCCACCAAGCGCGCCGGCGAGCTTTTCCTGCACTCGATCGCGCCGATCTACCAGTTCCGAGCGGTCTCACTTCGATTCTTCACCGTGTATGGCCCTCGGCAGCGGCCCGACCTCGCGATCCATGCCTTTGCCCGAAAGATGGTGGAGGGCCGCACGCTCACCTTGTTCGGCGATGGCACGCAGGCTCGCGACTATACCTACTGTGACGACATCGTGGCGGGCGTGCTTTCCGCCATCGCCTGGACCGAGTCCGCGCCGGTGGGTGTGGAGACCTTTAATCTGGGCGGGAATCGCTCCATCCCCACTGAGGCCATGGTGAGCGAGATCGCCAACGCGCTGGGCATCGAGCCCCGGATCGAATGGGCACCCATGCAGCCGGGCGATGTGCAACGGACCGCTGCCGATCTATCCAAGTCGGGCGCGATGCTGGGCTACGCCCCAAAGACGCCCTTCCCCGAAGGTATTCGACGCTTCGTGGCGTGGTTTCGGGAGGCATATGGCCGTACAGACTGATCGTCTGCTGACCCGGGCGCGGGAACGCTTCTCGGTGCAGGACTACTACGGGGCCGTGCACCTGCTGGAGGAGATCGTCTCGTCCGGGCGCGCCTTCGCCGACGTGCACCACCTGCTTGGCGTATCGCTGTCCCTATTAGGACAATCCGAGCGCGCTCTCGCCCACTTCGAGCGTGCGCTGGAACTCAACCAGCGCTACCTGGAAGCACTGATCCACCAGGGCCTGGTCTTGACTGAGTTGGGGAGGACCGAGGAGGCCAACCAGTCCTTTCAGCGGGCCGCGGCCAGCGTCGCGCCTCCGTCGGAAGGCCTCGCCTCGCCGGTCGCCGCCCGCCTGGCGAACCAACACGCGGACCTGGCGGAGGCCTACGCGGAAGCTGGGGCTCTCGGCAGAGCCGTCGAGCAGTACGAACGAGCTCTCGAGCTCGGCCCTGGGTTTCTGGACCTTCGCTATCGCATGGCTCGGCTCCTCCTGGAGGCCGGTCGTCCGCTCGAGGCGCGGGAGGCGCTGGAGCAGGTGGTTCAGGCACGTCCCAACTTTGTCGATGCTCAAGCCGCACTCGGGCTGGCTCACTATCTCTCAGGCGACGGGGTGGGCGCGCGGGATGTCTGGCAGGCATGTCTCGCGCGTCGGCCGGAAAACGCGCGGGTGGAGGCTTACCTCGCTATGCTGGGGCGAACCGGGGCGTGAAGCTCGTGGTGGTCGCCGCCGCGCTGGTCTTGGCGGCTTGTGGGGGTGCGGGCGATCACGAGAAGACCGGCGACCTGGCGTACGGTGAAGGTCGCTACGCGGATGCGCTGGCAGAGTACCGCTCGATCGCCGGACCCAATTCGGATGCCCGGCTCTGGGCCAAGTTCGGCGCCGCCGCTCTGCATACCGGGGACCTGCGGCAGGCGTCGGAGGCATACCTTCGCCTGGCTGGAGACGACACCAAGCGCGCTGGGGAAGCCGCCGAAGGCCTGGAGGCGGTAGCTCGGGCAGCTGAGCGGGCAGGGAATGCCGCTGCGCTCCGCGATGCCGTCGTCGGTCTTCAGTCGATTGCGCCAGACCATGTGACGGGCCGATACGCACTCCTCCTGGCGGGCGAGGCGGGAACCGACAAGGCAGCGCTGGTCGCCGTGCTCCCGAGCGCGATTGCCAGCGCGACCGAATCGGGAACGGTGGACTCGCTCCTGACGGTCTACGGTGCCGCGCTTCAGGCCACTGCGGGTTGTGGTCAGGCGCTGCTGCCCTTTCGCGCGGTCTTACGCCGCAGCCCCGACAGCCTGATCGCCGCTCGCGCCAGAATCGGTGTGGCCGAGTGTGCGCTGGCCTTGGGTCAGCGAGCCCAGGCGAACGGAAATCTCGCTGACGCGGCGCTCTGGTTCGCGGAATCCGCTCGGATGGATTCCACGTCGGTAACTGGTCGCCGAGCCCTGCTCGGGTTTGGTGAGGCACGGGCCCAGGAAGGAGACAGCCTCGCGGCCGTGCTTGCCTTTCAGGCAGCCGCCAACGTCTCCTCCCCGGACTCGGTGAGCCAGGCCGCCTCGGCCCGTCTCGCCGCTCTGGGATTTCGGCCTGGGCCGGGTCCGTCTCCTCTGCAAGGACGATGATGCTTCCCAGGTGGTCCACCCTACTTCTCGCTCTGCTCCCCGCCTGCGGAGCTGCTCCCAAACCGGCCACGGTCGCGCCCACGCCGGTGTCCCGGGTCAGCGAGAACGCCTCCCCCGGACAGGTCGATTCTCTGTGGAACAGGGGTGTGAGAGCCGCGCGGCGGGGAAAGTGGGGCGATGCGCAGAAGCAACTCGAGCGGGTCATGTTGGAGTTCTCGCCGGGCGATCCCCGTATACCGCAGGCTCATTTCTTTCTGGGTGAGGCGCAACTCGCACTCGGCAGCCACCTGCAAGCGGCGCGCGAGTTCCGCAAGGTGTCCGACGAGACTCCCAATGACTCGCTCGCACCCGCGGCGCTGCTGCGAGTGGGGGATGTCTACTCCGAGCTCTGGCGTCGGCCCGAATTGGATCCGTCATACGGCCAGACCGCCCTGGCGACGTATCAGGAGCTGCTCAACCGCTATCCCGGCGGCTCACCAGCCAAGCGGGCGGAAAACCGGATTGTGGAGTTGCAGGAGCGGTTTGCTTACAAGGAGCTGAAGGCGGCGCTCTACTATTTCCGGCTCAAGGCGTACGACTCGGCGATCTTGTACCTCAAAGACCTTGTCGCCACTTACCCCAGGGCATCGGTAGCGCCCCAGGCGCTGATCAAGCTGGTGCAGGCTTACAGTAAGCTGGGCTACCGCGAAGATGTGCAGGAGACCTGCGGCTACATTCGTCGGTTCCATCCCAAAGCTCGCGGCGTGCGCGAGGTCTGTCCGCCAGACACCGCCGGGGCCTCCTGAGTGGATGATCGGACTACTCGGCGGGTCCTTCGATCCGGTTCATAACGGTCATCTCATCGTCGGCCAGGTAGCGGCGGAGACGCTCGGGCTGGAGTGCCTGCGGTTCCTGCCTGCGCGGGAGCAGCCCTTCAAGCAGGGACAGCACGCGGCCCCGGCGGAGCATCGAGCGGCTATGCTGGCGCTCGCTATCGCCGGCACCCCCGGGTTCGCGCTCGAGCGGGCTGAGCTCGAGCGCGCGGGACCGTCTTATACCGTCGATACGCTCCGAACTCTGCGCCAGCGCGAGCCCGGCATAGAGCTTGTCCTGCTGCTCGGCGCTGACGCGGCGACTGATCTGCCGCTGTGGCGCGAGGCCCGGGAAATCCCTCGACTGGCCCAGGTGGTCGTGTTTGCCCGCCCCGGTTCTCCGGTGCCCGAGTCCCCCATGATCAGCCGCACCATCAGGGTGCCCGCCATCGATATCTCCGCCACCGAGCTGCGCCGCCGGGTGCGGGAGGGTCGGTCCATCCGCTACTGGGTACCCGATGCGGTCGCCGAGTACGTCGCCCGTCACCGGTTATATTTGGACCCAGAATGATCAAGACATTGATGACGTCTGTGTTCGGGACGCGGTTCGAGCGCGAGCGCAAGCGCCTGCAACCCATCCTGGATCAGATCCTTCGCGCCGAGGAGCGGCTCAAGGACCTGAGCGAAGCGGAGCTCAAGGCCCAGACCGAGCGTTTCCGCGAGCGGCTGATGGCGCGCACGGGGCCGATCAAGCAGGAGCTGGAAGAGGTCCGGGCGGCCAAGCACGGGTGCGCCGATCCGGTGGAGCGGGAGCAGCTGGAGCAGCGCTTCCATCAGCTGGAAACCCGCTGGAAGAAGGAGCTGGCCGCCGGTCTGGATGAGCTTCTGCCCGAGGCCTACGCCACGGTGCGCGAAGCCTGCCGGCGCCTGCTCGGCACCACGGTGATGGTGACCGGTCACGAGCTCGCGTGGGACATGGTGCCGTACGACGTCCAGCTGATCGGCGGCATCGTGCTGCATCAGGGTCGAATCGCCGAGATGGCGACCGGCGAAGGTAAGACGCTGGTGGCTACTTTACCGCTGTATCTCAACGCCATTGCCGGCCGCGGCGTTCATCTGGTCACGGTGAACAACTACCTCGCCCGCCGCGACTCGCAGTGGATGGGTCATGTCTTCAAGTATCTCGGGCTCACGGTCGCGTGCCTGGACGATACCGAGCCCTCCAGTGCCGAGCGCCGGGATGCCTACCTCGCCGACATCACCTACGGTACCAATAACGAATTCGGCTTCGACTACCTGCGCGACAACATGGTGTTCTCGCTGGATCAGCGAGTGCAGCGGGAGCACGCCTACGCCATCATCGACGAGGTAGACTCCATCCTCATCGACGAGGCGAGAACGCCGCTCATCATCTCCGGCCCGGTGGGCAACGAGAGCGATGAGAAGTACGGCCAGTTCAACCGGCAGGTTGGCGAGCTGGTGCGCAAGCAGACCGGGGTGGTGAATACGCTGCTGGCCGAGGCGGAGAAACTGCTGGAAGATGAGAAGACCCGGCAGGACGCGGCCCTCAAGCTGTATCAGGCCCAGCTGGGCATGCCCAAGAACAAGCGGCTGCTCAAGATGCTGAACGAGACCGGGATCAAGCAGCTGGTCCAGCGGATGGAGCTGGACGCGATCGCCGACCGCAAGCTGCCGATGAAACAGCAGCGGATGCGAGATCTCGAAGACACGCTCTACTTCGTGCTGGACGAGAAGGGTCACTCGGTCCATCTGACCGATCGCGGTGCGGAGGCGATGTCGCCCAACGACCCCGACCTCTTCATCGTACCCGACATCTCGGAGGTGATCCACCAGATCGACAAGGATCCGGAGCTCTCCCCGCACGATCGCATCGAACGGCGGCAGACCGTGGAGGCGGAGTACGCGCTCAAGAGCGAGAAGCTGCACATCATCCACAAGCTGCTTCAGGCGCATGTGCTGTACGAGAAGGAAGTCGACTACCTGGTGCAGGAAGGCCAGGTGCTGATCGTGGATGAGTTCACCGGCCGCATCATGACCGGTCGCCGCTGGGCAGACGGCTTGCACCAGGCGGTCGAGGCCAAGGAGGGCGTGCAGGTCAAGGGCGAGACCCAGACGTTCGCGACCATCACGATCCAGAATTACTTCCGGATGTACGACAAGTTGGCTGGCATGACGGGAACCGCCGAGACCGAAGAAACCGAGTTCTACTCGATCTACGGTCTCGAGGTGAGCGTCATCCCCACGCACCGCCCCGTCTGCCGGAACGATCGCGCTGACCGGATCTATAAGACCCGGAAAGAGAAGCACGACGCCATCATGAACGAGGTCGAGCGGCTCCACGAGCTTGGCTGGCCAATCCTGATCGGCACCGTGAACGTGGACGTCTCGGAAACGCTCTCGCGGCAGCTCAAACGCCGAGGCCTCAAGCACGAGGTGCTCAACGCCAAGTACCACCAGCGCGAGGCGGAGATCGTGGCCGGTGCAGGGCAGAAGGCCGCGATCACCATCGCGACCAACATGGCCGGGCGAGGCACCGACATCAAACTGGACAAGGCGCTCGATCTGGCCTTGGAGGAAGCCGGTCTCCAGATCATCGGCACCGAACGGCACGAGTCCCGCAGAATCGACCGCCAGCTCCGCGGGCGCTCCGGCCGCCAGGGCGATCCGGGACAGTCGATCTTCTTCCTCTCACTGGAAGACGACTTGATGCGGCTCTTCGGCTCCGACCGGATCGCGCGCTGGATGGACAAGAGCGGAGCGGAGGAGGGCGAGGTCATAACCGGCGGGCTGGTCACACGGGCCATCGAGCAGGCGCAGAAGCGGGTCGAGCTGCAGAACTTCCAGCAGCGGAAGCGGCTGCTGGAGTACGACGACGTGATGAACCAGCAGCGCGAGGTGATCTACTCGCTGCGGCTGTTCGCCCTGGAGCGGGGCGAGGAGCTCAAGGCCGAAGCGCGGCGGATGATCGAGCAGGCGCTGGAACGGGCGGTCAATGAGTTCCTGGTGGGCACCGAGCGGCCGGAAGAGTACGATCGGGGCGGGCTCCGTGAGGCCTTGACGCTCCAGTACCTCGTCACGGTCGATGGCCTCACCGATGCGGCCGCCACGCCGTCCATAGACAAGATGATCGAGGTGGTGCGAGCGGAAGGGGAGGAGACTTTCCGGCGCAAGATCGACTACCTGAGCGACTTCGGCCGCAAGATCGGAATCCCCGACGTTGACAGTCAGGTGCTGTCGCAGGTCATGCTTACGGTGCTCGATGAGCGCTGGAAGGACCACCTCTACGATCTGGATCAACTCCGGAATGCGATCCAGTATCGTGCTTGGGGCCAGAAGGATCCGCTGGTGGAGTACAAGCGAGAGGCGTTCGAGATGTTCGAGGACCTGATCCACGACATCCAGTCCACCTTCACCGAGCGGTTCCTCAAGATTCAGGTGAGTGCGGAGGCGCGCCCCGAACCTGCCGTTCGTCGGCCGCCGCCTCCGCCAGTTGCCGAAACCCATGCGGCCGCGCCCACCAGCGGGGCGGACGATCTCTTCATGGGGCCGCCGCCGCGGGTGCCCCCCGCTACGACGGCTTCCGGATCCCGCGGGCCCGATCCGGTGCTGAGCAGCTCACTGGGCCCGGTGGGGAGGGCGACAGCCGCGGTGCCCGAGGTCGGGCGAAACGACCCCTGCCCCTGCGGCTCGGGGCGGAAATACAAGAAGTGCCACGGAGCTGGGCGGTAACTGTCTCAGATGGAGGCGTCTATGACTCACATCGGGATGGCCGGTGCGCCGCTGCTTGTTGCAGCCGCGCTCGTGGGCGCTTGCACCGGTTCGGACAAGTCGGAGTCAGCTGCAGCGGCAGCACGGGCCGACTCGGCGGCGGCACCTGCGCCCAAGCCTAAAGAACGCCGGGTCTCCAACGTGATGATCGGGAAGCACATCGGTACGAACAATCTGGTGACCGAACCCACCTTTCAGTTCGCCCCTCCAGAAACCGTGTTTGTCTCAGTCGCGACCGAGGGAGCTGAAGGAGCGGGGCAGATGACCGCGGCTTGGCGATCTCAGAACGGCGAAGTGGTGCAGAAGACCACGGAATCGATCGAACCGGGGAAGAACACCTTGTTCCAACTCTCTCAGCCCAAGGGTCTCAAACCGGGGACCTACAAGGTGGTCCTCTTCCTGGGTGAAGACTCGGCGGACACGAAGGTGTTCGCCGTCAAGAAATGAGCGTCGCGCGATTCTCTGCCAGGGAAAGAGTGAGAGCGGCGGGCAGAGCCTGCCGCCCTCACGCATGTCTACCGCTCCTTGCAGGTGGGGATCGCCGTCGTGGCATTGACTCCCCGCTTTGCCGACAGCAAGAGCCCAGCGCACTCCTTCGGGGTTTCCGGCGGCTTGAGGGGCGGAGCCGACGAGGCGACCACGGTGATCTGGGAGGTTCCCCGAAGCCCATTCCACCGGGCGACAACTTCCGCGGTGCCACTGGCTCGTCCGATCGCCACCCCATGAGCCGTCACCCCGACCACTTGCTCATTCGAGCTGGACCAGACCAACTCAGGCGATAGCGTCAGGCTCTGGCTGGAGCCCCGCACGCTCACCGTGAGTTGGAGCGTACCGCCACTGGCAATCCTCGCCGTCGCGGGCGCGACCAGGAGTTCACTGGCGTGGGTCCGCAGATCGGGACCGGTCGGATTGCTGGAGCAGCCGGCCAGCCACGCGACCGCCAGGCAGAGACAGGACTGGACGCAGAGGTGAGCACGCATCGGATCCTCCGGTATGGCGTCGGCGGGCGGGTGGTGAGGCGCGCTCGGCCTGAGCTCGTCGATGGCTTGCCCGCTCCCATTCGCGGGGCCTACTATAGATCCACGGCCTCAGTGGCCTCTCACGTCTTCCTCATCTCGGGCTCATGCTGCGGCTCGAAACGTTTGGCGGCCTCAGTCTCTCGGGAACGGCCAAAGCGACGGCGGTCACCCAGCGCCGTCGTCTGGCCTTGCTGGTGCTCCTCGCCACTGCTGGCGAGCGCGGCATCAGTCGGGACAAGCTGATCGCCTGCCTGTGGCCGGAGAGCCCCGCGGAAAACGCCCGCCATGGTCTCGAGCAGCTCCTGTACGCCCTTCGCCGGCAGCTCTCAGACGAGCTGCTGCTCGGCACCGACCCGCTGCGGGTGAACAGCAAAGTGATGAGCAGTGATGTGATTGAGTTCGACCGGGCCATCGCTGCAGGG
>UEXR01000643.1_pt1 | contig 11775 bp, 6 predicted proteins | sample 4301101 | NCBI WGS metagenome assembly UEXR01 (sample SAMEA4773180, study PRJEB27434) | metagenome | biome: 2259; feature: agricultural soil; material: soil | place: USA | collected 2014-09 | depth 0.25 m
AACAGTGCCTGCTCCATTGCGTGAGCGAATCGCCTTGATCAGTGCGACGGTCTCGGGCGACGGCTCAAGCTCAAGATCAGTCGCCAGGCGGTACGCAAAATCTTGGTAGGCCAGAACAGCCCCCGCCCGGTCTCCTGCTAGGTCGAGCAGGCTCAGCAATCGTCGCACTCCAACCTCGTCATAGGGTGAGAGCGCCGTTGCCCGCCGGGCCCATCGCACGGCCTCGGCCGGATGAGTCTCTGCCCACAGACCTTCAGCAAGGGTCCAGGCGGCTCGGGCCGCACAGTCTCGGAGCCTGGCCCGGGTCCCGTCCATCCAGCGGCCAAACTCGGGCGTGTCCGACAGATGAAAGCCTGCCAGGAGGTCGCCCTTATACAGGTCACTCGCCTCTTTCCACCTTTCCCCTCCCACCGCCTCCTCGAACGCGACGGCATCACACCAGTAGCGATCGGCAGCCAGCCCGACCTGCTCGTCTCCTCGGCTCCGGATCAGCTCTGGACCGAGCTCCTGGCGGAGGAGGTGCAGCGCCTTCCGCAGTGAGGTTCGAGCGTGGTCCTGATCAGCTTCAGGCCAGAAGAGCGCGAGGAGAGTGTCGCGCCGGTGAAAGCCGAGCGGGGTAGCTGCGGCCAGGTAGGCCAGCAGCGCGAGGCGCTTGGGCTGGGCCAGGACCCCGGCTCGCTCGCGTCCCTCGCCCCGCAGGGACAGGCCGCCGAGGAGTCGAAGCTCGATTCCCGTGGGTCCCGGCACAGCGAGCACACTGGCGAGGGCACTGGTGGTCATGGTCTCAGTCCTCAGCTGGGGTGGCCTCGGCACCTCTATCAGGAACACGGCAAACCGCAGGAAACCCCCTCAACCACGGTCCATCCTGAGGAAGCCGTATACGGCTGTGGGTGATATATGCGTTGACGCCGTTCTGCCGGACCCGTATTGTCGGGGTTGCGCGAGCATCGCGCCCCAGCCATCCAGCACTGCCGCGCGCCCATTACAGCATGAAACCTCTCTCCCGAGATGTGACCGCCCTGCTGCAGGCCTGGGGGCGGGGTGAGCAAGCAGCCCTGGATGAGCTCCTGCCGCTGGTCTACGGGGAGTTGCGTCGTCAAGCAGCACGTCAGCTGCGTAACCAGCCTGCCGGGCACACACTCCAGGCGACCGCCCTGGTGCACGAGGCCTACCTCCGATTGGTCGATCGATCGCATGCCGAATGGCAAGGTCGCTCCCACTTTTTCGGCGTGGCTGCCCGCGCAATGCGGAGCATCCTGGTGGATCACGCGCGGGCCCGGCGGGCGGCCAAGCGCGGGGGAGAAGCTCGGCAGCTGACCCTGGGTGCGGCGGACGCGGTTGGGGATCGCGGGCCCGAATCGGAGGTGGACGTGCTGGCGCTGGACGAGGCGCTCACTCGATTAGCTGAACTCGACCCCCGGCAGGCACAGGTGGTCGAGCTCCGTTACTTCGCCGGCTCGAGTATCGAAGAGACGGCCCATGTCCTCGGCATCTCTCACGCCACGGTGGAGCGTGAGTGGAGGACGGCCCGGCTTTGGCTTAAGCGTGAGCTGGCTGCACGCTGAGGTATGACCATGAGAGAGCGGTGAGGCTGCGGTGAAGCCCGAGCGTTGGGAAGTGGTGAAGCAATTCCTGGACGCTGCGCTGGAGCGCGCACCCGCCGACCGAGCAGCGTTTCTCAGCGATGCCTGCCGGGGCGACCTGGCGCTCCGCGCCGAGGTCGAGTCGCTGCTCGCCGTGGCTGAGGGGACCAGCGGCTTTCTGGAGCCATCGGCACCCAAAGCATCCACCGACATCGTAGCCATTCTGCGAACGGCCCTCGCCAGCACCTACTTGATCGAGCGGGAAGTGGGCCAGGGAGGAATGGCCGTCGTCTACCTGGCCCAGGACCTCCGCCACCGGCGCGCCGTCGCGCTCAAGGTGCTCGATCCGGAGCTCAGCTCGGGGATGGCAGCCGAGCGCTTTCGGCGTGAGATCGAGACCGCTGCGCGACTAGATCACCCACATATCCTGCCCGTTTTCGACTCTGGCGAGGTGCAGGGCCACCTCTGGTACACTATGCCTTACGTCGAAGGCGAGTCGCTGAGACAGCGGCTGGAACGCGAGGGGCCACTCCCAGTGGAGGAGGCACTGCGGCTGACTCGCGAGGCGGCCGACGCGCTCGACTGCGCCCATCGGCACGGAATAGTGCACCGGGACGTAAAGCCTGAGAACATCCTGCTATCCGGCGGGCATGCGCGCGTGGCCGACTTCGGAATCGCGACGGCGTTGGAGACCACCGGTGAAGGGCGGATAACCCACACCGGCGTAACTGTGGGTTCGCCGGCCTACATGAGTCCGGAACAGGCAGGAGGCGCACGCAACCTCGATGGTCGCAGCGATATCTACTCACTGGGCTGCGTCCTCTACGAGTTGCTCGCCGGCGAGCCTCCCCTCTTGGCACCTACGCCGCAGGCGATCTTCGCTAGGCGCGTCCTCGAGTCCCTGCCGAGCATTCGCTCTGTGCGCGAGAGTGTGCCGGAGTCGCTCGAGCGCTCGCTCGAACGGGCGCTGGCCAAGGCGCCGGAGGACCGGTATCCAGACGCCAAGGCGTTCATCGAAGCGCTCGACAAGGTAGATGTGAAGCAGGTCGGGGCACCTGGGGACCGCACGCTCGGTGACCGTACGATCGCTAACCCAGCGACCGGTCTCCACCGCAAACTCGGCATCAGAACTGCGCTCTTAGGAGCCGCGATCCTTGCGTTGGTCGTTGGCGGAGTGATCATGGCCCGGCGCGAAGGTGGCGCTCGGGCTAGTGCGGAGGTGTCACCCCGAATTCTGGCAGTGCTGCCGTTCAAGAATCTCGGCCCACCAGGAGATCAGTACTTCGCCGAGGGACTCACTGAGGAGATCACCAGCCGCCTTGCCGATGTCAAGGAGCTCGGCGTGATCTCTCGTACCAGTGCCGACCGCTATCGCAACAGCAACGCAACGCTGAAGCAAATCGGCCGGGAGTTAGGCGCGAGCTACGTTCTCGAGGGAAGCGTCCGCTGGGAGAAGCGACCTGATGGAACCAGTCGCATCCGGGTGACGCCGCAGCTCATTCGCGTCCACGACGACCAGCACCTTTGGGCCGAGCGGTACGATGCGGACCTCAGGGACGTGTTCGATGTTCAGGCCGGCATTGCCGAGCAGGTCACCCTGGCACTCGGAGTGCTGGTCGCGGCACGGGCGGCAGGGCAACCCGCCGAGAAGCCGACGACGAATCTCAGCGCCTACGATGCCTATCTGCGTGGCGATGCGGCCATGCCCACCGACCTGAGCAGCGGTGCGACGGGGCTTCGGGATGCGTATAAGAGTGCTGCCGAGCACTACCAGGAGGCGGTGAATCTCGACACCACCTTTGCCCTCGCCTATGCCAAGCTCGGTCAAGCCCTGCTCGGCACGTACCAGGGCGATTCGGCGACGATGGTGAGGGCTAGAGCGGCGATCGAACGCGCGCTGGCGCTGGCTCCGGATCTGAGCGACGCCCACCTCGCGCGCGCGGGCATCGAACAGGATACCGCACTCGTACTCAAGGAGCTGGAGACCGCGGTCCGCCTGCGTCCCAACGATGCCGAAGCCTTGATGCAACTCGGCAATACGGAATGGAACCTCCGTGGGGCGCAGAGTCAGGGGATCGCACACGTCGAACGAGCGGCTCAGCTCGACCCGCGCACGGTCAAGCGACAGGTCGTGCTGGCCTTCTTGTACCAGGAGGCGCACCGGTACGACGACGCCATCCGGACATACGATCGCGCGATCGCCCTCAAACCGGAGAATCCTGGGCCCTATACCCAGAAGGCGGTGCTCTACCTGTATCGGGGAGACATGAACGGGGCGAGGCGGCTCATCCGCCAGGCTGCCCAGCGCACCGACAGCATGGGCCTGATCAGCGCCGCGGCCAGCACACTAACTCCCTGGCACTCGTACGGAATACTGGATGCCGGATATCAACGAGCAGTGCTCGAGCTGCCGGTGACGGCCTTTGCGGGGGACACGGCGTTATACGGCCTCGTCAAATCCTATTACTGGTGGATTCGTGGGGATTCGACGCGCCACATAGCGTACTTCGACACGGCCAATGCCTTCGCCACTGCGCGGCTGCGGGAAAGCCCGACGCACGTCTTCTATGGGATGATCGCGGCAGGGAACCTCGCGGCCCACGGGCGACGAGCCGAGGCCTATGCCGCGCATGAGCGACTGTTCCCGAACGCCTGGCGGAAGCCCGCCGAGTATGAGGCCCGGCTGAGCGTGCTGGCCGGCGATTATGAGCGCGCGCTCGACGTGCTGGAGCAGAGGAACTGGGGCAACGAGCTCACTGTGGCCTGGCTTCGGGTCGACCCTTTCTGGGATCCCCTTCGCAAGTACCCGAGGTTTCAGCGGCTGCTTAGGACTTCTTCCTCCAACTAACCCCAAATCACGGTCGGATCACGCTAAGGGAACGCCGCTGGCGTAAAATCGCGGGTATCGGCAGTATCTGCGACCCTCTTCCCGGAGTTCCCGATGCGTGTCTTCTCTGTCGCCCTGATCACGATGCTCGTCGGGGCGTCTACCGCTTGCGGTGATCGCCCCTCACCCCTCGCCCCAACTGGGAAAGACTCGCCAGGGACAAACGCGGCGCAATCCCCCCCAACTGATGTCGATGTGAGCTTCACAGGCGAAGGATTCTGCACCTTCGCGGTACTCTTCCATTTCACCGGCAAAACCAAAACGATCGAGCTACCTGGGCCGCGCACGATTATAACCGCCCCCAAAGCTGTTGCCACGCTGACGAATCTCGACAACCAGCAGCAGGAGACATTCGGCATTACCGGGGCCTTTCACCAGGAGACTCTGACCAACGGCGATTTGGTGACCGTGGTAACGGGTCGTAACCTCCTATTCGACCCCATTGCCGGCCTCGTTCTCGCCATTGGCAGGTTCAGCTTTGTCTTCGACGCGCAGGGCAGCCTGATCCAGCCGTTGCAGGGTAAGGGGCAGCTAATCGACGTCTGCGACCTCTTGTCCTGAGGTGTTGACCGGCTGGGCGTGTGGCGCTGAGCCTGACGGCGGGCGGGTTGTTCCCAATTCACGATCAGATCACGCCAAGGGAACGCCGCCGGCGTAGGCTCGGGGGTGTCAGCCGTGCACCAGGCACCCGCACCCGGAGCGTGACATGCACCGACTACTCGCCTCGACGTTCGCAATCATCGCGCTCTGCGCGTGTTCTGCACCGGATCAACCTACGGGCCCCTCCTTCGGTGAGCCAAACCCGGCGTCCCCACAGGCGCGGGGTGGCGCTACGCTGGTCACCCGGCCTCTTTCGGGTCGCTGCACGACGGTCGTGACCCGACTCGTCCCACCGCCGATTGAGGTGCAGCGGATCGAATACACCTGTCAGATCTCCCATCTCGGGCTCACTCACGCCGTGGTGATCCAGACCGTGGACGTGACGACCGGCGCCCTCAGCAGCAGCGGAGTGTTCGTGGCGGCGAATGGTGATCAGCTGAGCTCGGATTTCACCGGTACGGCAGTGCTCAGCTTCACTGATCCAACCGATGCCACTGTGACTTTCACAGGCACCGAGGAGTTCTCGCCCGGTACTGGCCGGTTTGCCGATGCCAGCGGCACGGCGCAATTGGACGGCTCAGCCAGAGTCAATCTGATCACTGGTGATGCTACGGGAGAGTTCACCTTGGAGGGGTCACTGACGTACTAGCGACTGCTGATCATTCAATCCAGCAGGATCCATCGGTGGCATTCTGCTGGCTTTGTTGCCCAGGGAACGCTTACTCGTGCTGATGGTCGTCGGGCTCACTTCAATGGGATGAGCAAGTGCGTCTGGGACGGTGACGATCTCGAGACTCTGAAATGTGAGGACCGGATCAATTTGAAGTAGGGTTAACTGCAGGTCCCCTGTTCTGGTCGCAGAGAAGAACCGGGATGAGCCCGAGTCAGAAGCCAATCGTCGTGCCCAGCCGGACCATCATCGGCGGCTGATAGCGATTCGGCCGCAAGTAGTTGGGGTTCGGAGTTGTCTGATTGCCCTGGGAGTCCAGGGCAGAGAAGTGTACCTGGTCAACCGTGACTGGCTGCCGTGCGCTGGCGACGTGGAGCAAGTCCAAAATCAGCCGGGGTTTCACCGACGAGCGGCGCGTGGCAGGAAGGTCGTACGTGAGACGCAGGTTGAGGTCGCGGATCGACGGAGTCCGGCCGACCGTTCCGCGTGGGCTGAGAAAGGCGAAGTGCGCGGGTAGAAAAGTCGCGCCGAGCTCATTGAGGGGTATGCCGCTCTGCCAGATGAAGAAGGTGCCGACCGTCAACCCAAAGTCGAAGCGCTGAGAGCCGTAGAGCTTGAAGACATGCGGGCGATCATTCGGGAGGAGTCCAGTGCTGTTCGGCACCTGCTCGACAAGGTCGGGATCGGTCTTGCCGTTCGGCACGCCATAGTTGACGGCATGATCGTAGAGGCCGGTGTAGTTCCCATGATTTCTCGACAGCGTGTAAGAGGCGGCGAGGTAGAGACCCTTGCCGCTCCGCCAGTCAAGCGTGAAGTCCAGCGCGTAGTAATTCCGGTGCAAGCGAGATAGAAACTCCAGGTCTCCTCGGCCCGGATTGCCGATAATCCGTTCACCGGTTCCCGGCGCCAATCCGTCATCGACTACCTCTCCGAGCCTGCGATAGACGCCGCGGATCCCGACTCTCCACCGACTCCGGAGCACCTGCTCGTACCCGGCTGTCAGCTCCTCGTAATATTGGCCTCGCAGGCCGCGAACCTCCGGCAGTATCCCATGGGAGGCCGCATCGAGAGAGTCGAGCGGCGTAGCTCCCGTGCGCGGGTCGCGGTCGAAGAAGTACACCCCATTCCGCACCGGGACGTGCCACCAGGTACCTGACGCGAAGGTGGGGAGCTGCTCGTAGAAGCGTCCATAGGAGGCGATGATCTTGGACTCGGTCCAGCCGGGCTGCAGGATGAGTCCGATCCGCGGCTGCAGCCCATCGGTGATCGGCTGGGCCAGCCGGCCGTCCGCGCCGATCAGGTACTGTCCATCCCAGCGGAACCCGGCGTTGAGCCGGAGCCGCGAAGTGACCCGCCAGGAATCCTGCAGGTAGAGAGACGCGACCCGGTTGTGGACCGTCCCGCTCGTAATCACGTACACCGCCTGATACGTCGTATCGTTCAGGCGGGTGACGACTCCTGGGTCGGTGAAGTGGACGGCGGCATCGAGCCGGTTGTCTTCGTACTCCACACCGGCCTTGACGGCGTGAGCCGCCAGGGGCAGCGAAGCGCTGAGCTTCGCTGAGGATCGAACGCTGTGATGGTCGGAGTTGTTGCCGAACCCGCCCGACCAGCGACCGGTTTCCAGGTCCATGACCAGTGGCTCGCGACGGGCGCGCTCGGTGTCGCCTCGACTGACCTCATCCCGGTCTCCCCACGAGAGGACCGACTCGAGCAGAAGCCCTCCGATCCGGTGGCTTGCCCGAAGCGAGACCGCGACTCCGCCCAGTCGCAGCTCGCCGAGGAAGGGGTCGATGTTGTCCAGGGCGGTCGGCGATCCGTACACCGTGAAGGCCGGGGTCACCTGGTGCCGGCGGCTGGGGTCGCCCAGGACCGTCAGGGCGACACTGGTCCCTTCAGCAGGTTGCCAATCGAGTTTGCCCGCGAACAGGTTCGAGGTGCGGCTGTCCCGCTGGGCGGAATACCCTGGAATCTCGAGATCCTGGGTAGCCACCGCGCGGCTGTACGCGGTGAAGAACCAGACCCTGTCTCGCGCGATTGGTCCGCCGAGGCTGAGCCCGGCGTCGTAGTCGGCACTTGCATTCACGCTGGCGTCGGCCAGGCCCCGCCTCCAGGTACCGCTCAAGCTGCTGCTGGTCCAGTACCCGAACCCCTCGCCGTGGAAGTCGTTCCCCCCCGACTTGGTGATCACGTTGATGATCCCGCCCAGGGCCCTGCCATACTCGGCCTCATAGCCGCCGACCTTGACGTCGACCTCCTTGATGAAGTTGTAAGGCAGATCGCCGCTGGTGCTGGCGCGGTAGGGATCGGTGACATTGACGCCGTCGATGTAGTAGACGTTTTCGGGCCCGCTGCTGCCCGCGATGTTGATCTCGTCTCCGAAGTAGCTGAGGTTGACTTCAGGAAGCAGGGTGGGGAGCGCGTGGAAGTTGCGCTCGACCGGCAGGTCCTCGTACAGATCCGACTCAAGATTTCCGCCGACCGTAGTGGATGTCGGATCGATCAGCGGGCGCTCGCCCAAGACCATGACCGTCGGGAGCTCTACCACGCCTGGGCTGAGCCGAATGGCTTGAAGTGCGGTTGTCGCACCCAGACGAACTGCCACTCGCTCGATGCGCATCGGCCGGTACCCTACGCGGCGCACTTCGATCGCGTAGCTGCCGACGGGCAAACCTGTGAGTCGAAAATATCCTTGGGCATTGGAGCTGACTGTTCCCAGCGGCTGGCGGTCGGGTCGTGCCGCGGCGATCACGGCATCGGCCAAGGCCACTCCCCCCGAATCGACGATCCACCCTTCGACGCCGCCCGTCACGTTCTGCCCCAGAACCTGCGGTGCCCGGCAGAGACACAACAAGGTGAGGGCGGCGAGTGGACTGCGAGACACCATTTTGGTTGCGGTGAGAAATGGTTACCCGGTGCGAACCCGATCGACTGCTGTCCTGACGCTTCGGGTTCGTCCCAGTCGTTTCAGGCCCGCGGTCGCTTGGTCCAGCATCGGCCGGAGCTCGGGGTCGCATTCTGCCCACAACTCCACGACCCGTTGATAGTGCTCCGCTGCCTGATCGTTCTCGCCGAGACTCTCGAGAATTAGTCCACGCCGCAGGTGCGAAGGGGCGCGGTAGATCAGATCGTAGAGCGAGGACTGAGACAGCGAAGCGTACCAGCGGATGGCTTCCTGCTCCCGGCCAAGGCTATGGAGTAGCTCAGCCCGGAGCCAGCGCTCCGCCGTCTCGGTGTAGAACGGGGATTGCAACACCACCAGAACTTGGCGAGGCTCCACCCGCAGCAACTCGAGGGCGGCCAATGCCGCGAGATGTTCGTCTCGCCAGAAGGCGTGCTGGGCCCGGACGCTGTGCGCCAGGTCTCGCGCCAGCCCCTCTGCGTCTCCACTGCCCTCGATCCTGTCGAGCTCCGCCGCGTAACTGAGCGCCGCGGCATCACCGAGCCGTGCGCTGAGCGCGCCGATCAGGTAAAGCCGGAGCACGTGATGAACATCCTGGTGAACATGGAAGCCCGGATACGGATGCGTGCTCCGTGGAACCGCGCCGGCATCCCAGCCTGCCAGCCGGTTTCGTATTGCTTCCAGATCGGCGCGCTGTACTGAAAGGAAGGACAGGGTGGCGAGCAGGGCCTCGTACTCCAGAGCGGTAGCCGGCTGGAGTGCTGCGGCTTGAATCAGGTGGCGCCGAGCAGTGGCCCAGCGGCCGGATGCGAGGTCCAGGAATCCGTTGAGGATGTCGCGGTAGCCTGCCACCTCTGCGGGACGGGTAGGGTCTGCCAGAAGCTCGGCGATGCGCCGGGCCGCCGCGAAATCGAGGGTGAGCGTCGCCACGAAGCGTACCGCCTCGTAGACCGCCACGTCCGGCGCCGTACGCAGGAAGGCCATGGCCTGTTCCTCGCCGGCGCGATCGCCGCCCCTGAATGCGTGTACGATGCGGTGATGGACGAAATCAGATTCCTTGGGCGCCCGCGCGATGAGGCGCTCGCCCTCCTCGAAGTTTCCCTCGAGGTGGGCGGTATAACAGAGGAATAGCGTGGCGGTCGCGTTGTCGGGATCAAGGGCGAGCGCCCGTTCGATGGCACTCCGGGCCTCGGTGAGAAGCCGGCCCCTATGCTGGTTGTGAAACATCAGCGTCTGGGTGAGGCCGATCCATGCCTCCACGTCTTCGGGATGTACTGCCAGGATTTCCCGGTAGAGCCGCTCCGAGTGGTTCGCGGCACCCTGCAGCGACGCGGTCAGCGCCTCCAACAACAGCCTCTCGCGCTCGGGGAGCCGGTGCTTATGGCGGAGGCCCGGCTCGGCCACTTCGGGAGAGAGGTTGGGCTGGGGGAGGGCAGGCCAAGAGAGAAAGAAGGCCAGGCGGTACCAGGCCAAGGCGAACTCCGGGTCCTCGGCGACAGCTTGCTGGAATGTTTCAACTGCCTCGACGTAGCGAGCCGCACGGAGCGCCTTCTCCCCCGCGAGGTAGAGCTTGAGCGCGGATAGCGAGGTTGTTGTCGCCGTGGCGGTGCGGGCCAGCCGGGCGCCATGACCTGGGTGGAGCTCGGCCAGGACCTTCGCCGTCAGATCGTCGACAATCGAGAAGAGCTGATCCGCCGGGCCCTCGACCGATAGGTACCGAGCCGTGGTGCTTGGGCCCTGATCGTGCAGCGCGCTGTCGATGCGCAGCTTCCCGCCCACTCCCATCGCACTGCCCAACAGGTAGAACCTGGCCCCCAGGCGTTGGGCCAGGTCTCCGGCGCTGGCGGGGTCGAGATGTTCGCCTCCCTCGCGAGCTACCAGGCTCAGCAGCGCGCGCGGGTCGATGCTGTGGAGCGATCCCGCACGGTCAAGGTTGGTGCTGAGCAGATCCACCAGGCCCTCGTGGAGATAGGCTGCGCTCCCGTCGCCGCGAACGGTGAAGGGAAAGACCGCGACGTACTCGCGCGAAGGCCGGTCGAGCGAGAGATGCAAACTATCGACGGCCTTCCTCCCGTGGACCGCGTGGGAAAGTGGCGCTAGCCCTTGCGGCGGGCTGATTCGGGCACCATCCGCCCGGCCCTCGCGTACGGCCGTGAGGAGCCGATGGGTCTCAGCCGAGGGTTCCACCTCGTACTCGCGCCGGAGCCGAGCCGCGAACTCCTCGTAGGCATGCACCGCTCCCGCGCGGTCACCCATCCGTCCGAGGAGCGCGACCAGCCGACGCACCGCACACTCATCGTCCGCGGCCTGCGCGCAGGCCCAGCGCGCCCACCGGGCCGCCCCGTCTACATCGCGATCGCGTTCGAGCTGTCCGGCGAGCGCCCAAGCCGCCTCCACCGCTCGGGTTCGGAGTCGAGCGCGTTCGTCGCTGAGCCAGCGCTCGAACTCAGGGGCATCTGAGATGAACAGCCCGGGAAGCAGATCGGCGCGGTAGAGCGCCAGCCCCTCGGCGGGGCGTCCTGCTCCCAGCGCGCGATCGAACTCGCGCACGTCGCACCACACCTCTGCCTCAGCCAGCCCGATTTCGTCGTCGCCGCGGCTCACCACCGAGCCGGAGCCAAGTTCGTGGCGAAGGAAGTGAATGGCCTTCCGCAGCGCGGTTCGGGCATGAGCCTGGTCGGCTTCGGGCCAGAAGAGAGCGAGAAGAGTGTCGCGTCGATGGAAGCCGTACGGCGAGGCAGCAGCGAGATAGGCGAGGAGGGCGAGGCGCTTGGACTGAGCCAACACCCCGGCGGCTTCAGATCCGGCCGGACGACGCACGGAGGGGGCGCCAAGCAGCCAGAGCTCGACAGACGGGGGACGCGGCAGAGAAGAGGCGCGGCCGGGGGGCATGCGGCCTAAATCACGTTCAGATCACGGCTGGGGAACAGGGTCTGAATAGCTTGCTCAAAGTACTGATCGGGACTGGGACCCGCAATGTCTCAGTCGGGCCGTGGTCCGCCCCTCCATCGCCTAAGCGCTCATCCCAACTAGTGAGGCCCCGAATGATCACGAAGCCCGGGCGTCGGTCGCCCATCTATCCGCGACGCCTGCCGGCCCAGGCAGCCCTCTTAGGGGATTGGGATCACCGCCG
>UEXR01000122.1_pt1 | contig 11729 bp, 14 predicted proteins | sample 4301101 | NCBI WGS metagenome assembly UEXR01 (sample SAMEA4773180, study PRJEB27434) | metagenome | biome: 2259; feature: agricultural soil; material: soil | place: USA | collected 2014-09 | depth 0.25 m
GAGGGTCGTTGGTCAGGCCGTGCCCGTGGAGGGTCCAGATCTCATCGTGGCGGAAATCCCGCTCCCGGAGATACGGACCTTGCTCCAGCACCACGACTTTGAAGCCGGCCTGGGCCAGCTCGTTGGCGACGACTCCGCCCGCCGCCCCCGCGCCAACCACGACGAAATCGACCACTCCGCCGCCCTTCTGCTGCAGTGACCTCAAAGACCCCAACCCATGCGCTGGCGGAGTGAGGTGATGTGGGCGGCGTGGTGCTCACCATGCCAGGCGTACAGCGCGATCAGCTCATCGACGGTGAAAACCCGCTTGTGTTCGGGATGCAGGAAGGTTCGCGCGCCCTCGGCGGGGCCGAGCTGCCGGAGCAGAGCAACCCAGCGATGATGCAGTGCCTCGAGTAACGAGAGCGAGATCTCGATCGGTGCGGTCCGAGCGTCGGGCAGCTCCGCCCAACGCGCCTCCTCATAGGGCTTGATGGTCGGCGAGTTCTCGGTGAGTGCGAGGCGGAGGCGGGTATATGCATTGAGATGACTGTCGGGCACGTGGTGAACCACCTGGCGCACGGTCCAGCCGCCGTCGCGGTAGGGCGTATCCAGCTGAGCCGGTGTGAGGCCCGCAACCGCGGAGCGCATCCGCTCTGGTGCCGCGGCAATCCGAGCCACGCACTCGGCCCGGCGCTGAGGGGTCATCTCTCCATCGTACGAAAACTTCCCGATAGGGTAGCGGAGATCGGGCATCGATATTCGCCTGGTTGGGTGTCAGGAACCGTCGGAGGGAAACTCTCGGTCCTCGGTGCGTTCGCGAAGATTGGCGCGGTCCGGCTCGGCCCCGCCACGAAACTCGAAGTGAGCCTCATTCAGGGCCCGGTCCGACGTCGGCGTCTCGGTCATCTGCTGGACCAGGTATCGGGCCAAAATGACTCGGGCGATCCGAGCGGCGGGCTCCCACTGCCCCGGAACGAGCTCAGGATAGATGTTTGCGAATTCTGGCCGAAGCCTGGCTTCGCGCATGGCCCAAATCTAGCAATGTGATTGGTCCGCGTCGCGGACCCGGACTCCCGACGCAACGAATTGCAGGTGCAACGCATCTAATCAGACGCAGTACAACGCAGACGCAGTACAATCCCTCGTAGTACGGGTCCCCGTCGTCGCGGCCACGTAGTACGGCGCCGGGGACCTACCCTTCCTCATCTTCTGGCCATGCGCTCGGCGAAGCTGGTGGAGTTCACACCTTTTTGCTTGATCAGGGCATAGAGTGGGTCGAGCTCGGCCGGAACGGCGGCGGTCAGGTTTTCCGCTCCGCCTTCGGTAATGATCACCGTGTCCTCCAGCCGCATATGAATCTTTTTGTCCGGGAACTCGATCAGGGGCTCGACGTTGAAAACTGTACCCACCTGAAACGGCTTCTTGGCCCAAGCGCCGTTTATGTCCCCCACATCGTGGACAGATAGTCCCACAAAGTGGCCAATGTAGCGGCCAGAAATGATGAACTGATCGCGGTACCCGTGCTTGGCGTAGACCGACTCCGCCACGTTCCGAAGGCCATCAATGGTCGCACCTGGTTTCATCGCCGAGATGATGGCGTTTCGGGCGTCGAGCACGCAGCGATACATCTTCTCCTGTTCCGTGGTGAATCGTCCCGATACCGGCCAGGTCCGAGTGATGTCGGAGACGTAGTACTCGTAGTCGGAGCCGTAGTCCAGGTAGACGATCTCTCCCGCCTGCATTTGCCGCCGGTTGTCCATGTAGTGAACGATCGGAGTGAGCGGACCTGAGGGCACGATCGGTGGAAATCCGTCGCCCCGGGCACCGAGTCGGGTATTCACGTACTGCGCCGCCGCGGCGATCTCGTACTCGTACATCCCTGGGCGCGTGGCGCGGATAGCCTCGGCCACGGCCTCGGCGCCGATCCGGCCGCTCTTTCGCATCCGCTCTCTCTCGTACGGCGTTTTCACCCAGCGCAGACTATCGAGGAGCGGGCTCACGTCCGCGAGCGCGAGCGCCGGCGCTGCGGCCCCGAGCCGTTCGACGGCCTGCGCCGCCATGGACAGGTGGCCGAGCAGCGGCTGATCCTGAACCATTGCGTTGAACATCCGCGCCTCGCCCCGGGCGTTGAGGAGGTTATCCGGTGGGGTGAGCTGAACGTACAGCTTCTTCACCTGCCGATTTCCGCTCGCGAAGCTGAAATAGGTGAAGAAATTCTCCATCGGCAGCACGGCTATACCGTAGCGCTCCTGGGGCTTTTCCAGGCTCCGCAGATCGGGCGTGACTGCCGGTGGTCCGAATTGAAGCCGCTTGAGCGCAAACACCGCGACCTTCTTGGTCACCCCATCCAACAGCAGCACCGTTCCTGGCTCTTCGATCCCGGTGAGATAGAAGAAGTCGGGGGATTGGCGGAACCGTACCGGGTAGGGGTGCTCCTCTGCGCCGAGTATGACCGCGATGCCGTCGGGTACCATGGCGAGGAGCTTGGCGCGACGAGCACTGAACTCCGCCGTGTCGATGGGCGTTTGCCCGGCAACCGGTGGCGACGAGAGGGTGACGAAGACGATAAGAGCCAGGAAGGCGCGGGTTGGGACCGACCGGAGCGGCCAATGCATGATGCCGGATCCTCGGGGAAAGCGGGGAAGGACAGAGATGCTAACTCCTTCTGACGCTCGCAATAGCGCCAGGGGTTTGCTGACGGGCGCGATTTTCGCTTTACGTAGTCCACCGCCCCACTCCCACTGCAACAAATCGCAGCCATTGTCTGGAGGACGACGCATGCCCGCACGTCACATTGCGGCGGTCTGCCTGCTCGGCGTCTTCGCCGTCTCGCTGCCTGCCTCAGGCTTCGCTCAAGCGCAGCAACCTCGAGTGCACGGCCCCTGGCTGGGCGGTGGTCTCGGCACCGCGTCCGCCCGGGTGAACTGCGAGATCTGCGCGAACGATCGCAATGGCGGTCTCTCCGGCTATCTCACGGGCGGTCTCACGGTCGCGCGGGGACTCCGTGTGGGAGCGGAAGTCGCCGGTTGGTTCGACACCACCGACGACGTGAAGCAGTCGCTCGCCCTCTATGGCGCATCGCTCTACTGGAACCCACAGCCCACCGACGCGTGGTATCTCAAGGGTGGCGTGGGCCTGCTGCACTATCACGCCGACAGCAACAACAATCCGGATGACGACCCACTCACGGCGAGCGCCGCGGCGTTGCAGCTGGGTGGTGGCTATGACGTCCGAGCCTCGCGGCGGTTGTGGTTCACCCCGTTCGCCAATCTGATCGTCTCTACCAGCGGCAATCTCACGAGCGGGAATACCATCGTCACGGGCGCCAGCTTCTCCTTGCTGCAGCTCGGTGCGGGGCTGACCTGGCGTTAAGGGTCGGTGCTGACCGTGCGAGAAGTTGCAGAGTCGGCCCAAGATCATTCGCCCGGCAAGTTGCGCGGGAATCGTGGCTTCTGCATGGGAGGTCTGCCATGTCAACGCCTTCAGCCCGGCGCGTCCGGGCCCGTCCTCGAGGTGTCGGCGACCTGGTGCTGGTCGTCGGTCTCGCGGCCAGCGCGGCGTGCTCCTCGGATGAGCTGATCGATCCGAGCAGCGCGCCCCACAGCATTGCCTTCGGCATCTGGACGCCGGGCCCCAACGACACCTGCACTAAAGAGCAGCACGACGCTTACGCGGTGCTGGGACCTGACGGGAAGGTCTATCCCACCTGGCATCCGCCGACGGGCCCGGGCGGCTGTACCTTCGGACACGAGCACGGGCGGGACCCACACGGCTCCAAGCTCTACGACGATGCCGAGGGGCTTCCGTTCGGCTACGCCAACGAACAGCTATCCATCTCCGATCCGGCGAACCCGCGGAACGAGGACCACTTCGGCCACAAGGTGGAGTGGCAGAACGACGTCGAGCTGCAGTTCGGCGGCGCCGGGTCCGCGATCTTCACGGGGAAGTGCGATGTGCTCACCAAGCTGCACCAAGGCACCCACTCGAAGGACGCCTTTACCAACAACCTGCACGAGCTGATCTACCACATTAAATGCACGGACGGGACCGAGATGCACGTCACGCTCATGAGCGCGATCGGCAAACCGGGAGAGTTCGTGCGCTCCTGCGACCACTCGGTGCACATCGCCGCCGGCACACCGACCCCGGTTAACTCTCCCGAGGGCGGCGGGTTCCGCGCGATCCCCGATCGGTCCTGCGTAGACGCGGAGGTGCTGGTGCCCGCGGGCCAGCAGTCCAACTTCGGCGCGCTGCATGAGACCTGGGAGACGTCCAACGTGATTCGGGCGGAGAACGGACACACCCTTGCGTTCTTCAATCCCTACTTCCAAGTCAGGCTCCCGAGCCGATTCCATGACCCGGCGATCGCGCCAGCCGTGGGCCGTCCCATCGATGTCTGCTACGAGGTGACGCCCACAGGGGAGCAGGCGAGCGGTGGCCCATGCACCCGGTCGACCGACAACGGGCAGATCACCGGCATCACCTATGACGATCCTCGGTCGGAGTTCAACGGCGCGGGGCACTTTGTCGATATCAACGCGAACCAGGTTTCGAACGCCGACGGCCCCCGGGACTGGTATACCGACGCCTTCGGACGAAACGGACGCACCAGCCCGTTCCCCGGCTCGATTCACCAGCGAATCGCGAGAATGGACACCAAGGTCGGGGTGGATGCGGGAGGGCCGACGATCGGAGACGATCGGAACTACTCCGTGACTGGGGTGCGCGCGCCGAATTGACAACCGCGCTCAAAATCAAGCGCGGTTGGCATCCCGAGCCCTTCGCTGCGCTCAGGGTAAACTTTGCCAGGGATCCTTAGGCCTGGTGGCGCTCGCAATTGATGTCGCGCATGCCGCCAGGCTCGAGTTGCAGCTTGGTGAAGACCTGGCTCATGGTCACCATTCGATAGGCACAGGTCCAGTCGTGGCGGCGAAGGCGGAAGAGCACGACGCACTGGCGCATGCTGCACTGGGCTGTCGCAGCATTCCCTTCCAGCGTCCCGCCACGAGTCGCCAGAATCGCCGGCCAGGGTCCGCCCTCACCTGCCTCGGCCACCCAGCGGGTGGAGTCATCGGTCGCCGGTGCATCGGTATAGCCGTTCTGTCGCACGAACTCCTCGGCGCAGTGCTTGGCCATCATCTCCATGCCTTCGCCCAAATCGCGAACCAGGAGACAGCGTCGGGGATCGGCCTTGAGCCAGGGCGCGATGGAGATCGGCGTGTGCGCGGGGATCGGCCTGGCGCAAGCGGCTGCGGCGAGCAGCAGACTAGGGAGCGACCAGCACCTCATAGTGCGTGACCTTCGGTTCCAGCTCCAGCAGGTAGGCGGTGTCCTCGGGATAATATCGTGCTCGCTCGAGATCATCGCCAGCGAAGGCGCGGATCGCGTCGAGTGATTCCCACAGCGAGGTGAGGAGGAAGTGCGCCTCGCCCCCTTCGATCCGGCGAAACACGAAGACCCCGCGATTCCCCGGTGTCCGCTGGTAATCCGGAATACCGGTGCGCTGCAGGTAAGCCAAGTAGGCGTCCGCCTGCGCGACAGGAACCCGGCCGTGCCAATTGCGAGCGATCAAAGCGCAACCCTCTCCTTCAGAACCCAGACCTTCATCGCAAAGAAGAGCCGGATCATCGCCGCGTGATCACCGGCTGGCACCAGCACGACCAGCGCCTCGCCGTCGGTGCCCTTGGTCGGCCGGACGCTTTGCTTGCGGCGCATGCGGCTCTGCAGGCCGTCGAACCAGGAAGGCAGCTTCTGGCGCTCGTTTGCCCGAACGCCCGCCTTGGTCCGGTCTCCGCTCGGATCCGCAAGCGCCACCTTGCAGTACCACTTGCCCCGGGCTTCGCCCCGGGTCGCGGGGACGAAGATCAGGGAGCGGTTGGGAAGCTCGGCCCAGACCTTCAGGTTGGGCGTCGTCCTCGGGCGCACCTCGACCTGTCCACCGCGAGCGTTGGGAACCCGCACCACGAACTCCCAGAGATAGTGGGCGCCCTGGTTCTCGTCGATCACCGCGTACACATGCTCGGTGCCGCTGACCGGCTCTCGCCCGTTGCTCCCGGGGAAGGTCCAGGTCGCCGATCGCTGTTCCCGGGGCTCGACCGTCACTCGTTCCAGCTGGTAGCGCTTGCGTGGTGCCATGCCGCCTCCCGTCGTGGTGAGTGCTCGGCGCCTTCGTGCTGCCGCGCTGGGTGACTCAGTTTTGTCGTGTGACGATACGAATTTTAAGGTGAGAAGTGAGAAGTGAGAAGTGAGAAGGCCAGCGAGGAGTGAGGAGTGAGGGTTAAGCGGTCAGGTGTGAGGTGTGAGATGCAAGAAGCGAGGAACGGTGTCACCCCTGGAGGGTGCGGAGCCCCGAAAGGGGGCCTCAGTTCGAGTCGAGCTTCGGAACTATTCGACGACCACCTCACCTACCCTCGTGCCGAACTCGCTGACCATCGCCCGAGTGTCCGGGGGCGCCTGCCAATCGCGGCCATCGATTCGGATGGCGACGCGGTGCAAGCCCGGAGCGATCGGGAGCACCACGCGCCAATCGCCTTGGGTCGCTGGCTCGAGGGCGACGGGCCGCCAGTCGGTAAAGTCGCCGGCCAGCTCCACCGCGGTTGCGCCGGGAGCATTGAGCCGGATCTCCCGGCCGGTGAGACGGCTGGGCCCGATGCGGAACCGCGCCGCATGGGACGCACGGGGGATCTCCGCCCTCGAGACCGAACCAGTGCCACCAAGTGTGAGTCGAAGACCAGCCACCAGATAGCGGGACCCCGGCAATGCGGTGACCGGATCCGACCCGGCGCGGCCGGCGGCGACCACGAGCCCGAGCTGCGGTCCGAGACTGCGCATGGCGCTCGCACCCCAAACGGTGATTTCCGGGGTGGTGCGGCTGAACCTTCGGCCGACGGACAGGTCAAACCCGATCGAAGCCAGCTCCCAATGCCCCGAGACGATGGCATCGGTGAAGTCGGTGTGCAGCTCGCGGCGCAGAGTGTCGGCCAGGACGAACGTGGTGTCTCCTGCAGCCCGGTCGGTCAGGCTGCCTCCTCGCAAGAGGTCGAAGGTGGTGCTGGTGACTGAGACGCCCAGACGAACCGGCCCGAGACGGGCGGAGCCGCCCACCAGAGTACGGCCGAGCGGACGGCCCTGGTTGAGGGTCCAGGCCTTGCCCAGGCCGCGGCCGATCCAGAGAACGCTGCTGGATGAAGGAGAGAGGTACGCCCGGACCTCCCCGCCGACTGCGGTTGATCCCTCCACCCGGTGGTGCCAGGTCCAGTCCACCTCACCCAGGAACTCTCCCCGCAGGAATCCCAGTCGAGGAGTGCGAAGCCGCGCGCTGGAGTTGCCTTGGAAGTTCCACCGACCGCCTGGTGCATCGGTATAGACTCCGGACCCTGCCAGCCGGAGTTGGCCAATGCCGATCTCCAGCACCGGAGCGACGGATGCGACTCCGCCCGCGAGCGCCCGATCGGGATGGTAGGTACCGGCCCCCATATCCACCGAGCCAAAGATTTGCCCGCTTGCTCGGGAGCTGACTCCGAGGGCGAGAATTCCGAGGAGGCAGACGAATCGTCGGATCATCGGGCCTCCGACGGCGGATTCGCTGCCGGCGGAGCAGCGGGACGCTGCAGCGGTTCCGCGCTTCCGGGTTGCCCGCGCCTTTCGTTCTGGACTCGTTTGCGAAGGGCAACGAACTCGTCATCGGGCCGCCCTTCCCTGGCCAACTCGAATACTTGCCTCGTGGCCTCTGCCGTCGGAACACCCTCGGCTACGATGTCGGCGAGTACCGCGATGGGGACGACCAGCGATTGGCGATATCGCAGACGGTGAAGCTCTGCCAAGGAGGCTGGTGACACTCCAGCGCGGAGGGCGCCGGCCCCTGCGGTGAGCTCCGCTCCGGTGGCGCTGTCGCCCAATGCCTCCCGAGCGCGGCCCAGCTGCCCCAGCAGCGCTTCGACCGCGGCATGAATCCGGTCACCGCTCGCGCCCATGGTGCTGCCCTCGAGTGCCTTCTGCACCAGAGGCTCGGTCGGAAGCCCAGTGGCCCGAGCCGAATCCACCAGTCGCTGTACGCTGGAGGCTGTCACCGGATCGAGCCGGTCCGAGAGCCGCCGATCCTGCCCCTGGAGTAGCGCGGGCGAGAATACCAGAAGTACCGACACGGCGAACCAGCGGAACCGGCGCATCAGTCAACTCACCGTGAGCACCGAGGTGGGTGCGCCGAAGTCGCTTTCCGGAGCGGGAGGCTCGGCCGGATCTCGCACCCACTTGCGGCCATCCACCAGAAAGGTGTAGTGGTATCGACCTGGCTTGAGCCGGAGCTCGACCGTCCACACTCCCTCTCGACCATTCGACTGAAGGGGTGTCGCCGCAGGGTCCCAGTTGTTGAAATCGCCCACCACGACGACGCGAGACGACGCGGGTGCCACCAGTTTGAGACGCACCGCACGCGCGGCGCTGAGCTCCGGCCGTGGGGCCGGCGACGGAAGCAGGAGAGCGAGGAACAGTCCGGCCGCAAGTGCAGCGCCGGCGAGGCCAGCCGCCAGACGCAAGCGCCACCGAGACTCGCCGGACCGGCTCAGCCGGCGAATGCGCTCGAGGGCGATTGTATCCACCTCGGGATCGAGCGACACGGGCCGGCGCAGCTCGTTCACTACCCGTTGCAGCAGGTCGTCCTCGATCCGGTCGTGCGGTTCAGCCGGCATGGACATCCCGCAGCAACTCACGGAGCTGGTCGCTCGCCCGCTTCACTCGCATCCGAAGAGCTGCTTGTTTGGCGCCGGTGAGCCCCGCCATTTCTTCGTACTCCAATCCGTTGACGTAACGCAGCAGGAAGGCTTCGCGATAGTGGGGGCGCAATCGCGCCAGCGCCCTGGCTATCTCTTCTCGCCACTCCAGTGAGGCGACCGCATCGCCGTTGGCAGGAACGCCGTCGGGGAGGGGCTCGCCAAACCGCCGGTTTCGCCTCAGCCGCCGCTGCATGGTCCGACAGCGATTCACCACGATCCGGAAGAGCCACGCCCCGAATCGCTCCGGCTGGCGACAGCCCGGCAGCGCACGGTAGGCGCGGACGAAACTATCCTGTACCGCTTCCTGGGCGTCCTCCCTGGTGCCGAGCATGTGGAGGGCGTAGGCGGCAAAGGTATCCCGGTAGCGTGCCATCAGTTTCGCGTAGGCGTCGAGATCGCCGTCCAGCGTTCGGGCGACCAGCTCGGCATCGCTGTCGCTCATCTTGGATAGACTCTGGCTGGGCGGGCTCTGTGACAGCCCACGGAGCGGCATGGCTGCGAGGTCGAGCCCGTTATACCGCAAGGTCATCGGGAGTCTGGAGTGACGTGGAACAGTGAGTCACCACTCTCGGAGACGACGATGCGCAGACTCGAACTTGCACTGGGATTGACCGGTGGCCTTCTACTGGGTTCCTGCAACACCAGCGAGACCGGCCCCTAATCACCCAGCGATGGCCGGACCTCGGTGTTCCTGACCGACGCGCCCTTTCCGTTTGACGGCATCTCGCGGGTGGACATCTACATCGAGAGCATCGCCATGGCGGTCAGCGCGGATACGTCGGACAGGGGGCCGCCCTGGGTCACCGTGGCGACACCGAATCGCGAGTTCAACCTGTTGGATCTGCAGAACGGCACGACCGCGCTGCTGGGCGGAGCGGTAGTCCCGGAGGGGCAGTATCAAGCCGTTCGGGTGATCTTCGATCCGGAACGCTCCAGCATGACCGACAGCGATGGTCAGGTCATCGGCGCCACCACGACCCAGGGCACGCCCGGCATCAACTGGCAAGCCAAGGGAGAGCATCCCAGTCTTTTCGCGCTGGTGGAGGAGCCGATGGCCGTGGACCAGAACGGCACCGACATCGTGATCGATTTCGACGTGGGGAGGAGCTTCCTCTACGACGGCAACGGCGGGTTCACCTTCATCCCCTGGCTACGGGCGATCACCCGGAGCGGGTCGGGCAACATCACGGGCCTGGTAAGCCACGCCGACGGCGACCCGATTCCCAACGCGGCCGTGAGCATTCATGTGGCGCTGGACTCGGGCACCACCCTGGGGCCGGTGATCGCGACCTCACGAAGCGGTGGCGACGGGCGGTTTACCGCGTCATTCCTCGGTCCTGGCCGGTATCAAGTGCAAGCGGAAGATCTCGGCCCTCACGGGCTGAGTGATGTCAAGCGAGCGGAGGTGAAGGCGGGGAGGACGGTGGACGTGGGGGAGCTGACGGTGCAGTGAGGAGTAGGCAGTCAGGAGTAAGAGGTAAGGAGTCAGGGGTCCTAAGCGCGGGAACCTTGTCACCCTGAAGCGAAGCGGAAGGGGCCGAAGCTTCACTTGAGCTCCGGCCCCTTCCGGTCGCCCTTCGGGCTCCCTCCAGGGTGACACCCCTACTACTCCTTACTTCTCACCTGTCACCTGTTACCCGTCACCTGTCACCTTCTCACTTCTTACTGCTCACTGCTCACTGCCCTCCTGCATCTCCCCCAGAAACTTCCGGATCCGGCGCGCGTTGGTTCCCACATCACTCCCGCCCACGCGCGACACCGACCGCACATCGACTCGACTGCCCATCGACGCCGGTGTGATCCGCACGATGACGTCGTCCTTGAACCCGAACCACGGCGTTGTGGCGGTGGCCTCGATCCTTCCGGCGGTTGAGTCGGTGGCCACCAGGTCCCAATGCATCCGCTGGGCCGTTGCCTGAGCCCGGCCGAACGCGGCACTGGGCGACAGCTTGAGGAAAAGCGGGCGAACGTCGGGGTACGCCTCGCGTTGGGCCGCGGCGATCTCGGCTCCGCCGTAGGTCGAAGGGTTGGGCGCCCCGGACCTCAGGGGGAGCACGGCTACGAACTGGGGTGGCTGTTCGGTATCCGTGGTGATGTCGTGGATTGGTGGCAGCCGACGGGCCACCTGCATCCAGCGCCAGGGAACGAACGCCACGCCAGCGCCTACCACAAGGGAGAGGAACAGGGGCCCCGTCACACCCCGCCGAGCTGGAGTTAGCAATGTGATCAGCGCCACAACGGCGCCCGCAATACCGAGGTAGGCTGCCCAACGGAGCATCTGGAATCCGGTACGGAAGTCCCACAGGCCGATTCGTACGGTCGGACCAGCCGCCAGAAGGAGGACTGCCGCCAGCGTCGCCAAGGTTGGCGCCAACCATCGCCACCGCATCTCTTATCCTCCGCTCACGAAAGCGAATAGCGCCTGCAAGATAGGCCGGCCCGTTCGCACGACACAACATCAATTTGGTCACGGCTGCGACGTTTAGACCGTTCTGAACGTATTATGAATCATGACCGCCGTTCGGGAGACACAGATGGATGCCGCCACTGCGCATTTCAGCGACCGTATGGCCCAGATCTTCGAAAGCGAGGGTGAGCAGCGCACGGCCGGACGGATCTTCGGGTTCTTATTGGTCAGCGAGGGCGTCGTCTCGCTGAACCATCTGGCCCAGGCGCTCGGGGTCAGCAAAGCCAGCGCGAGCACCAATGCCCGTGCTTTGGCCCAGATGGGGATGCTGGAACGGGTGAGCCGCCCGGGCGACCGTCACGACTACTACCGCGTGACCCCCGATTTGTTCACCCGCACCATGACCCGTAGGCTCCAACGCTGGGAACGGTTCAGCGAAGCGGTACGAGATGCTCGGCGAACCATCCCGAGCCAGAGCCCTGGCGTGCGGGCTCGGCTCAAGGCCTACGAGACTGGCTGGACCTACATGATGGAGGCGATGGGCCAGGCGCTGGAGAAGTGGAACCGGG
>UEXR01000397.1_pt1 | contig 11687 bp, 13 predicted proteins | sample 4301101 | NCBI WGS metagenome assembly UEXR01 (sample SAMEA4773180, study PRJEB27434) | metagenome | biome: 2259; feature: agricultural soil; material: soil | place: USA | collected 2014-09 | depth 0.25 m
GCAGGTAGGACGTTCAGCGTTCAGCGGGCCGCACGCGGTGGGTTCAGTCACATTCGACTACCAGGACCTTCCACCACCCTATCCACCCCATTAACCACGGAAGCCACGGAATGCCCACGGAACGCCCCTCACCGGCGAGGACTCAGCTATCACAAACACAGAATTAATGAGTGATTGGTGGAAGGAGTTTGGGGAGTTCCTGGGAGCATTCCGTGGGTTTTCCGTGTGCTCCGTGTTTCCGTGGTGAAGGGGGGTAAAGCGCACGCGCTTGGGCCAGAGTAAGGGTTGCTACCGCGCCAGGCCCATCCGTTTCATCACCTGCTCGAACCTCGGGTCCTTCCGCAGCGGATCGAGCAGCGGATCGAAGAAATTTTCCGGAATATAGATGTCACGCTCATCGATCCCCCGATTGAGCCACTCGAGTCCCCGAGTGGCGTCGCCCAGACCGGCATAAGCAATGGCGATGGACACCGGCGGGAGCAGTTCCCGGCCCAAGCGGCGCTTGAGATCATTCACGATCCCCAACGCCGCCGGCTTATTCCCGGATACTCCATATGCGAACGCCAGCCCGGATGCGCCCTGTGGATAGAACGCGCCCAGGTCAATCGAGCGCTTGAGCGACGCGATGGCCTCGGGGTAGCGGCGTTCCTGGATCTGCACTAGCCCCAGGCGGAAGTGAGCTTGGGCGTAGTTGGGATCCAGCGTGATCACCTGGCGGATCCGGGCCTCCGCTTCGTCACTCCGATGCAGCAGGTAGGAGACCCATCCTTGCTCGGTTCCGATCTGGAGCGATAGAGGGTCCAACTCATGCGCCCGACTCATCTGCTCCAGACTCTCCGCCAGCCGGCCGCGTCCGGCGAGGAAGTCGCCATACCAATGGTGGCCGGTGGCGTAGTTGGGATCGGCCGCGATGGCGCGTTTGAAGTTCTCTTCCGCCGTCGCCCAGTTCCAGGCGTAGATCATGTTGCCGTACGCCAGCGCGGTGTAGGCCTCCGCCGAGGTGCTGTCCAAGGCTAGAGCCTTGTTGGCTGCGGCTTCGGCCTTGCGCCAACCGTCCGCCGGCAAGCCGCCGGCGTACGGCACGACCAGGAGATAGGCGTCCGCCAGCGCCGCCCAGGCCCGGGCGAAGGTGGAGTCCCGCGCCACGGCTTGCTCCAGGTATCGCACCGCGTCCTGCAGGGCGGGACCGTTTCGCTGGTTCCAGGCAAACCGCCCCTTGAGATAGAGGTCATAGGCCTGGAGGTCGTGGGTGGGTCGAGCCGCCAGGGCGGAGTCACGAGCGGGGGCGAGCCGCACCCGAAGCGCGGCAACTATCGACCGCGCGACGTCCTCCTGCACCGCAAACACATCGGCCAGGTCACGATCGTAGGATTCGGACCAAAGCTGATAACCATCCTTGGCGTTGATCAGTTGGGCGCTGACCCGAAGCCGGTTGCCGCTCCTCCGCACGCTTCCCTCCAACACCGCGCCCACATCGAGCTTCCGGCCGATCTCCCGCACGTCCGCGTCCCGCCCCTTGAACTGAAAGGAGGACGTTCGGGCCGCGACCCGAAGCCCGCGCACCTGACTCAACGAGGTGATCAGCTCTTCGGTGAGCCCGTCGCTGAAATATCCTTGATCTTTTTCCGGGCTCAGGTCCGTGAAGGGAAGGACGGCGGCGGAGGCGGGCGGCGTCGCACGTGGGGGACCGGTCATCCGGAGCACGGCATAGGCGAACACAGCTCCGATCAGCAGGGCTGCGAGGACCACCGCGACCGGTCGCGCGCTCCGGAGCCGAGCGCGAGGTGCCACCTCCGTGGCCTCGGGCACGGGATGATCCTCCAAACGCTCCGGCTGCAGCGCCGCAGCGAACTCCGCCGCGGTGGAGAAGCGATCGGCGGGCGATCGGCCCAGCGCCCGGGTCACCGCGCGCTCCAGCGCGAGCGACACATTCCGAGAGGTGCGCAAGTGCGGAATCGGCTCGCTCAGCCGCTTCGCGAGGATTACCTGAGGGGTCGGCCCGGTATAGGGCGGCTCGCCGGTGAGCATCTCGTAGAGCACGCAGCCGAGGGAGTAGATATCGGTGCGCTGATCCACGTCGCGCTCAGCTACGGACTGTTCCGGGCTCATGTAGTGCGGCGTGCCCAGGCTGAGGCCGCTCTCGGTGAGCCGCTCTTCCGCGTCGGGCGACAGCGCTCGAGCGATACCAAAGTCTGCCACCAGGGCGTGGTCCCCGCCCAGGAGGATGTTCTCCGGTTTGATGTCGCGATGGATCACGCCATGTTGGTGGGCATAGTGGAGGGCGTCGGCCACTTCGCGGGTGATGCGCAGCGCATCGTCCACCGGGAGCTGTCCTTCGCGGACCAGACGGCCTCGCAGGGTCTCGCCCTCGATATAGGGCATCGCGAACCAGAGCCGGCCTTCGCATTCGCCGGAGTCCAGCACGGTCAGAATATGGGGATGCTGGAGACGGGCGCAGAGCCGGATCTCGCGGAGGAACCGATCCGGGCCCAACACCTGACCCAGCTCGGCATGAAGGACCTTGACGGCGACCGGCCGGTCGTGCCTCAGGTCCTGGGCCAGGAACACGGTCGCCATACCGCCGCGGCCCAGCTGGCGCTCAATCCGGTAGCGGTCGGCGAGGGACGCCTGAAGGCGATCCAGGGATTCTGGCAAGGTGGTTCCGGCGATGGGTTTCAGGAACGTATACTCGGTCCCGGGGGGCGGGCCAGAGTTACCCCGGGCAGAAACATCGGATCACGGCCAGGCGTAGGGCCATCATCGGACCACCCCACTCAACATCGGAGGCCTGCGTGCGCTCGTTCGCCCTGCTGATCCCTCTCGTCCTGTTCGGCTCTCACGCCGCCCCCAAGTCGGGCGAAGAGCTGGTGCGCCAGATGCACGCTCGATACGCGGGCAAGTGGTATCACAATCTCACCTTCGTGCAGACCACCAGCTTTCCCGACAAGCCCGCCGAGACCTGGTACGAGGCAGGAGCTATTCCGGGGAAGCTCAGGATCGACATCGCGCCGCTGGACAGCATGAATGCCTTCATGTACGTGGGCGATTCGGCCATCCTGTTCAAGGGTGGCAAGCGGGTGGCGGCGCGGGAGGACCGGAACCTCCTGATGACTCTGGGATTCGACGTGTATGGCCAGCCGCCGGAGACTACGGTCGAGCAGCTCAAGGCGCAGTCGATGGACCTGAGCAAGATCCGGGAGGACACCTGGCACGGAACCAAGGTTTGGGTGGTCGGGGCCGAGAAGGGCGACACCACCAGTAACCAGTTCTGGATCGAGCAGAAGCGGCTGCTGTTCGTTCGGCTGATTGAGACGCCCAAGAGTACCAAGAACCCATCCGATCCCCCCAATCTGCTCGACATTACCTTCGAGAACTACCAACCGTTGGCCAAGGCGTGGGTCGCGCCCAGGTGCGTGATCAAGGTGAACGGGAAGGAAGTGCAGCGGGAGGAGTACCGCGACATCCGGGCCGACGTGAAGCTGCAGCCGGACCTGTACGACACGGAGACCTACCACAAGCCCGAGTGGATCGAAGCAACGTAGAGCCGCAATCAGGAGCTGATCAGCACGCCCTTTCTTATGTAGGTCGGGTCGTCGATCTCGGCGAGGAGGAAGGCACCGAGGTCGGCCCGGGAGATGGTGGGCAAACCGTGAAGCGACAGACGCTCGCCGACCCGATACCGGCCGGTCTTGCGCCCGTGGGTGAGGCCCACAGGGTAGACGAGGGTCCAGTCCAGCTGACTCCGGCGCAGCACCTCCTCGCCGGCGGCCTTATCGGCGTAAACATCGCGCAGCAGCAGCCGCATCATGACCCGCGCGAAGGGCGGCACATCGATCCAAGTCGATCCCACGCCAAAGGCCGAGGTGAACACGAGGCGACTCACACCTTGCGATTCCATGGCCGCCACAATTTTCGGCATGCTGCGCGCGATCAGGTCATGAGACTTGAAAGTGAGGCCGACGCCCAGCCCGCTGATCACCGCGTCCTGACCAGCGACTGCGGTGTTGAGTGCCGGACCCTGCTCGGTCACATCCCCAGTGACCAACCGCAGGCGGTCGTGAGAGATGGGCATGCGCTTGGGGTCGCGCACGAACGCCGTCACCTGGTGCCCCTGCTCCAAAGCTTGGGAGACGACCTGCCGGCCGGTGGGTCCGGTGGCACCGATCACCAGAATCCTCTTAGTCGTCATGGCTCACGGGGAGTGGGAGTGGTTTCATAGTACGTAGCCGTCGTCAACCGGCAGCTCCACGCCGGTCACGTGCCGGGCATGGTCGCTGGCCAGGAAGCAGACCACGCGGGCGACCGCATCAGGCTCGATGAAGCGGCCCCCACCCGATTGGGTCATCGCCTCGTACGCGGCCTGCTCGGATCCGAGTTGACGGATCAATTCCTGAAAGAATGGCATCGAGCGCCACATCGGGGTCTTTACCCCAGCCGGACTCACCAGGTTGATGCGAATCGCGAGGCCGGCGTCGCGGCATTCCTTCGCCGCCGTACGGACCAACATCCGAAGGCCAGCCTTGCTGGTGGAATAGGCCGCCGCTCCTGCCGCGGCGCGAATGCCCGACGCGGAGCCAACATGCACGATCACCCCACCGCCGCCGCGCATGGCTCGGATTCCATGCTTCGTACCCAAGAAGGCACCGTCCAGATTGGTAGCCAGGACGTGCCGCCACTCGGCAAGCGTGGTGTCGGGCAGCGGACTCGCGGCTGACACGCCTACGCAGTTGACTAGTATGTCCAGATGCCGGCCCGCCGCAACAATGGTTTCAATCGCCGCCGCCCAGGCGGTTTCTTCCCGTACGTCCAGGGCGATCCCGTGCGCCCCAGGTGCTCGAGCGGCCACGACCTCGGCTGCGTGGCGGTCCAGATCGGCGCAATAGACCTGGGCACCCGCGGCAGCGAGACGCGCAGCTACCGCCGCGCCGATTCCGGAGCCGGCTCCAGCCACGAGGGCCACGTTATCCGCGAAGTCATTCATGAGAGCCCCCTCCGCGCTGATTCACCAATCTGTGACAGTCGGACGTTTCTATCCGAGACGCCGCTGGGTTGCCAGTCAGCGACAACATTCAAATATTCGGCTGACCTTTTTCGCGGTAGCAGGAGGCTATCATGGCAGCAAAGGCACAAGCAATTCCCAAGGGACACCACAGCGTCACTCCCAACCTCGTCGTGGACGGGGCGGCCAAGGCTATCGACTTCTACAAGAAAGCGTTGGGCGCAGAGGAGCTGATGCGGTTCGCGGGGCCGGACGGGAAGATCATGCATGCGGAGATCAAGATCGGCGACTCGATCGTCATGCTCAACGACGAGATGCCCGACTACGGCGTCAGAGGGCCGAAGGCGATAGGCGGATCTTCGGCCAGCCTGTTCGTCTACCAGGACAATGTAGACGCAGCGTGGAAGCGGGCCGTCGATGCGGGCGGGAAGACGATCCAACCGCTCGCGGACCAGTTCTGGGGTGATCGCGGCGGGTGCTTCGAGGATCCGTTCGGCCACCGTTGGTGGCTCTCTCAGCACATCAAGGACATGACTCCGGACGAAATCCGGAAGGCCGCGGACGAATTCTTCTCGCAGATGCAGCCGGCCCACTCGCGGTAGGACAAGTTGTCCCGAACGGGGTTGGTGACGGCCCCCGGTGAAGCTGCCGGGGGCCGTTCGCTTCGCGGGCTGCTAATGCCATCTCTTGCACTAAAGTGTCCAATAGCTTGCACTTGACACGCCTCTGTTCGATTCGCCATCCTGTCAACGGAAGGCTGGTGATCTGACCTCTCCAGCTCCGACGCTACCCCTACACACATCGAAGTCGACTCCACCTAGACGGAGGATCGGATGCCTTTGACCAGGCCTCGGCAGATCATGCTTGCTGTCGCGCTCGCGATGATCCTGGCAGGCGCGTTCGCCTGCTCAGACCGCCATGAAGTGACAGCTCCTACCGGGACCCCGTCGTTCGCGCGAGGCGGTGGTCAAGGACCCGACCTGCGGGCTGCGCTGTCCGCGAAGGCACACTATGCCAACCAGCTGCTGGCGAAGGACGGCGTCGTCGGCACTGCCGTGGGGCTCGGGCGGGATGGCAATGCGGTAGTGAAGGTGTACCTCACGCGGGCCGGTGCTGCGAGCGTGGCCAAGGTCTTAGACGCTGTGCCGGTAGAGACCGAGGTCACCGGCGAGCTTCGGGCAGGCCTACCGATCGCGACCCCGCAGGTCTCCCCAGGGACCGATCCGACGCAGCACTTTGACCGTCCGGTGCCGATCGGGGTCTCGGCCGGCAACCTGAAGGACGTGGTCTATTATCGGACCTTCTGCACCACGGGAACTCTGGGGGCCCGGCTCAAGGGGACCAAGAACGGCAACACAGTATACTATGCACTCAGTAACAATCACGTTTTCGCGGTGGAGAACCAGGGCAAGATCGGCGATCCGATCATCCAACCGGGCCAGGCGGACAATGGGTGCCGCTCCACGGCGCAGGACCAGATCGGAACGCTGGCGGGATACGTCACCCTGAACTTCAACCGCAAGGCGACGAACACGGTTGACGCCGCCGCAGCTAGCGTGAGCCCCCTGCAACTCGATCTTCAGACACCTAGCAACGGCTATGGCACGCCGGATTCGGCCACGACGCCTGCTACAATCAACCTGGCAGTGCAGAAGTACGGGCGCACCACGGTGCTCACCCACGGCAGCGTGACAGGTATCGATGCCTCAGTTAAGATCCGCTACTCCAAGGGCAAGACCGCAACATTCATCCATCAGATCGTGATCACGGGGAATAATGGAAGCTCGTTCAGCGACTCGGGTGACTCCGGTTCCCTGATCGTGACCGAAACCGACAGGAAACCGGTCGGACTGCTCTTTGCGGGCTCTAGCAGCACGACCATCGCGAACCCGATCGATGAGGTGCTTACTCAGCTCGGCCAGAAGCTCGGTACCACGTCGCTCTTCGTTGAGTAGGAGCTAGGCTGCACGTCTCTCATCCACTTGAGGCCCGTGGCCGTCGCTGCGGGCCTCTTCGCCTTGATCCTCTCATGTCATGGGCCCGCCGCCGGCGGCGCTCCTGACCGGGACGGCCACGTGTCCATCTCCGCCGTTATCCAGCGCCACTCCGCCGAGCTGCTCGAGGTTCCCGGCGTCGTCGGCGTGGCCGAGGGTGCCAAGGACGGGCATCCGATCGTGCAAGTCTTGGTGGTACGCCGCACGCCAGATGTGCTCACGCGGCTGCCGGGGACACTGGAAGGTTACTCTGTGGTTGTGGTAGAGAGTGGGGAGCTTCGGAGCCAGGACGGCGACAGGCAGTAAACCTGTCTTTAAGGAGATGGCGACCACAACCACGCGGCTCCTCGGACCCCACTCGAATCGCCGTGGGCGTTCGGCAGCACCTTCGTCATCATGGTGTCTGAGAAGACGTATTCGGGAAGCAGGACCGATACCGCCGCCGGCAATCCGGGCAGGTTGGACATGCCACCACCCAAGACCACCACATCAGGATCGAGCACGTTGAGCACTGAGGCGAGTGCCCGAGCCAGACGATCGGCGTAGCGTTCCAACGCCTGGGCGGCGTGGCGCTCGCCTTCAGCCGCTCCACCAACGATATCGGCGCTCGAGCGCTGGACACCAGACAAGAGCGCGTAGTCGCGCTCGAAGCCGGGTCCCGAGAGAAACGTCTCGACGCAGCCACGTTTCCCGCAGTAGCAGCTCGGCGCGGCGACCCGCTCCTCCTCAGTCATCCAGGGAAGCTGATTGTGGCCCCATTCGCCGGCGATCTGGTTGGGTCCCTCGTGAATGCGCCCGCCGATCGACACGCCCCCGCCGACGCCGGTACCAAGAATCACGCCAAAGACAGTCTCGAAGCCCCGCCCTGCCCCGTCGATCGCTTCTGAGAGTGCGAAACAGTTGGCGTCATTGGCGACCCGCACCGGTCGCGAGAGCCTGGCTTCAAGATCGGCCAGCAACGGCCGGCCGTTGAGCCAGAGCGAATTGGCATTCTTGACCACTCCCGTGACGCGACTGACCACTCCGGGAATCCCGATACCGACCGTGCCGGTGCGACCCGTCTCGGTCTCGATCTCCTGTACCAGCCGGGTAACCGAGTCGAGCGTTCCTTCATAATCACGGCGGGTGGCGACACGCCGCCGCGGAGCAACGAGCCGGTCGCCATCCAGGCCTATCGCTTCGATCTTGGTCCCGCCGAGATCCATCCCGATCTGCATGGAGGTCTGCAACAATCGCCCTCGCCGCGGCGTCACATGCCGGAGGCGGGCTTCCCTTTCAGTTGTTTGGATCGACCTTGACAGCGTCCTGCGCAAACAGAGGAACCACGCTGATGCTCGACAGTGCTGCCACCACGAGGAGCTGTCTCATCGTGCCTCCTGCAAAACTTGTTCGGGTGAGTTCGGCGAAGAACCTACGCTCAAGACGAGAGAGGTGCAAACCGGATTCTGGCTGCGCACGAGTCACCGGCCGGCGGACAGTCGAGGGCTCTTGACGCCCGGGGCCAATGTCCTATACTGGCGCATCTCTCAGATGCTATGAAACCCGGCGCAGCAATACCGTTGGTCGCCCAGGTGCCGGGTGGAGCGAATCGCGAAACCGGCTGAGCAGCAACTTGCTATGCCGGTTTTTTTACCATTGGCCCGGCGAGTTCCCCTCGGCCGGCAGAGTCGTGCGACGGAAGGAGGAGAAGCAGCGCGACTAGATAGCGCGATTACCAGACGAAAAACCCGACTACTTAGAGCAGAGGAACGATGTACGCAACCATACGGCGGTACACCCCGAAGCCGGGGACAGTCGACAAGAAGGCTTTTGACGAACTGAAGCAGCGGCTGGAGAAGAGCTTCCTGCCGAAGGTCCAGGACGTGCGCGGCTTTCACTGCTATTATGCGATCAACGTGGACAACAAGGAGCTCATCACCATCGGGCTCTTCGACGACAAGGCCGGAGCGACCGAGTCCACCCGGCGCGCAGCGGAGTTCGTCAAGACCGACCCCCTCAAAGATCAGCTTGGCACCCCGCAGATTTCAGAGGGCGAGCTGCTGAATATTAGGGAGGCCGCGGTTGCGGCTCACTAGTCCCTTGGACCGGTGATCGGTGTGAGAAGAGCCGGAGAGCTGAGCCTCTCCGGCTCTTCTGGTCTAAGCCCCGAGCAGGCTGATCACCTGGCGCAGCCGCCGCCGGTAGCTGGAATGCTCCACCTCGAAGCGATGCCGTTCCGACCGCACGTAATGAATGCCGCCACCCAGATCGGGACCGGGCCCTTGTTTCAGGGCCTGGAACTTCCGAAGACCGGTGCCGTTCCCTCGCAGCGCCTGGATGTATTGGGCAACTGCCTGCGCCTGCAGGTCCATGAGCCACCAGACTCCACTGTCCGGCATAATCATCCCGATGATGAAGAGATCGTCATATGTCGGATGAAAGACGTGGAGGTGGAAATCGGGCCGGCTGTCGGTGGCGTTGAGGTGTGAAGCCGCGAGAAACGGAAAGGACACATGGTAGCCGGTGGCATAGATGATCAAATCGACCGGCTCGCTGCTGCCGTCCTTGAACCGCACCTGCCGGCCCTCGAGCTGCTGCACATCCGGCTTCGGCTGGATGTCGCCCTGGCCCAGCGCCTGAAGGATCTGCGCATTCACGATGGGATGGCTCTCGAGCAGCCTGTGATCGGGCCGAGGTAATCCAAATTGCTCCGGGCTTCCCACGATAATCTTGAGCAGCAGCTGATCCAGCGGTCTCCGTATGAACAAAGGTAGGCCGAGCTTTACCCCGGCCTCGCCGACCTGGTCGATAGGCCGGCCGAAGGCGTACTTCGGGATGTAGTGATAGCCTCTCCTGACGCTGAGAAGAGTCCGCGCGGCGTGCTGTCCAGCCTCGACAGCGATATCGCAGCCTGAGTTCCCCGCCCCAACCACCAGGACTCGCTTGTCCCGCAGAATGTCCGGCGTCTTGTAGCGGGACGAGTGCATCGAGTCGCCCTCGAACTCACCCGGCACGCTGGGAAGGTTCGGCACCCAGTGCACTCCGGCCGCCACGATGAGGCCGGAATAGACCCGTGTCTCACCGTCGTTGAAGGCCACCTTCCAGTCGTGTCTCTCGACCCGCTCGGCTCGCTCTACCGAGCGGCCGAAACGAATGTTGTCGTACAGGGCGAATGCTCTGGCGTACGACCGCAGGTACTGCAACGCCTGCAGGTGATTGGGGTAGTCAGGATACTCCGTAGGCATGGGGAAGTCGGGGAACTGAGTCAGAGGCTTGGACGAGATCAGGTGGGTCGAGCGGTAGACCGGGCTGTGCGGCAGGCTCGCGTCCCAGAGCCCGCCGACGTCTTGCTCGCGCTCGACGACTTCGAAGGGGATCGAGTGAGCCTTGAGCTGGCGGGCCGCGGCCAATCCAGCCGCACCGGCGCCGATGACGCAGTAGGTCATTGGTCGAGTTACGGAGCCAGACTCACGAACCTGGTGGGTCTATCCTCACTCCACCGACCCCCAGGAGTGCGCCCGCGACGTAGATGTTCCCGGATGGAAGTGAGCTGCGATAGATCCGCAGCGTTTGGCGATAGCTCCGGCCAACGATCGGACGCATCTGAAGCCAATGGACCCAGGGGGTGTCTCAGGTTCGTTCCGGGATGCCCAGAACATTGCAGACCGAAGGCAAGCGTGGCAACGGAGGCGGTGCGCGAACAAACACCCTGGTTCCGGAGGAGGACACCGACCATGACAACCGTGCACCGTCTCTCATCCTTCTCTGTGGCGATCCTGGTGGCCGCCTGCAACGACCAGGCGGAGCCTGCAGCGCCCGACTCTGAATCCGCGCCCCTCCTGGCCACTCAGGCATCAGTGCCTGACCTCAGCGGAATCTGGCTCTGGAGAGAACGCGTCAGCTTCTCGGTAAGCCAGTTCGCCGGTCGGTCTTAGCGGCTCCGGTCGCTGCATCGAACCAGGACATCCATTGTCGGGCATCCCACTCCCGCCGCCGGCCCAGGCCGGATCGAGCCCGACGGTTAGTTGGGAAGCCACGCTTAGCTGAAAGGGCGGTAAGGGCGGTAGAGCGCCTTACCGCTCTACCGCTCGCTCAGCCGCCGGTGCAACCATCCCTTCGCCTTGAGCCAATCACGTCGTACCGTCCGCGAGGTCAGGCCCACCACTTCCGCCGTCTCCTCCTCGGTGAGCCCGCCGAAGAAACGACACTCGACCACCTGTCCTAACCGCGGGTCGAGCGCTTGGAGCTCCGTCAGCGCCTCATCCAACGCCACCAGTGCCTCGGCCCGGTCCTCGATCGCCATTACGCCTTCATCCAACGCCAGCACCCGGGCGCCACCGCCGCGCTTCGCGGCCCGGTGCCGTCGCGCGTAATCCACCAGGATCTGCCGCATCGCCCGCGCGGCGATGCCATAAAAATGACCGCGGTCGCGGTACTCCATGCGGGTTTGATCCACCAGCCGGAGGTAGGCCTCGTGGACCAGGCCAGTGGTGCCGAGGGTGTGAGCCGTGCGCTCCTGTCTCAGGGCACGATGCGCTATCCGACGTAATTCCTCGTAGACCAGCGGGAATAGCCGGTCCATGACGGCGGCATGGCCGTCTCGCAGCTCCAGCAGCAGCTCGGTGACCGGAAAGGTCGTGTCGGGCGGATTGGACGATGTCATCGGCAGGGAGGCTCCAGTCCGCGCCACTGGGGGAGGTGGACCTGCTTCCAAC
>UEXR01000092.1_pt1 | contig 11658 bp, 11 predicted proteins | sample 4301101 | NCBI WGS metagenome assembly UEXR01 (sample SAMEA4773180, study PRJEB27434) | metagenome | biome: 2259; feature: agricultural soil; material: soil | place: USA | collected 2014-09 | depth 0.25 m
CTTGGCTCTTAAATAACCAAAGATCTCCTCTACGCTCCGTCTTAAGGAGTGTCAGTGCACCTCTTGACCGCCCTGCCCGCCATCGGCCTCGGCTTGGTCCTCGCAACTCGAGCCGGTGCACAGTACCTCACCCCCGCCCAGCAGCCGTCCACCGCCGCGCCGGCTTCCTCGGGACCCAGCGTGCGCTTTACCGGCTACCTCCAAGCGCGCGAAACCTATCGCGACGGCATTGGCGTGACCGGATCGATCAATCGGGCCCGCCTCACGGCCTACGGGACGGTGATAAAGGATGTCACTTGGCGGGTTCAAGGCGAGTTTCGCACCGGCTCGGTCGGCACCGGCAGAGCGAGTGTGTCGCTCCAGGACGGTTACGTTCGGTACAAGCCGGGCAACTTTGGAATTCAGGCCGGCCAATTCAAGACCCCGTTTACCCGCGAGTTCATCACCTCCCTCGCGGATGTCGAGACCGCCGACCGGTCCACGGTGGTGGACTCGATTGCGCCCAAACGCGACATCGGCGTCGTGGCGGATTATGCAATTGGCCCGGTCGCCACCGTCGCCCTCGGCGTGTTCAACGGCGAGGGCCAGAACGTCACCGCGAACGCCGATTCGGCGCTGCTCTGGGTCGGGCGGGTGGCCGTGCGTCCGGTGGCTTACCTCTCGGTCGGCGGCAACATCGCTCAGTACGGATCGGACAGTACGCGTTACGGGGTCGACGCGAGTCTGGAATATCTAGGGGCGGCGCTCAAGGGTGAGTACATCGGGCAGCATCGCGATTTTGGCGGGCTCGACGACAAGGGCTGGTACGCCCAAGCCACCTACCGGGTCCTGCCCTGGGTGCAACTGGTGCTCAAACAGGAGGACTTCCGTCGGTCGGCCATCAGCGAGGAGCTCCGCAACCGCGCCACGACAGGCGGCGTCAATGTGGAGTTCGCCAGCAGCAAGGTGCGCTTGCTGGCGAACTATGTGTCGCGGAAGATTGGCACGCCGGGGACCCGCAGTGGCCAACTCATCACCCAGGCTCAGGTCAAGTTCTGAGCTAGGCGCCGTCCCCGTTTCGCCCGCGGCGGCCGTCACCCCGTGCGTCCGGCGGGCGATTCTGCACGTAGCGCCAGCCGAAGCGCCCCTTGATGCAGAGATTGCCTCGAGTGATCTCGTGATCGTAGGGGGAAGTCACCTTCACGATCTCGTTGTCCTGCACGTGGAGCTCGAGATTACAGCCCACGCCGCAGTAGGGACATATCGTGCTGGTCACCGTCTGGCGCGATTCGTCCCAGGTTCCAGCATCGCGGTGATCCCGCTCGCTCTTGAACATCAACGCGCCCGTAGGACAGACCGCGATGCAGTTACCGCAGTAGACGCAGGCCGATTCGGGTAGCTCGACCGCGAACTCGGTCGAGATCCGCGCGTCGAACCCTCGCCCCGCCACCGTGAGCGCGTAGGTGTTCTGGTAGTCCTTCCCGCACGCCTCCACGCACTTGTAGCACAGAACGCACTTGCCGTAGTCCCGGACGTACAGCTCGTTGTCCACCTTCACCGGCTGCATGACGTTGGCGGCGTAGTCCGGATCCGGCGGCGCGTGATGGCCTGGCTGGAAGCTGTCGCGCAGGCCGGCCGGCATGGGCGGAGCGGGCGGCCCGTAGCGTCCGGGCTCCGCGCCGTAGTCGCCGATCCACCGGTCCACGTCCGGGGTGGTGGAGAGATCCACCGACGAGGCCAGGAACTCCAGCACCATCTTGCGGCTGTGGCGCACCCGCTCGGAGTCCGTCTTCACCACCATCCCCGCCTCGACCGGGCGGGAGCAGGAGGGCACCAGCACGCGGGAACCCTCGACCTCGACGACACAGACCCGGCAGACGTTGACCGGGTGAAGCGTGTCGAGGTAGCAGATCGTCGGGGTCTCCTTACCCTGCCGGCGGATCGCATCGAGGATGGTGCTGCCTTCCGGCACCTGCACTGTCTCGCCGTCGATGGTGAGCTCGACCGTGCGGCGCGGCGGACGCAGCGGAATCAGGGGAAGCTGGGGAACGGTCGCGGTCATGCCGGCCGGGCTCCATTGAACAGGTGAAGACGCTTGATGGCCGACTCCACCGCGCTGTAGGCCGTCTGCCCCAGGCCGCAGATGGACGCATCCTTCATGGCAAGCCCGACCTCCTCCAGCAACCCGGCCTCGCCCTGGACCCCGCCGCGGGCGCGGCCGGAGAGGATCCGGTGCAGCGCCTCTTCCTGCCGCACGGTGCCGACTCGGCAGGGGACGCACTGGCCGCACGACTCGTCGCGGAAGAACGCCGCAATCCGGAGGAGGATCTCGACCATATCGATGCTGTCGTCGAAGGCCATGATCACGCCGGAGCCGAGTGTCGCCTGGGCGGCGCGGGTGCCCTCGAAGGTGAGCGGCATGTCGAGCTCGTCCGGCCGGACGAAAATACCCGCCGCGCCGCCGAGCAGCACCGCCTGGAGCGGCCGCCCGCCGGCGACGCCGCCGGCCATGTCCAGCATCTGCCGGAGCGTCGTGCCGAAGGGCACCTCGTACACCCCGGGCCGCGCCACGTTGCCGCAGAGGCAGAAGAGCCGCGGCCCGGTCGAGCCGGGCGTGCCGATCGCCGCGTAGGCTGGGCCGCCGATCCGGAGAATCTCGAGCACGTTGACCAGGGTCTCGACGTTGTTGATGAGCGTCGGCTTGCCAAACACGCCCACCTGCACCGGGAACGGCGGCTTGTTCCTCGGCTCGCCGCGGAGGCCTTCGATCGAGTTGAAGACCGCCGTCTCCTCGCCGCAGATGTACGCCCCACCGCCGCGCCGGATCTCGATGTCGAACCGAAAGCCGTGCCCCATCACGTCGTCGCCGAGGAGCCCTCTCGCCCTCGCGGTGTCGATCGCGTGCTGCAGCCGCTCGGTAGCCAGGGGGTACTCCCCCCGGATATAAATGAAGCCTTGCTCACAGGTGGTCGCGAACGCGGCGATCGTCATCGCCTCGACCAGGCTGAATGGGTCCCCCTCCATGATGGCCCGGTCCTTGAAGGTGCCCGGTTCCGACTCATCGGCGTTGCAGATGAGGAAGTGCGGGCGAACCGGCTGCCGGGCGACCGCGTCCCACTTTCTGCCGGTGGGAAAGGCCGCCCCGCCGCGCCCCATGAGCTTGGCGTCCGTCACTTCGCGGATGACACCTTCCGGCCCCAGCTTGAGCGCGATGCGCAGGGCTTCGTAGCCTCCGTGCGCCCGGTACTCATCGAGACTGGTGGGATCGATCACGTCCACTCGGCGGAGCAGGCGAAGCGACGGGTCGCCCGCCTGGGGCAACCGCCCGCGCGGCTCGAGGCTCGCGGCCAGCTCGCCCTGGAGCAGCCGCTGCAGGCCGGCCAGGTCGGCGTGCCCAAAGAGCCGTTCCACCGGCTTGGCGCCGGCCACGGTCACGAACGCGGCGGGCGCCTGATCGCAGAGCCCCAGGCACGGGCTCCGGAGCCACACGGCGTCGTTGTCGCCGAACGCGACGTGGTCGCCTTCGGGACCATGGTGATACGCCGGCCCGACGGTGCGCTCGAGCTCCTCGCACAGTTCCGCCGCGCCCTTGCAGCGGCAGGCGATGTCGTCGCACACGTGAACCACGCGCCGCGGGCGGGGAACGGTCGAGAGCAGCGCATAGAACGTCGCCACGCCGTAGGCATCGGCCGGCGGAACGACCAGCCGCTCGCAGACGTAGTTCAGCGCGCCTTCGCTGATCCAGCCGATGCGCGATTGGATCGCCTGCAGGGCCGGCAGCAGCAGGTGCCGCCGGGCTCGCGCCTCGTGGCCGCCCTCGGCGGTGTATGCGTCCCGGGCGTTGCGCAGGCCGCCCTCCCAGCCCGACTCGGGCTCGCCAAGGAAGAGGTCGAGCGCCTCGCGCTCCTCCTCGGTCGGGGTGGCGTCCATCAACCGTAGATCCACTTACCCTCCAGAATGCGCGACGTCGGCGGCGGAGCCCACGGCGTCGCCCGACCGGATCGGCTCGACTCGCACCGCGCACGCCTTGAACTCGGCGGTGCCCGACTTGGGATCGGTCTCGTCAATGGTCAGCAGGTTGGTTCGCACTTCGTCCTGGAAGTGGAGCGTCATGAACACGAGACCGGCCCGGAGCGAGCGATCGATCCGTGCCGGCGCCACGACGCTGCCGCGCCGCGAGGTCACCCGCACCGGATCGCCGTTCATGAGGCCGAGCTGGGCAGCGTCCTCGGGCGAGATGTCTACGCTCTCGCCGCGGCGGAGCGGCGAGGTGTAGCCGCCGGTCTGGACACCGGTGTTGTAGGAATCGAGCCGACGGCCCGTCGTGAGAGTGAAGGGATACTCCGCGTCGGGCCGCTCCACCGGGGGGTCGTGCTCCACAACCGAGAACGGCGCCGGCCGGCCCTCGACCGGATCGCGCCACAGGCGGCTATGAAGGAAGAGCTCGCCCGGATGGTTCAGGTCATAGCAGGGCCAGTGCAGCCCACCCTCGCGCTCGAGCCGCTCATAGCTCATGCCGGCGAAGATCGGCGCCAGCGAACGGACCTCGTTCCAGACCTCTTCGGCCGAGGGATGCCCCCAGTCATGGCCCAGGCGGCGGGCCAGCTCGGAGATGATCCAGAGGTCGTCTCGCGCGTTGCCTGGAGGCTCGAGCGCCTTGCGCATGCGTTGCACCCGCCGCTCGCTGTTGGTGACCGTGCCCTCCGCCTCGCACCAGCTGGACGAGGCGGGAAGCACGACGTGTGCGAGGCGCGCCGTCGCGGTGAGAAAAATGTCCTGGACGACGAGATGGTCCAGGCCGGTCAGCAGCTTCTCGGTGCGATGCTGATCGGCTTCGGCTTGGGCGGGATTCTCCCCAATGGCGTAAAGGGCGTGGAGCTCGCCTCGCTCCGCGGCGTTGAACATCTCAGTCACGTTCCAGCCGTACTCCGGCTTGAGCGGGACGCCCCAGGCCTTCTCGAACTTGGCCCGGATGGCCGGGTCGGTGGTCCAGTCCTGGAAGCCGACCAGTCGGTTGGGGATGGCTCCCATGTCGCCGCCGCCCTGGACGTTGTTCTGCCCCCGGAGCGGGTTGACGCCCGAGCCGTACTTCCCCACGTGACCGGTAAGCAGCGCCAGGTTGATCAGCGCGAGCACGTTGTCCACGGCGTTGTGGTGCTCGGTGATGCCGAGCGTCCAGCAGATCACAGCCCGATCGGCCTGGGCGTAGGTGTGCGCGGCCTCCCGGATCACCTCGGCGGGGACGCCGGTTTCGCGCTCGGTGTAATCGAGCGTGTACCGATCGACGCACCGGCGGTAGTCCTCGAAGCCGGTTGTGGCCCGCTCGATGAACGCGTGGTTGGCCAGCCCGGCGTAGAGGATCTCGCGGGCCATGCCGTTGGCCAGCGCGATGTCGCTGCCGACGTTCAACCCGAGCCAGTGATCAGCCCACTGGGCCGAAGGAGTTCTCCGGGGATCCATGGCGTACAGCCTGGCCCCATTGTGCACCGCCTTGAGGACATGATGAAAGAAGATCGGATGATTTTCCCGGGCGTTCGCTCCCCACAGGAAGATGACATCGGTCTCTTCCACTTCTCGGTAGGAGCTGGTGCCCCCACCGGCACCGAACACCGTCGCCAGACCGACGACGCTAGGAGCGTGTCAGGTTCGGTTACAACTATCGATGTTGTGGGTGCCGAAGCCGAGCCGGGTCAGCTTCTGCGCGAGGAAGTTGACCTCGTTGCTGGCCTTGGAGCAGCTGAAGGTGCCGATGGCGTCGCCACCGTACTGGGCCTTGGCGCGGCGGAACCCTTCGGCTGCACGATCCAGGGCCTCTTGCCAGGTGGCAGGACGCAGCTCGCCGCGCTCTCGCACCAGGGGCTCGGTGAGACGGGTGTACTTCATGGCCATAAGACAATTCTCCGTGGAACGATACCACACGACATCATGGAGTATTCTCGGTGGGCCCTGCCCAGCGTAAGCCGGTCGACTCCAAAGGAAGCTGGGGCAACCCCAGTTGCCGGGTGACGAACCACGCCACCGACCCGGGATCGTTGAGATCCAACCAGGAGGCCGGCGCGACCTCGATTCGAACGTCGCTCGCGACTGCAATCACCGACGGGTCCTTGGGCCAGCATTGCGGAGGCCGCCCCTGCGATGGCCGAAAGACCTCGATCTTGGGATAATCCTCGTGCTTGAACCCTTCGACCAGGACGGCGTCGAGAGCCGACGGATCGAAATGTCGGAGCATCTCCACCAACGAAGGCTCCTGCAACGGGTCCGCCTGCTGAGCCATGAGCGCCCAGCGATCGCGCGAGGCGATCAACACCTGATCCGCCCCGGCTGAGCGCAGCCGGTAGCTGTCCTTTCGAGGGTTTTGATCGAGATCGAACCCCGGCTTGGCATGCTTCAACACCGCGACGCGTATCCCGGTATCGGCCAGGTGGCCAATGACCTGCTCTAGGAGCGTCGTCTTGCCGCTGCCGCTCGGGCCAACGAATCCAAGGACGGGGGGCGTGTGCGTCATCATCTCAAAGTGGAAGCTGATCGCCTACGCAAGTTATCGCCAATTTGTAACCTATATCGGATAATAGACGGTATCTATCAGGACTTCACCCCTCGACGGAGGACCAATCTAGGCCCACCAGGACATCGAGGAGGGCTGTAGCCGTGGGCTGGAGCGGATCCCGGTCCGACACCACCACGCCCACCGTATGGGCCGCCGTGGGACCTTCCAGCGAGAGGATGGCGACGGCTTCCGCTCCCGACAGCATTGGCAGAAAACCGTGCGGGAGCACACTCGACCAATAGCCCGAGCGCACCAGCGCACACAAGGTGAACACCGAGTTGGTCTCGAGCGCCGGCTGGACGATGGCGCCGGCATCGGCAAAGTGGGAGTTGACGATGCGCCGATTCTGCATGTCGGGGGTCAGGAGGCAGAGGGGGAGCGATGCAGCTTCTCCCCAAGTAACCCGGTCTCGTCCAGCCAGGGGACCGCCCGCTGGTGTGATCAGGAGATATTGCTCGCGGTACAGTGGGATGGCTCGAACCCGGGAGAGAGGCTCGTTGTCCAGGTAGGTGATCCCCGCCTCGAACCGGAACTCATCCAACCCCGCCTGGATATCGACTGACGGATCGGAGATCACCGTGAGCGTGACGCCTGGATACTTCCGCGCCAGTGGCGACGCCAGAATGGGAATCGCCGGAAGTGCGGTAGGGACGACGCCGATCCGGAGCCTACCCTGGAGAACCTTCCTCAAGCGGCTGGCTTCCTGCTCCAGACTCTCCGCATCGGCCGTGATCCGCTGAGCCCACGCCAGCACCCGCTCCCCTTCGGCGGTAAGTCCTTCGAACCGCTGCCCCCGCTGCACCACCAAGAGGCCGAGCTGCTCCTCGAGCTGCTTGATGCCGGCAGAAAGCGTGGGTTGGGTCACCTGGCAGGCGGCGGCGGCTCGGGCGAAGTGTCGCTCTCGAGCGAGCGCGGTGAGGTATTGCAGGTGCTTGAGCAGCATGGTGTTCGGCAATCATACCGGTCACCGCTCACCGCGGCAACCGACTATGCGTTGACCAGGGTCGCTGTTCGATTGAGTCAGATCGGCCTCCAATTCCGCCCCGGGATGGCCAGGTATATTGTCGAGAAGGGAAGCCGCTCGTCACCGTGGTTAAGTGAGCGCCACTCTCGAACATGCAAGGCGTTGAGCTCGTCGTCATCCTGCTCGCGGTCTCGGCGGCGCTGCGTCTAGTGGCGCGGCGGCTCCGGGTGCCGCACCCGGTGCTCCTGGTCCTCGCCGGTCTGGCGCTGGTGTTCCTGCCGGGGCTGCCCCGGATGGAGTTCGAGCCCGACGCCCTGTTCCTCGTCTTCGTCCCGCCGCTACTCTATTGGGCGGCGCTCACCAGCTCGCTCCGCGATTTCCGGGCGCAGTTCTGGCCCATTGCGCGCTATGGCACCCTGGTCGTGCTGCTCACCATCGCGGCGGTCGCGGTGGTGGCGCACGCGCTCACCCCGGAGTTCACCTGGCCCGCGGCGTTCACGCTGGGCGCCATCGTCTCGCCGCCCGATCCGGTGGCGGCGATCGCGGTCATGCGGACCATCGGCGCCCAGCGATTCCTCACCACCATCCTCGAGGGCGAGGGCCTGGTCAACGATGCCACCGCACTGGTGGCCTACCGTGTTGCCATTGGCGCCGCCGTCACTGGATCCTTCTCCCCCGAACGCGCGGCCGTCGGGTTCATCCTGACCGGCACAGGCGGCGTTGCCATGGGCCTCGCCGTCGGCTGGCTCCTTGCCCAGGTCCGCCGCCGGGTGCGCGGCTATCCCATCGTGGAGAACACCATCTCCCTCCTGACGCCCTTCTTCGCCTACCTGCCGGCGGAGTGGCTCAAGCTCTCCGGTGTCCTGAGCGTGGTGGCGGTCGGCCTCTATCTCGGTCGCCAGGGGCCGCGCATCGTCCCGGCCGCGACCCGGGTGCAGGCGGAGTCCATGTGGGTGATGGTGCAGTTCATCCTGGAGAGCCTGGTCTTCATCCTGGTCGGGCTGGAGCTGCCCTTCGTCCTGCGGACGCTCCGAACCTACCCCCTGGGCACGCTCCTGCTTTATGGCGCGCTGATCACGGCGACGGTGATCGGGGTGCGGATCGTCTACACCTTCGTGGCCGCGTCGCTGATCCGGTGGTCTCGCCGGCGCACGCGCGACGCGGGCACGCCTCGCTGGCGTCAGGTCGCGTTCCTGGGCTGGGCCGGGATGCGTGGTGGGGATTCACTGGTCATCGCCCTGGCCGTGCCGGTCATGACGGCTACTGGTGACCCGTTTCCAGCGCGGGGACTCATCATCTTCTTCACCTTCACGGTGATTCTGGCCACGCTGGTGCTGCAGGGCCCCACCCTGGCGCCGCTGATTCGCTGGTGGGGCCTGACCGAGGGCGCAGAAGGCGACACCGAAGAGACCCATGCTCGACGCGTCATGGCCGAGGCCGGGCTCCGACGTCTCCGGGAGGAAGCCAAGCGCGACGGCGTAGATCGTGCGACGGCGAGATACCTAGAGGCGACGTATCACCGCAGGGTCCAGCGCTGGTCGGCTCGGGACCGGGCTCGACATGGTCAGGAGGACGAGGACCACGCCAGACTCGCCGGCATTGACGGCACTCGAGGTGAGCAAGTGGGCACGGCGTATCGCTCGCTGCGCGCGTCGATGATCGAATCCGAGCGCGATGCCCTGGTGACCCTTCGCGATCAGGATGTGATCGGCGACGACGTCCTGCGGCGGGTCCAGCGGGATCTCGACCTGGAGACCATGCTGCTCGAGTCAGCGGAGGACGATGCGCCGCAGTCACCGTATGAAGTCGAGTGACGGTTCCTGGTCCTTTGCCTCACTGCACCGTGTACCCCCGGCCTTGCAGGCAGGCGACCATTGCCTTCCTGAAAGTGCTCGCCTGCTGACTCCCTTGGGCCTGCGCTTGGGCGCGCGCCTGCTGTTCAGCCTGCTGCTCGGCCTCTCGTTTGGCGCGGCGCGCCCGTAGCGCCCCCGTAACGGCGCCAAGTCCAGCCCCCTTGCCTGCATCTCCCGCGATGCCGCCGACCAGCGCCCCTCCGGCGGCCCCACCGGCTGCGCCTTTAACGCCTGCGCCTTGCGTCGCCGAGTCCGCCTTGGTCTTTCCCGCTTGCGCGGCCGAATCGAGACTGGGTCCGCTTGTCAGCGGGCCAACCTGCTGCTGTGCCCATCCATAGCACGCCTGCTCGTCCCGTGCTTGCTGCTCCGGGGTCTGCCCCTGTGCCGGGTAGACGATCAGCCCAAGGGTGTGCTTCGCCTGGGCGGTGCCGGCCGCCAGCTGGACAGGTTCACTCTGCGCGACGGCGACATGGCTGATCCCAGCCACAAGGGTCAGTGCAAGCAGGGTCGAAATCGGCTTCACGCTCTTCCTCCCTCAGTATGGTGTCATAACAGCCGTGAACGTGAGCCAAGTTTGGGGCTTAGCGGCAGTTCCCGGTATCCAGCGTTAGGATTGGGCGGCATCCGTCAATCGGATGATCCCGACGGAGGTCGTTTGCGTGTTGCCAGACGCCGGGCTCGAGCCCGGATACAGCGAGGCGTACTCCAGGCGCAGCCGCGCCTCCTAGTGGTGCTGAACGCTTGGAAGCACGCGGCCAACCTGCTCGAGGAACGCGGTCGGCCCGAATGGCTTGACGAGCAACGGACCCGGCATACTCCGGTGAGGGCTAACACCGGAAATGAACAGTATCGGAGGAGATGAAGGCTTGAGGCAGGCAAGGCAGCTGGCGAGGTCCAAGCCATCCATCTTGGGCAGCAGGACGTCAATCACGACCAGGCCGAGTCGGTCAGCCACCGTACTGGCGATGGCCAGGGCTTCTTCGCCAGTCTCCGCTGTGAGGACAGCGAAGCCCTCATCAGTCAAGCACGCCGCCAGGATACTGCGAAGTATTGCGTCGTCCTCGACAATCAACACCGTATGTCTCACTTTGTTAGCAAACTCCCGATGACCAGCAGCAGTTGATTCGGTGTGAACGGCTCCCGCAGGTTGGGCACGCCTGGCGGAGTGCTGCCATCTGGGCCGCCGTCGTGGATCACGTGGAGGATTGCCACGTCGGGGCGCTTTTCGCGCACTCGGCGCATCAGCTCGGGGCCATCCACTGCGCCCAAGCGGGTGTTCGCGATCAGCAGGTCGATGTCGGGAAGCTGGAGCGCCAATTCGAGGGCCGACCGGCCGTCATAAGCTGCGAAGACGCAATGGCCGGCGTCCCGGAGCGGTTGGGTGATGGCGCTGAGCTTACTGATGTTGTCGTCGGTCACGATGATGCGCCAGCCAGTACGACGGCGGGCGGGGCTGACATGTTGTCCTTAGACCCGGCGAGACATGCCGGGAGAGGCAGGTGCTCTCGAGACTTAACCCTAAGGACAGCCTTCCGACAGGGGTGAGCACCCTCACTCCTGCGAGCGGGCCAAGTCCGTCATGCGTGTCTGAACGCCAGCTGGATGGTCGGTACCTCCACGGAAATGAAAGTCACTGTCCGATAACCGCGCCCTGCCCCTCTCTAGGTGCTTGCGCACCAGCTCCACTATGCGGGCCGCGTTGGTCCACAGCCGAACTGGCAAAAAGGGGTACCGATCGGCTGCTTCCCGCCTGAGCCTGGCCTCTCGAATGGTCTTCATGGCCACTGGCCCTCCTTGCCTATGGACTATGCTAATTCGTCGGTCAGGACCGGCGCTGGTCATATGACCCGGCGCGTCAACTTAGCTTGCTGTAACCTGGACGGCGTGGTCCGAAACATGCTAGTGGCCCGCTCTCCGCTTCTTCGGCTGCGGAGCCGCTGTGGAGTTTCTGGTAAGACCCGACTCTTAGGGCCTGGAGACCATGCTGCTCGAGTCGGCGGAGGACGGTGCCCCGCAGTCCCGGCGTGAAGTAGAATGACGGAGAGGAGCGCTGATGCGTATGTTCGTTAGGTCGGGTCACTAGAACCAGGACTACAGGAGGAGCTATGGCAGGCGCCAAATTGGTCGTTCTCTACCCCACCCCACGCGATCCGGCGGCGTTCGAGCGGGCCTATCGGGAGGAACACGCACCCATGGTGACGCCCGCGACGTTCAAGGGGTTGACTCGGTTCGTCGCCTCGAAGATCACCGGCACCGCAGACGGCAAATCGGCTCCGTTTGCTCGGATTGCCGAGCTGCACTTTCCCTCGCTCCAG
>UEXR01000258.1_pt1 | contig 11629 bp, 10 predicted proteins | sample 4301101 | NCBI WGS metagenome assembly UEXR01 (sample SAMEA4773180, study PRJEB27434) | metagenome | biome: 2259; feature: agricultural soil; material: soil | place: USA | collected 2014-09 | depth 0.25 m
ACCCCGCTGATCTACAACAAGATGTTGTGGGAGACGTCAGGGCATTGGGGGAAGTATCGGGAGAACATGTTCCTGATACAGAATAAGGAAACGGGAGAGCACGACTCATCGCTCAAGCCGATGAACTGCCCGTCGCACTATTTGCTCTACTCGGCGAAGAAGCACTCGTACCGGGAGCTGCCGCTACGCTACGTCACCTTTGACGTGCTCGCTCGAAACGAGGTGACCGGGGCGCTCTCAGGGCTCACTCGGGTGCGCCAATTTGCCCAGGACGATTGTCACGTTTTCCTGACCCACGAGCAAATCACGGATGAGGTGAAGTTCCTCATGGACTTCATCCTGGAGTACTACCGCACCTTCGGCCTCCAGGCCGCGCTCAAGTTCGCCACTCGTCCACCGAACCGCATCGGCACTGACGAGCTGTGGGACCGCGCGGAAGCGGCCCTGCGAGCCGCGCTGGAGGCCACGGGGAAGGAGTACGAGCTCAAGGTCGGCGACGGGGCGTTCTATGGACCGAAGATCGACTTCGACGTCACCGACTCGATCGGCCGGAGCTGGCAGCTCGGCACCATTCAGCTGGACTACAATGCGCCGGAGCGGTTTGGTCTGATCTATGTGGGTGAGGACAATGCTGAACACCGGCCGGTGGTGATCCATCGCGCCGTGAGCGGCTCGTTCGAGCGCTTTATCGCCATCCTGATCGAGCACTTTGCCGGCGCGTTCCCGGTCTGGCTCGCGCCGGAACAGGTGCGGGTGATTCCGATCTCCGACGCGCAGATCGAGGCAGCCCGGAAGGTGGCGGCCCGACTCACGGCTGCAGGCATCCGGGTTCATGTGGATGACCGGAGCGAGACGCTCAACTACCGGATCCGCGAAGGCGAGGTGTGGAAGGTTCCTTATATGGCGGTGGTGGGCCAGCGCGAGGCCGAGAACGATAGCATCGCGCTCAGGGTGCGAGGAGCGGGAAAGAAGCAGGAGATCGTTTCGGTAGAGGCGTTCGTCGCGCGGATCGCAGACGAGGTGCGCACCCGAGCACTTCTTCCCTGAAAAAAGTTCACCCCGGAAGCACGGAACACACGGAAAGCTGCCGCGCAAACAAACAATGTTGTCCCTCCGTGCCTTCCGTGCTTCCGGGGTGAATTCTGGGTGGTGACTGAATAGCTGAACTTCAGTAAGGCGATTATCTTGCGCACGCAGACGACTCGAACCGGAGCAGTACCCGTGAGCGACAGCACAACTCCCGTCATTCTCTCCGCCGTCCGCACTCCCATCGGCAGGTATCTGGGCGGCCTTTCATCGTTCACAGCGCCCCAGCTCGGCGCCATGGTCATTCGTGAGGCTGTCTCCCGCGCCGGCGCCGATCCGTCCGCGGTCGAGGAAGTAATCATGGGGCAGGTGGTGCAGGGTGGCAGCGGCCAGGCCCCCGCCCGGCAGGCCCTGATCCACGCGGGCCTTCCGCCCGCAATTCCGGCGCTCACCATCAATATGGTATGCGGCTCCGGGCTCAGGGCCGTGATGATGGCGGCGCAAGCCATCAAGGCAGGTGACGCCGAGTGCATCGTGGCGGGTGGGCAGGAAGCGATGTCGAGCGCGCCGCACTATGTCTATGGTATGCGCAATGGGATCAAGGCCGGCAACCAGACGATGGTCGACGGGATGATCCACGATGGCCTCTGGGATTCGTTCGGCTGCTGCCACATGGGCGAGTACGCGGAGTACACCGCCGACAAGGCCGGCGTCAGCCGACAGGACCAGGACACCTACGCCTACGAGAGCCATCGCAAGGCGCTCGCCGCCATCGAGGCCGGCAAGTTCAAGGATGAGATCCTGCCGGTGCAGCCGTCAGGCAAGGGGGCGCCAACGGCCGTGGCGGTGGACGAATCCCCCCGCAAGGACACCACCCCCGAGACGTTGGCCAAGCTCAAGCCGGCCTTTCGCAAGGACGGCGGCAGTGTGACTGCCGGCAACGCGCCGGGACTCAACGACGGAGCCAGCGCGCTGGTGGTGAGCTCACTCGCATTCGCCAAAGCCAACGGGCTCTCGCCCCTGGCCCGGATCACCGGCTACGCCACCGGCGGCGGTGAGCCGCGTGATCTGTTCTTCGCTCCGGTGCTGGCGGTCCGCACGCTCCTGAGCAGGACCAACACGAGGATGCAGGACTACGATCTAATCGAGGCCAACGAGGCCTTCGCGGTTCAGGCCTTGGCCGACGGGCGCGAGCTCGGCTGGGACTGGAACCGGGTGAATGTGAACGGCGGCGCCGTTGCGTTGGGTCATCCGATCGGGGCGAGCGGCGCTCGGGTGCTCACCACTTTGTTGTATGCCTTGCGCGACCGGGGCGGGTCCACCGGTCTCGCGACCCTGTGCCTCGGCGGAGGCAACGCCGTAGCCCTCAGCGTGGAGCGCATGTGAATCCCGAAGCTCCCATTCCGCTGGAAGCGCCCCCGGCAACGGCATCAGGAGCGCTCAGCCTCCGCCGAATCATCGGCGTGATCCTGGGCGCGCTGGTGGTGGCGCTGGCCGCGCAGGTGAGCGTCCCCGTGCCGCTCAGTCCGGTCCCCATGACGCTGCAACCCCTCGCGGTGCTGGTGGTAGGTGGTCTTCTCGGCGCGGGTGGCGGGCTGGCGGCGTTGGTCTCCTATCTCGTCCTGGGAATCCTGGGGCTGCCGGTGTTCGCCGGCGGCTCGTCCGGGATCGTTCACCTGATCGGTCCGACCGGTGGCTACCTTCTGGCGTTCCCCCTGGCCGCCGGACTGGTCGGGGCTCTGGCTACTGGTGCACGAGGCGCTCTGCGGGTCCTGCTCGCCTGCGCGCTGGGTATGGCGCTAATTCATATTGGTGGCGTCGCCCAGCTCGCGTTGCTCGGTGGTGACCCGGGCCTCGCGTTCCGGGTTGGGTTCGTCCCCTTCTTCACCGGCGACCTGCTCAAGGTGGGCCTCGCGTCGGCCGTGATCCTCCTGGTCGGCGCCCGGCTTCGCTTTCTCCGTTGACCGGCACTTCCTCGTCCCGCCGGATCAGTTTTCCGAAGGCGATCGCTTGGTCGATCGCCTTCATCGTGCTGACCCTCGTGCTGGCGGGTGGACTGGGCTTCATCGGCGCCTTGCTGGTCGACCGGTCGCCCACCGCCGCTGCGGCCTGGCTGATCGCCGCGGGACCTGGCGCCATGCTGCTGCAGGCCGGCGCGACCCTCGCGAGCGCTGCCTTCTGGACCTGGCTGATCGGCTTTCGGGTGCTGGGTCTCTCCCTCCGCGACTTGCGCTATGCCGGCCGGGGGCGCGGCGTCCCGGGCTTCGGTTACGGGATGTTGGCGGGAGCGATCACCGCGGCAGTGGCGCTGCTCATCAGTGCCGTGGTCGGCGGAGCGGAATGGGTGCGCGACTCCGGTACCGTTCTGGACTACGTCGCCCAATCACTCAAAACGGTGATCGTCCTGGGGCCGGCGGCGTTGAGTGAGGAAGTAGTATTCCGGGGGGTGCCGCTCGTCCTGCTGGCCAGCGCGATGGGCCGTGGCGCGGGACTGATAGCCGTCGCGGTGATGTTCGCCTTCGCCCACCTGGCCAATCCCAATGTCACCGCGCTCGGGCTCGGCAACATCGCCATGGCTGGAATCTTCCTCGGGCTGGCCTTCTACGCTCCGGGCGGGATCTGGACCGCCTTCGGGGCCCATCTCGGGTGGAACTCCATGCTCGCGATTCTGGACGCCCCGGTGAGCGGGCTGCCTTTCCGGATCCCGCTGCTCGATTACCACTCCGGCGGCCCCACCTGGCTGACCGGCGGTTCCTTTGGCCCGGAGGGAGGTCTTGCAGCCACTGTCGCGCTCACCGCGGCCATCATCGTGATGTACCGCTGGGCGAGGAAGGACGTCCTGTGAGTCGGGTAGCCGTGGTCGGCGCGGGGACGATGGGGAACGGTATCGCCCACGTCTTTGCCCAGCATGGGTGGGATGTGGCGCTGATCGATACGGTACCCTGGGTCCTGGACAAGGCGACCGCGACGATTCGGGCCAACCTCGACCGCCAGGTGAAGAAGGGCTCTCTCACGGCCGACGCGCCGGCGGACGTGCTGCGCCGGATCACTTCGGGGACCGCGCTGGACGCCGCGTGCGGCGCGAGTCTCGTGGTCGAGGCCGCCAGTGAGAACCCGGCAACCAAGTTTTCCCTGTTCGAGCAACTCGATCGGATCTGCGATCGCGACGCCGTGATGGCTACCAATACCAGCTCGATTTCCATTACGGAGATCGCGGCCCGAACCAAACGTCCCCACCGGGTGATCGGCATGCACTTCATGAATCCGGTGCCGGTCATGCAGTTGGTGGAAGTGATCCGGGGTTATGCCACCAGTGACGAGACCACTCATTTCGTGCTGGAGACGGCGCGAGAATTGGGCAAGACTCCGGTCGAGGTGCACGACTATCCCGGCTTCGTATCCAATCGGGTGCTGATGCCGATGATCAACGAGGCGATCTTCTGCGTGATGGAGGGGGTCGCCACCCCGGAGGCCATCGACACGGTCATGAAGCTCGGCATGGCGCACCCCATGGGACCACTGGCACTGGCCGACTTCATCGGACTCGATGTCTGCCTTGCGATTATGGAGGTGCTCCATCGCGGGCTGGGGGACGACAAGTACCGCGCCTGTCCGCTGCTGCGGAAGATGGTGGCGGCGGGGCATCTGGGGCGGAAATCCGGGAAAGGGTTTTACGACTACGGTGAGAAGTGAGCAGTAAGAAGTAAGAAGGAACTGCGGTTGCGGGTCAAACCACTGCCGACTGCTTCTTTCTCACCGCTCACTGCTTCCTTCTCACTGCTTACTTCTTACTTCTCACTGCTCCTATGGATCTCTTCGGAGAAATGAAGGCGTTGGGTCACGAGCAACTGCTGCTTTCGCACGATCCGTCCTGCGGCTACTTCGGGATCATTGCCATTCACGACACCACGCTGGGGCCGGCGCTGGGCGGCACCAGGTTCTGGCAATATCAGACTACGGACGAGGCCATCACCGATGCGCTGAGACTGGCGCGGGGGATGACCTACAAGGCCGCGGTCGCGGGAATCAATCTCGGCGGCGGCAAAGCAGTGATCATAGGGGACAATCATCGGGTGGACCGGGAGGCCTTGTTTCGGGCCCACGGCCGCTTCGTCGAGACCCTTGGCGGCCGCTACATCACGGCGGAGGACATCGGCACCAGCCCGGCAGACATGGAGTACATCAAGCTGGAGACCGATCACGTAGCTGGGCTGCTCGGGCTCTCCGGCGATCCGTCGCCGGTCACGGCCCACGGGGTGTACGTGGGAATGAAAGCGGCGGCCAGGGTCCGCTGGGGCAGCGACAGCCTGACCGGCAAGACGGTGGCGGTGCAGGGCGCAGGGAAGGTCGCTTCCTATCTCTGCCGCTACCTGCATGAGGAGGGCGTCAACCTCATCGTCACCGACATCGACGCGGAAAAGGTGGCCCGGGTGGTGGCCGAAACCGGCGCCCGCACCGTGGACCCCGAGGCGATCTACGACCAGCAGGCCCACGTCTATGCTCCGTGCGCCCTGGGTGCAACGATCAACGATGCGACCCTCCCCCGGCTCAAGGTGGAGATCATTGCAGGCGGGGCGAACAACCAGCTGGCGGAGGATCGGCACGGCGATCTGCTGGAGGAGCGGGGCATCCTCTACGCGCCCGACTACGTGATCAACGGCGGCGGAGTGATCAACGTGTACGGCGAGCTGCACCGCTGGCCGGCCGAACGGGCGCAGAAGAAGGCGGGTGAGATCTACGATACCCTGCTGCGGATCTTCGAGATCGCCCAGCTCGAGCGAATCCCGACCTATCGTGCGGCGGACCGCCTGGCCGAACAGCGCATCGCGGCGGTGGCCGGGCTGGATAGGATGTGGATGGGGGGGAGATAGAGCGGCGGGAGCGGCGGGAACGGCGGGAGCGGCGCGGTTATTCGAGATCCTCTCGCTCGGGATGACGTGCTCTACCTTGCCGCGCCGTTCCCGGCTCCCGCCCTCCCTACCGCCTTACCGCCTTACCGCCCTACATTAGATGCCAACGCCCGAGGTCATTCCCATCGGATCGTACCATGCCGGCGCTGAACTGAAGGCTGGCGGTCGCGGCAATAGCAAAATCGACCAGGAGCAGGGATGAGTCTGGACCACAACGCTTCGCTCCGTGAGGCCGACCCGACGGTCGCCCGCCTCATCGACCGTGAGCTGCGCCGACAGCAGCAGGGATTGGAGCTGATCGCGAGCGAGAACTTCGCCAGTCGGGCGGTCATCGACGCCATGGGCACGCCGCTCACCAACAAGTACGCCGAGGGATATCCCGGCCGGCGATACTACGGCGGCTGCGAGGTGATCGATGAGATCGAGCAGCTGGCCATCGATCGCCTGAAGCAGATCTTCGGCTCGGACCACGCCAACGTGCAGCCTCACTCCGGTGCGCAGGCCAACTTTGCTGCTTATATGGCGCTGATACCGCCCGGCGAGAAGCTGATGGGCATGGCGCTTCCCCACGGCGGGCACCTGTCGCATGGGGCCCCGGTCAGCCACACCGGGATCGTCTGGAAGGCGGTGCACTACGGGGTCAACCCGGCGACCGGTCGGATCGACTTTGACGCGGTTCGCTCGCTGGCCCTGCGGGAGCAGCCGCGGCTCATCATCGCCGGTGGCAGCGCCTACGCCCGAATCATTGATTTCTCCGCTTTCCGCTCCATCGCCGACGAGATCGGGGCGTACTTCGTGGTCGACATGGCCCACTTCGCCGGGCTGGTCGCGGGAGGGATATATCCTTCGCCGGTGCCGCATGCGCACGTGGTGACGAGCACGACGCACAAGACCCTTCGGGGTCCCCGTTCCGGGCTGATCCTCTCCACGGCGGAGCACGCGAAAGCGGTGGACAAGTCGGTGTTCCCCGGCCACCAGGGCGGACCGTTGCAGCACGTGATCGCCGCCAAGGCAGTCGCGTTCGGCGAGGCCTTGACCGACGACTTCAAGGTCTACGCCCACCAAGTCGTGGAGAACGCCAAGGCGCTGGCCGGCGCCCTGATCGAGCGCGGCTTCGCCATCGTCTCCGGCGGAACCGACACTCATCTGATGCTGGTCGACCTGCGGCCCAAGGGCCTGACCGGCAAAGTCGCGGAGAAAGTGTTGGATCAGGCCGGGATCACGGTCAACAAGAACACCGTCCCGGACGATCCTCAGTCTCCCTTCGTGACTAGCGGCATCCGTCTGGGCACGCCGGCGCTCACCACCCGGGGCATGGGCACGGAAGAGATGATCCGGATCGCGCAGCTCATCGACATTGCGCTCGCCAAGCAGGATGAGGCGACGTTGGCCCGAGTGAAGGGTGAGGTGAAGGAGCTAACCTCCGCCTTCCCGCTTTACCAGGCCAAGGCGGTGGCCGGCAGGGTGCGCCGTAGCGCCGAAATGGTTGGGCACTTCTAGGGGTGGGGGCGGCAGTGAACGATCTGCAGTTCGCCGATGACGTCATGGCTCGCATTCGCGCGAGCGGCGGGCACTACCACGAGCGAGGCTACCTCTTCGTCCTTGCAACCATCGAGTATCTCCAGTCGCGACTCGAGGCCCGGCGTCACGTCACCGGCGTCGAGCTCGCGTGGGCCTGTCGGGACTTTGCCCAGGAACAGTTCGGGTTGATGGCGCCGCAGGTCTTGCAACATTGGGGGATCACCCGCACCGAGGATATCGGTCGTATCGTGTTCACGCTGGTGGAAGTGGGATTGCTGGTTACCCAGCCGGGTGACCAGGAGTCCGATTTCGAAGCGGTCTACCAATTCGCCGACGCCTTCGGCGATGTCTACCCGTGGCAGGGAGTGCGTGGCGCGTAACTTGGGATGGGATCGTCAGGGGGAGGGAGCATGGAAAAGACCGAGTGGCCCGCGTGTCAGAAGTGCTCGCACGGAATGCTGATCCCGCTGTCCGACTACGGACGGGAAGGAGCCCCAATCACCTACAAGGCGTGGGTCTGCACCAATCCCGAGTGCGGTTTCAACCTGCGGATCGACAACGGTGAGATATCGTTCGGGCGGGCAATAGGGCAGAGCTACAAGTAGAGCTAAGGCTAAAGGCTATAGGCTATCAGTCTTACCGCACAGAACCTCGACTGCATTCAGACTTTGCCTTTAGCCTTTAGCTTTTAGCCTATAGCCTCCTTCATGATCCCCGTCTTATCCCCTCAACAATCCGCTGCCTGGGACCAGCGCGCCGTCGAGTCGGGTATTGACGTGGCGCGGTTGATGGAGACTGCCGGCCGGGCCGTGGCGGCCGTCGTGGCCGATCGCTACGCGTACCGGTTGCGTGCCGGGGTGCTGATCGCGACCGGTCCCGGGAATAACGGTGGCGACGGGTGGGTGGTGGCTCGGGCGCTGCACCGGCTGGACGTGCCGGTGTGGGTGACTGCTTCTGCCGGCACCAGCGGGCAACTGCGAGAGCAGATGGCTCAACTGGCTCGCTCCGAGGGCGTTCGCGAGGTCGCGCCCGACGGCCCCTGGCCCACGGTGGGTCTGGCGATCGATGCTCTGCTCGGTACCGGCGCCAGCGGACCTCCCCGTACGGCGATCGCGGCCCTGCTCGAGCGGCTGCTCGATCTCGAGGTCCCCCTGGTGGCCATCGATGGCCCCACGGGCGTTGACCTGCTCACCGGGAACGTGCATGGCGCGCCGAGGGCTGATCTGTCCATAACCTTCGGCGGTCTTCGTCGGGGCCACCTCCTCGCCCGCGACGAGGTCGGGGTGCTGGTGGTGGTCGACATCGGTCATCCACCGCCGGACCCGAGCTGTCCCTCCCTGGTGACTGATGAGCGAGCGTCGACCTGGCTGCGGCGGCTGCGCAGTCGGGATCATAAAGGCAATCGCGGTCGGGTCGTCATTGTGGGCGGTGACGCTGGTATGACCGGCGCGATCCGCATGGCCGGCCGTTCGGCGTTTGCGGCAGGTGCGGGATTGGTCCATGCCGTTGCGCCTCCCGACACCGTGGCCGCGTTGGTGCAAGCCGAGCCCGACCTTCAGACGCTGGCGCATCCCTTCGATCAGGAGCCGTCCTCCGCGCTGCTCGACCTGCTCGAGCGAGCCGACGCAGTGGTGATCGGCCCCGGTCTCGGGCGGGCCGCGGGACGCAGAGCCCTGGTCACCGCCGTGGTTCAGCGGGCTCGCGCCGCGGCGCTCGACGCCGACGCGCTGATCGCTTTTCAGGACGCAGCTGCCGAGCTGGCCGCGTTGGCGCGGGATCGGCCGCTGGTGCTCACTCCCCATCCCGGCGAGTTCCGGGCGTTGTTTCCCGCTTTGGCGAGCATGCGGGAACTCGACCCTTGGGCAGCCGCGACCGAGGCCGCGCGCCAGTCCGCCGCAACGGTTCTGCTCAAGGGCGTGCCCACAGTCGTTGTTCGTGAGGGCACGGTTCCGCTGACTATTGCCGCGGGAAACCCCGGTCTCGCTACAGGCGGCAGCGGGGATGTATTGAGTGGGGTTGTCGGGACTGCACTGGCTCAGGGTCTTTCGCCTGAGCTGGCGGCCGCTCTTGGGGCCCAGGTGCTCGGGCGGGCGGCGGATCTGGCAGCCCGGCGTACCACCGCCCGATCACTCCGGCCGATGGACGTGGTCGCGGTGTTCCCCGATCTGTGGCGCGAGTGGGAGCTACTGCAGCTGGCGCCGCCCCTGCTTCGTCCACCGGTGCTGCTGGAGTTGCAGAGACCGCAGACGGTGTGATGCAGGCTAAAGGCTAAAGGCTATAGGCTATAGGCTATAGGCCAGAGTCTAGCCCAGCACAACTGAAGTCAGTCAGTCGCTGCGAGTAGCCTTTAGCCTATAGCCTTTAGCGTATAGCCTCTCTCACCTACATTGCCCCTCATGCGCTCCCTTCTCCTTTCCATCGCGCTCCTCACTCTCGGCGACGAGGTGGCGGCCCAGTCTCCCAGTCGCGACTGGAGGCCGGCAGATCGCACCGTGATCGGCGACTTCACCCGAATTTCCTCGGTCGCCGCGGCTCTCGATCGGGTCTTTGTCGCCTCTCCCGCTCAGCTCATTATCTGGCACCCCCAGTTCCACCAGTGGGAGGGACCGTTTAATCCCCCTGATGATGCCCTGCTTACTCGGGTATTCGCCTCGCTGGTGGATCCATTGGACAACTCGCTGTGGTTAGCGCGGCCCGACGGCTGGGTTCACTTTCAGCCGGAGTTGCAGGTCTGGGACCGAGGCGACGTACCCGACGGGGTGATCACCATCGCGTTCGACCAGGCCGATCCGGTGGCTGGACTCTTTTTTCGCACCCGTAGTGGGTGGCAACTATTGCCCCGCGGGGGCTTCGCGGCGGCGCCTGCCCCGGCCCCAGCGCGTCCGAGCAGTCCGGCCCGAGTGGAGGACGTGCTCGCCAGCAGCCCAACCCTGCAGGCGAACGCAGCCCAGATTCTCACCGATGCCCGGCTCCGCAGTGTGCGTTATACCTGCGCTGCCCGTTCGATCGACAACCTTGGCTGGTATCTGGGGACCTCCGGTGTGGGGCTGCTATATCTCCCGGACGGTGCCGCGCTGCCTGACCGGCTCACCTTCGGCCTCCCATCGCCTTCGGTGGGCGCGGTACTGAGCTGGCCCGACGGGGTATGGGCGGCCACCGAACGCACCCCCCAAGCCGATGCAGCCGTCACCTTCGTTGCCGACGCACTGACCGAATTCCGCATGCTGCGCGGGCTGCCGGCGACCGGCGTGCCTTTCACTCAAGTCCGGAAGCTTGCGGGCCAGGACAAGTCGCTCTGGGCCGCGACCGACTTCGGGTTGGCTCGAGTGCAGGTCGCCGATGGTCGCATCGATCTGGTGGATCAAGCGCGAGGACTCCCCGACAGCCGAGTGTATTCCGTGGTGTCCCGGCAAGGCCGGATCACGATCGGCACCGGGCACGGAATCGCTCGAGTGAACGATTCCTTAAGGGTCGAGCGGCTCGCGCCTCGGTTTTCGGACGCTGCCTATGCGATTTTTCCCAGCGGCGATTCGGTCTGGGTAGGCACTCGGCGGGGGCTCTTCGTCGCGCTGCCCAATCAGCAGGATGTGATCCGACCAACGGCGGTCGCATCTGCCAGCATGCAGGCGCCGGTCATTGCCATGGCGTCCCTGGGTGACACGCTCGTGGCTCTCACCCGCGATCAGCTTCTCTGGCGCAATCCGCGGAGCAGTGCCTGGACTCTCGGCCCCAATCTCTCCGGTCTCCTGGGGAGGCTCTGCTGCTTCGTCGTCGAGGGGCCGGGTTTCTGGATCGCGGGAGAGCACGGCGTCGGTTTCGCCCGGCTTGAGACCCCACCGATCCGGACGCTTCGAGAGGGCGATCTTCCCGCCCTGACCAACGATCTTGCCGTGGACCGGGACTATCTCTGGGTCGCGACGGATGGCGGGCTGGTCCGCTTTGCGTTGTCGGCCATTCGCCCTTGAGCACCTCGCCCGTCCAGCCCGCTCTGCAGTTGGGCCCCGGTAGAGAGTTCGATCGTATCCGCGCCATCACCCGCGCGCTCGGCGCTCAGGCAAAAGGCCTGGGCGACGACTGCGCGCTGATGCCCTCCGGCTCCGGCACCCTCGTGCTCAGCACCGACGTGAGCGTAGAGAATGTCCATTTCCGGCTCGAGTGGCTCACGCTGGAGG
>UEXR01000455.1_pt1 | contig 11497 bp, 9 predicted proteins | sample 4301101 | NCBI WGS metagenome assembly UEXR01 (sample SAMEA4773180, study PRJEB27434) | metagenome | biome: 2259; feature: agricultural soil; material: soil | place: USA | collected 2014-09 | depth 0.25 m
CCATGCGGGCCAACAAGCTGCGCTCCGCGCTCACCATCCTGGGCGTCGTGATCGGTGTCTCCACCGTCATGGCCATGGCCTCTATCGTCCAGGGCATCCGCACTCAGATCTTCAATGCCATGGAGCGGGCCGGGCCCAACGTCTTCTATGTCTTCCGGTTCCTCTCGGAAACGCCGCTCAACCCTGACCGGCTGCCGCGCGAGGTCCGCATCCGGCCGGTAGTCCGGCCCAGCGACGCGGATGCGATCCGTCGTATTCCTGAGATCCAGCACGCTGGAATGTGGGTGCGAGTGATCAAGCGGATCCAGCGACAGGAGAACCGCACCCAGGGGCTCTGGATCTACGGGGCAGATAACCACTACATGGACGTGCTGGGCGGGACCTTGCTCCAGGGCAGGATGTTCAGCCAGGGCGAGCTGTCCGGCGCCGAGGTGGCAGTGCTCGAGCGAGAGGCGGCGCACCGGCTGTTCGGACAGGAGAACCCGATCGGCGCGACCATTCGCATCGGAGGCGTCGCTTTCCGGGTGATCGGCGTGTACCAGGAGCCGGAGAACATCTTCCAGCCGCCGGGATTCGTCATCGGTGCGATCATCCCCTTCGCCACGCTGCGAAAGAACTACCAGTACAACGAGACCACTGATCTCTTCATCGCCGTCCGGGCTCGCGCCAGCACCTCAGTCGACCGGGCACAGGACCTGGTGACGGTCGCCCTGCGACGGGTCCGCGGCATCCGACCGGGGATGCCGAACACGTTTGATATCCTCACCCAGGCGGAGCTCCTTGAGACCATCGGCCAGCTGACCTCGATGTTCCTGCTGGTGATGACCGCGCTGTCGAGCGTCGCGCTGCTGGTCGGGGGCATCGGAGTCATGGCCATCATGATGGTGTCGGTGACCGACCGTACCCGGGAGATCGGCCTGCGGAAGGCGATCGGCGCGACCCGGCGCGAGATCCTCTGGCAATTTCTGGTGGAAGCCGCGACGCTCACCCTGCTGGGCGGATTCCTGGGCATCCTGGTCGGCCTGGGTACCGGGGAGGCGCTGAAGCGGGTGCTGGCTATCGAGTCTGCCGTTCCTCTGTGGAGCGCTGTGCTCGCCTGCGTGGTAAGCGTGGGGATCGGCTTGATGTTCGGGCTTTATCCCGCCAACCGGGCGGCTCGCATGGATCCGGTAGAAGCCCTCCGACACGAATAGATGTGCAACACTGAGCGGGCTTGGCATCTCCCCGGCTCCCCGAGGAGGTACCATGAGATTCCGCTCGCTCGTGGTCTGCCTGGTGCAGATCGCGTTGGTCGGCTGCGATACGGTCCGTTCGTCGAAGGCTGTTCCCGGGAAACTGGAGAACGCTGTTGCGGTCGATCGGGCCGCTCCGGCTGATGAGTCCCCCGCACTCTCCCCCATAGCCGCCGGCCCTCCGGAAAGAGGCTCGGCCCCGAGTACACTGGAGCAGAAATCCGATGCTGTGGCGAGAGAGATACCCAGCTCGCCGACGATGATCATTCGCACCGGCACAGCCAGCATCGAGGTTGATTCGTTGGAGCTCGGCCTCGCAGGCCTGCGCCAGCTGACGGCCCGAGTGGGCGGCTTCGTCGCCAATACCAACCTGCAGAGCGGGCGGGATCAGCTGCGGCAGGCCACGCTCGAGCTCAAGGTACCGGCACAGCGTTTTGACGAGTTGACCAGCGGGCTCCAGCCGCTCGGCAGAGTCGAGTTCGTCAATGTGACGGCGGAGGATGTCGGCGAGGAATTCGTCGACATCACTGCCCGGGTGGCCAACGGACGCCGGCTGGAAGGTCGGCTGGTGGACCTGCTCGCCACCCGAACCGGGCGGCTGCAGGACGTGCTCGCGGTCGAACGAGAGCTGGCCCGGGTTCGGGAGGAGATTGAACGCCACGAGGGCAGGCTGCGCTACCTGAAGAGCCGAGCCGCCATGAGCACGCTGGCCGTGACCCTGCACGAAGCCAAGCCGATCGTCGGCGACCACCCGGGATACAGCGTCATCGGAGAGGCCTTCCGGCAGGCGTGGCGCAGTTGCGTTCAGCTCGTTGCGGGACTGATCGCCGCGATGGGAATCGTGGTGCCGGTGGCGGTGCTCGGCGGGACGGCGATATTCTTGGTGCGGAAGTACTGGAAGAAGGCCTGAGCACACACCCTCACCCCCGAGTCTCATGCCGGTCGATATTCTGGCCATCGCCGCTCATCGCGACGACGTCGAGCTGACCTGCGCCGGGACCTTGCTCAAGGCGCTCGATTCCGGCTATCACGCTGGAATCCTGGACCTCACGGCTGGTGAAAGTGGAACTCGGGGGAGCGCCGACCTTCGCGCCAAGGAGGCAAGCAAGGCGGCGGAGGTCCTGGGTGTGACCGAGCGGCGCAACGCCGGTTTGCCCGATGCCCATCTGGAAAACAACGACAGAACTCGGCGGATCGTGGTGGAGCACATCCGCCACTTCGCGCCTCGGGTGGTAATCCTGCCCTTCCCGGTGGGCCGCCATCCCGACCACAGAGTCGCCTCTGAGCTGGGACGGGATGCGTGCTACCTGGCTGGCCTGGCCAGATATGAAGCAAACGGGCAACCTCACCGACCACACAAGATCCTGTATGCCCTCGCCTATCGGGAGGACCCGGTCAAGCCCACCTTCGTCGTGGACATTACTGCGCAATTCGAGCGGAAGCTGGCGGCCATTCGGTGCTATGCCAGTCAGTTCGACGGGGCGAAGGCAGCGGGCGAGATCTTTCCCACGGGTCAGGATCTCTACTCCCTGGTAGAGACTCAGAACGCGCACTACGGCTCGCTCATCCGGGTCCGCCACGGCGAGCCGTTCTTTACTCATGAGACCATGGCGGTGGAGGATGTGGTGGCCTTAGGAGTGAGGAGCATGTAGCCCGCGACCCGTGACCCGTGACCCATTACCTTTCCCCCGATGCACACGCCTGTTTATCTCGACCATGCCGCCACCACCCCGGTGCGCCAAGAGGTGCTGGAGGCCATGCTACCCTACCTCACCGATCAAGCGTTCGGAAACCCCTCCAGCGCCCACCGGTTTGGCCGTGCCGCGCGAGCCGGCATCGAACAGGCCCGCCGGGAAATCGCCCAGGCCATGGGCGCCGAGCCGAACCAGGTGATCTTTACGTCGGGTGGAACCGAGTCAGACAACCTCGGCATCGTCGGCGCCGCCCTGGCCGCGCGCGATCGCGGGCTCAACATGTGCGCCGCGGTTTCCGCCATCGAACACAAGGGGGTGCTGGCCGCGGCCCACGCGGTGTGCCATCTCGGCGGGCGGGAGATCGTGCTTCCGGTCGATGCAGGCGGCCGGGTCGACTTCGAGGCTCTGAGCGCCGCGCTCGCCCAGTGTCCCGGAGTCGTCTCCGTCATGTGGGTGAACAACGAGGTCGGTATCGTGCAGCCGATACGGGAGATCGCCGAGCGATGCCGGGAGGCGGGCGTGACCTTTCACACCGACGCGGTGCAGGCGTTCGGCAAGGTGCCGGTCTCGCTTCAGGATCTTCCTTGTACCTTGCTCACCATCTCGGGCCACAAGATCGGAGCACCGAAGGGCATTGGTGCCCTGATCGTGCGTGAGCGCAAGGCGGTTGAGGCCATCATTCACGGCGGCGGTCAGCAATACGGCATCAGGCCGGGAACGGAGAATGTTGCCGGGGCCGTCGGGTTGGGCCGCGCGGCGCAGCTTGCGGCGGCAGAGCAGGTGGAAGAGGCCGAGCGGTTGACCCGGCTTCGCGACCGCATGGCAGAGCGCCTCAAGGCGACGGTGAACGAAATCGTGATCAACGGCGAGCGCAGCGAACGCGCTCCTCACGTGCTGAATGTCTCGGTCGCGGGGGCGGACAGCGAGGCGCTGCTCATGCACCTGGATCTGGCGGGCGTGGCTGTCTCCAGTGGCTCCGCCTGCTCCACCGGCTCGGTCGAACCATCCCATGTCCTGGTCGCCATGGGCGTGCCGCGTGAGCTGGCGCTGGGTGCAATCCGCTTCAGCCTCGGGCGGCAGACGGGCGAGGCGGACATCGACCGGGCGGCGCAGGTGATGCCGGATGTCGTCGCTAAGGTCCGTAAGCTGGCTGGGGTTCTGGGCCGTGTCTAAGCGCGTGCTGGTGGCGATGTCGGGCGGGGTGGACAGTTCGGTCGCCGCCGCTCGATTGGTGGAGCAGGGCTACGATGTGGTCGGGGCAACGATGAAGCTGTTCTGCTACGGCGACTCGGTGCCGGACCGGCCTTGCTGCTCGCTGGATTCGATCAACGACGCGCGTGACGTAGCCCATCGCCTCGGCATCCCGCATTACGTGCTCAATCTGGAGGACCGGTTCTCCCAGTTCGTCATTCAGAATTTCGTCAGCGAGTACAGCCTCGGGCGCACCCCGATCCCCTGCGTTCGGTGCAATTCGTTCACCAAGTTCCGCGATCTCCTGGCCCACGCGGACGCGCTCGACTGCGAGCACATCGCCACCGGTCACTACGCCAATGCCCGGGATGGAGCGCTCTACCGCGGCTCTGATCGGCAGAAGGACCAGAGCTACTTTCTCTGGGGAATCGATCGCGCAGTGATTGCTCGGATGCTGACGCCGGTGGGCGAGATGAACAAGGCGGAAACCAGAACCTATGCCCGGAAGCTGGGACTGGTGACGGCGGAAAAGCCGGAGTCGGTCGAGATCTGCTTCGTGCCGGATGACGACTACGTGGAGGTGCTGGGCCGCCACCTGGGGGAGGATGCCCCTGCCCTGTCGCCGGGCCCGCTGGTTACGACCGCAGGCGAAGTCGTGGGCGAGCATCACGGCTACGCCCGCTTTACCATCGGGCAGCGAAAGGGACTCCCCGGAGGCAATGGTCAACCCCGCTATGTGGTCGCCATCCGCCCGGAGCGGCGCGAGGTCGTCATCGGCACGGAGGAGGAGCTTGCCGGCCATCGTCTCCGCCTCGAGGAGCTCAACTGGCTGGCGGATCCGCTCGAGCCGGGAGCGTCCTGCGAAGTCCAGATCCGCTACCGCGCCCGGGCGGTGCCCGCGACCGTGCTTGACGGGGGCCCGGGTGCCATTGAGTTGGCACTCCATACCCCCGTCCGAGCGATAACCCCGGGTCAGTCCGGCGTGTTGTATGGTGAGGGTGAGCGAGTGCTCGGCGGCGGCGTCATCGGCTGATCGCGGAAGCCTGCGTGCGATCTCTCCTGCTTCACTGGGTCTTCAACGCCGCGGCTTTGTGGGTCGCCGCCTACTTCCTTCAGGGGCTCGATTTCACCGGGGACCTTCTCCACTTGTTTCTGGTGGCGGCCGTATTTGGCGTCGTCAACAGTCTGCTTCGGCCGATACTGACAGTTCTCACCTGCCCTCTCATCGTCCTGACCCTGGGCTTGTTCACCCTGGTGATCAACGCTTTCCTGCTCCTCCTCACCGGCTGGCTATCTCAACGCTGGGGTCTGGGATTCAGCGTGAGCGGTTTCTGGCCGGCGTTCTGGGGAGGCCTCGTGGTGGGGTTCGTGAGCTTCATCCTTTCAGTACTCATTCCTACCCGGAGCAAGCGGCTCGACGCCGCTGTGTAACGCCGTCGTTACACCATGTTCCGCCGCCCAGTGCCGGCGCTAAATTAGAGCATGACCGAGCTGCAAATCCGTCCCTCCCCGCCAGCGGCGCCAGCCGTCGACCTGCGGGATACCACCCTCTACATCAACCGAGAGCTCTCCTGGCTCGAGTTCAACCGCAGGGTACTGCACGAAGCGAGCGACCCGCGGACTCCGCTGCTAGAACGGCTCAAGTTCCTCGCCATATTCAGCTCCAACCTGGACGAGTTCTTCCAGGTGCGGGTGGCCGGCCTCAAGCAACAGGTAGCGGCAGGGATCGTCGAACGCACAGCGGACGGAATGACACCGGAGGAACAGCTCGCCAGAATCTCGTCCACTGTTCGGGAGCTGATGGCACAGCATCGGCATTGTCTGGTGCAGGAAGTTCTCCCCGGGCTGGCCAGAAACGGATTGACCTTGCACCGCAGCCTGGATGAGCTTGCCGCCGCCGATCGCCAGCACCTCGATGCCTATTTCCAAAGCCATGTCTTTCCAGTTCTGACGCCGCTGGCGGTCGATCCCGGCCACCCCTTCCCCTACATCTCCAACCTGAGCCTTTCTCTGGCAGTGGTCCTTCGGGGGATTGATGGAGAAGAGCGATTTGCCCGAGTGAAGGTGCCGAAGATCCTGCCGCGATGGGTTCCGCTCACGGCTCCCAATCAATTCGTGGCGTTGGAAGACGTGATCGGCGCCAATCTGGAATCGCTCTTTCCTGGAGTGGAGATTCTGGGATGGTACACCTTCCGGATCACCCGCAACACCGATCTTCAGATCGACAACGGTGATGAAGCCGACGATCTGCTGAGCATCATCCAGGAGGAAGTCCGGAACCGCCGCTTTGCAGAAGTGGTGCGGATTGAAGTGCACGCCTCGATGCCGCAAGCGCTGCGCCAACTGCTGCTGGCGGAATTCAGCGAGCAGCAGGAACCGCCAGCGCGCCCGCTTGCCCCGGACGACCTCTACGAGGTTCTGGGACCGATGGACACAGGCGATCTCCTGACGCTCTCCACGCTGGACATACCTGCGCTCAAGGATCCCTCGTTCCACCCGGTTACGCCTCCGCGGCTCGCGGTCCCACGAAACATTTTCGACGTGATCCGGGAGGGGGACCTGCTCCTGCATCACCCGTATGACAGCTTCGCCACCACCGTCGAGCGTTTCATTCAAGTCGCGGCCGAAGATCCCGATGTCCTTGCCATCAAGCTCACGTTGTACCGGACCGGCGGCGACTCCAGTATTGCGCGTCTTCTAGCCCAAGCTGCGGAGCGGGGGAAGCAGGTGGCCGTACTGATCGAGCTGCAGGCGCGGTTCGACGAGGAAAACAACATCATCTGGGCGCAACGGCTGGAGGATGTCGGCGTACACGTGAGCTACGGCGTTCCCGGCCTCAAGACTCACGCCAAGGTGATGCTGGTGGTCCGCCGAGAGGGCGATGCGATGCGGCGATACGTCCACATCGGCACCGGCAACTACAACCCCAAGACTGCCCGGATCTACACCGACTTTGGGCTGCTCAGTGCCAACCCGGAGCTGGGAGCCGATCTTACCGATCTCTTCAACGTGCTCACCGGATTCGCGTCGCCCGCGGGATACCGCAAGCTGGCAGTCGCTCCGCGGGGAATGCGGGAACGCTTCCTGGCCATGATTCGCCGAGAAATCGAGCACTGTCGGGCAGGTCGGCCCGCGGGCATTCTCGCCAAGATGAACGCGCTGGTCGACCCGGACATCATCGTGGCGCTGTATGAAGCCTCGCAGGCAGGGGTCCCGATCGACCTGATCGTTCGAGGCATTTGCTGTCTGCGGCCGGGCCTCGCCGGAGTGAGCGAGACCGTGCGGGTCATCAGCATCGTGGGCCGATTCCTGGAGCATTCCCGGGCGTTCTGTTTTGTCAACGGCGGAGACGAGGAGGTCTACATCGGATCGGCTGACTGGATGCCGCGGAATCTGGACCGCCGAATCGAGGCGGTGACCCCGATACAGGATCCGACGCACCGCCAGACCATCCGCGATTTACTGCGGCTCATGTGGGAGGATAATCGTCAGGCATGGGACCTCCGCCCGGATGGGAGCTATGAACAACGCTGTCCGTCGGCGCCGCATCTGGAGCGGTCGACGCACCGGCTGCTGGTGGAAGGAACAGGACGGCAGTGAGCGGTTAGCAATGAGAAGTGAGGAATAAGCAGTAAGAAGTAAGAAGTAAGAAGTAAGAAGTAAGAAGGACACTGAACCTCGCATCTTGCCGCGCCGTTCGCGTGGGCGCAGCCCGCGTCATCCCGCCTTCTTACTTCTTGCTGCTCACTGCAGTCTAGTATTGCAGCCCCGCGGAATCGGCAAACCGCTTGAGTAGATCCTGCTGTTCCGGCGTGAGCCCGTCCGGCACGGTGACCTGGACTGCCACCAGCTGATCACCCTTGCGCCCGTTCTTCTCCAACCCTTGGCCCTTAATCCGGAACTTTCTTCCCGGCTGGGTACCGGGGGGAATGCGCAGCACCACTTTCTTTCCATCCAATGTCCGCACCCGCAGCCGAGTGCCCAGCGCCGCCTGGGCCAGATTGATCGGCACCTCGCAGACGATATCGAGCCCCTCACGACGAAAGAACCGGTCGGGCTGCACCTGGAAGGTGATCAGCAGATCCCCAGGTGGTCCTCCCGGTCGCCCTGACTGCCCCTGCCCCCGGAGCCGCACGCGTGAGCCGGTCTCGGTGGCGGGAGGAACGGTAATCATGACCCGTCGCTCAGTGCGCACTTCCCCTGCCCCACGGCAGGTCGGACAGGGCTGGGACGGGATCTTCCCCCGGCCCCGACACTGAGGGCAGGGCCGGTTCACGGCAAAGCCGCCCTGGCCGAAGGAGATCGTTCCTCTCCCATTGCACTCCGGACAGGTGGACCAGGTGGCGCCCGGCGCGCCGCCGCTGCCGCTACAGGTGGGACAGGTTTCGCTTACCGGGATGGTGACCGGGACCTTTCCGCCCAGCATTGCGACCCGGAACGGAACCTCCACCACCGCCTCCAGTACGTCAGTTCGGGGCTCATCTCTCCGCCCGCGACCGAAGATCGATGAGAAGATGTCGCCCAGCCCACCAAAGTCGCCGAAGTCGAACCCTTCCCCGCCGAAATCGCCGGCCTCGGCACCACCTGGAGCCCCCGCCGGCCGCCGGCGGGGAATATCCTCGAAAGCGCCGAGCCGCCGCATGCGATCGTATTGCTTCCGCTTCTCGATATCGGACAGCACGCTGTGCGCCTCGGAAATCTCCTTAAAGCGCTCTGCCGCCGATGGGGTGTTGGGATTGGCGTCGGGATGATACTGCTTGGCCAGACGGCGGTAGGCCTTCTTGATATCGTCCTGGCTCGCGGAGTCGGGAACTCCGAGAATCTGATAGAAGTCCTTACCAGCCACGTTATGCCTGGCCCTGCTCCGAGTAGACCTGCACCCGAGCCGGCCGAACCAGGTTGCCCTTGAAGCGATAGCCGCTCTGGAAGGTTGCGCTCACCTTGTGATCGAGCGACGGGTCCGGCGGCGGCGTGGTAGAGACTGCCTCGTGAAGCGTAGGATCGAAGGCCTCACCGCGCGGGTCGATCCGCTCGACTCCGGCGTCCTGGAGCTGCTTCCACAGCTTTCGATCCACGGCGCTCAAGCCCTCGCGTAGGGAGGGGAGCGAAGTACTCTCGGCATCGCTGGCCACCAGGCGGTCGAGATCGTCGAGCACGTCAAGCAGCTTGGCCACAAAGTTTGCCTGTGCCCGATCACTCAATTCGGCACGTTCCTTCGCATTCCTTTTTCGATAGTTGTCAAATTCGGCCGCCAGCCGGAGGTGGCGCTCTCGGGCTTCATCGAGCTGCGACTCCAGGCGGCGAACGGCTTCCTCCCGGGGCTCTGCCGGCAGGCCACTCTGACCCGAGACGAAATCGGCCTGGGTGTCCTCCTCCCGAGAGGAGGGCTGAACCGACATATCGGTGGACGCGAGGTCGGCGGCGTCCCGAGCCTGGTCGGCCGCGGCGGCAGGATCGGCGGTGCTGCCGGAGGCTCGGTTCCGCGGGGAATCGGTTCGGGTGTCTCTGTTAAATCTTCGATGGTCAGTCACTTGCACTCTCGCATTAGACCGGATTCGAGGAAAGATAATCACTCCGTTGGATCACCGGACCGGCTTCGCCAGAACGGCAGAGTATGGCCGTCTCCGAATCAGTCCGCCAGCTCTCGCAGCACCAGAAAAAGGGCTGCCTGAGCGGCACGAACGCGGATCTCATGGCGGCTGCCTGGAAACACGCTGCGCCGGGTCTCGGTCCGACCATTGTACCCGAACCCAAAGCATACCGTGCCGACCGGCTTGCTCTCGCTTCCCCCACCCGGCCCTGCAATCCCGGTTACCGAGACAGCCACCGGCACAGCCAGTCGCTCAATGGCCCCCTGAGCCATCGCAGCAGCAACCGGCTCGCTCACGGCACCATGGGCGGCGATCAGCTCCCCGGGGACTCCCAGGAGCGCGGTCTTCATCTCGTTGGAGTAGGCCACGATGCCACCCACGAACACGTCCGAGCTGCCGGGAATCTCAGTCAAACGACCACCCACCAGTCCACCGGTACACGATTCTGCCACGCTGAGCCGGAGCCCGCGACTGCGAAGGCGGTCGAGCACAACGGCGGCGAGATCTGCCTGCCCCTCACCGTATACATGATCGCCGGCGCGCTCTCGGAGAAGCTGGGCGGCGAGAGCCAATCGCTCGTCGGCTTCAGCGGGGCTCATCTTCCACGCACTCAGCCGGAGGTCGACGCCCTCGAGTCCAGGGAGGTAAGCGAGGGTCAGCGGTGCGATCTCCTTTTCCACCTCGCCCATGCGTTCGGCGAGAGTGGACTCTGGAATTCCGGTCGTCCGAACCACCAGAGAGCGAATGACGGAGTCTCCGGCTCGCGCGGCCAGTCGCGGGGCGACCTCGTGCTCCAGCAGCTTCCGCATCTCAGTCGGCACTCCCGGCAGCATGATCACCAGCCCCGGCGTTCCCTCGAGCCAGAGTCCCGGTGCGGTACCCCATCGATTCCGCAGCACGGTAGCTCCACGCGGCACTTCGGCCTGGCTCCGATTGCTCGGGGCCGGTTTTCGCAGCAGGCGCGCGAAACGAGCGAGGAGATCGGCCCAGACCTGCTCATTGAACTCGAGCGGAGCCTGAAACAGGTCAGCAACCGCTCGCTTGGTCACGTCGTCCTTCGTGGGACCGAGACCACCGGTCGTGAGCACGGCGCCGGTGCGCCGCAAGGCTTCCTCAACGGCCTCTCGAATCTCGTCAGGCCGATCGCCGACCGAAGTTCGCCGGACGACCCGGACACCGATGGTAACGAGCGCCCTGGCGATCTCGGCGCCGTTGCTGTCCAGGGTAAACCCGAGCAGCAATTCGGTGCCGATGGTGATGAGCTCGAGGTTCATGGGGATGAAGCTAACCGCTAACGGCTATCAGCTAACAGCTATCAGCTAACAGCTATCAGCTATCAGCTACCAGCTATCAGCCGTTAGCGCCCCATGAACAGCCGCCGATTGTGATAGATGTAAAGCGCGAAGGAGTAGACCGTCAGCAGGGCTGCAACCGCGAGGGTGACGGCAACGAATCCGCCGTGGAACTCGTTCCAGAAGTCGGCGAAACGGCTGTGCTCCCATCCCATGGGCTTGCGGGCGTCGCGGAAAGCAAACCACAGAATCACCGCACCAATGAAGATGTTCTGAATGATGGTCTTCAATTTGCCCGCACCCGCGGCGGGAATGATCACCCCTTTCCGGCTGGCCCACCAGCGAAATCCGGTCATGGCCAGCTCCCGTCCGATCAGCAGCAGACAGACCCAAAGCGGGATGCTGCCCCAGATCGGTATGTCATAGAGGTCGTGCCGCCAGCGGGAGATGAAGTAGATGGGAATGAGCGTCGCGAACAGCAGCAGCTTATCCGCGAT
>UEXR01000750.1_pt1 | contig 11467 bp, 9 predicted proteins | sample 4301101 | NCBI WGS metagenome assembly UEXR01 (sample SAMEA4773180, study PRJEB27434) | metagenome | biome: 2259; feature: agricultural soil; material: soil | place: USA | collected 2014-09 | depth 0.25 m
AGACCGCCCTGCCTTACCATGCCCCCGACTGCCAACGTCAGATCATTCAGGCGCAGGCCGGTCTGCTTGAAGGTGTACGAGTTCTTCGCCAGATCGGCCTGCACGTCGGCGGTGAGCGCGAGCTTGACCCGGTTGAGATAGGGGACTCCGGCGAAGGTCACGCTGACGATCTCAGCGGCTGCGCGGGTCTTGATAGCCACGTGGTCCCGGCTGAAATCGCCCGATAGAGACTGACCGTAGCCTTTGACCGAGGCTTTGAGTTTGGCCGCCCGGTTGTCCAATGCCACCGCGGCGTCACTGATCTCGAGCCGGCGGAGGCTCACGGCCATCGGCTTGGCCGCTTTGGGTTGCGGGGCTGCTTCCGGGGTCTTCTTGGTGATGTCCCAGTTGGCGGTGCCGTCCGCGAGCGCAATCAGGGACAAGCGGGGGCGGTCGAGCTCGATTCCACGGACGACGATGGGAGACGAGCCGCCCATCGCATTCCTGAGCGCACTCACCAGGTCGAGGACCACCCGGAGCTGTCGGATGGCAGCCAAAGTGTCGCCCTCGAACTTCCCTACCCCGACGACCGTGAGATCGTTGAGCCGCAGTGTGAGATTGGGGAAGTCGTGGAAGAGACCCAGCCCTGCCGCTCGCCAGTTCACTCGAGCGTCGAGCGTTCGGTTTACCTCGGTCTTGACCCGCTCTGAGATCCGGCCGCTGAAGAGCATCGGCAGGATCAGCAGCAGAAGAACCAGAGTGAGGACGACGCCGGCGACAACCAGGCCGGTTCGCGCCGGTCGTTTCATGGTGACCTCTCGGGCTGCTAAGCGATTGCGAGGACGATCGCCGTCAAGCTGAGCACGGCGAATATCGCCCGGACCACGTGGGAATATTCCCAACGGTCCCGCAGACTCGTCCAGCCCAGCTCAGAGTGACCTGATCCAGTCCCCGAAGCGAACGAGAAGAATCCCGAGCCCACGCGACCCAGCCTTTCGCCCTGAAGCCAACGCCGGTTCACCGGGTGGGTAACGAGCCAATAGACCGCCTGCATCCCGATCAGTCCCACCAGAGCTACGAGGGTCAGCCAGAAGCGGCTGCTTCCTGCTGGGGTGAGGACCAGGGCGACAAGCGTCGCGACCAGGGCCAAGGGCTCGGCGATGCCCACGACGGTGAAGCCGGGATAATAGATGGTTTGCACCGCGAAGTAGGTGTCCTGCTCGAGCCGCATCTTGCCGGGTAGCTCGAGCGCGTGAGCCAGTGCCGGCACAACCGCCACCCCAGTGAAGATCACCCCGAGCACCTGCACCACTTCCAGCATTCATCCCCCCCTCACGGCCTGGCGGTCAGGCCTCTCACGGTGGGCAGCGAGCCCGCCGTGGGAGGCAATCTAGACCAGGACCAGTGCCCGTCTGTGACACCGATTCCACGCCAGTCCATGAGAATCCCATCGCCCTCACTGCGTATCCCCTGTTGCGGCGGTCAAGAGGATTCACACAGCGGAGGGGAACATGAACCGGTTGGAGCTCAAGCGCGGATGGTGGCTGGTATCGATTGGATCGGCTCTGCTTCTCGCCGCTTGCGGCGGCGGTGACGGCCACACTGGGCCCGATGGCGGAGGTATGGATGGGTCGCTGTCTGGAACCCATCAGTTGATCGGAGTGAACCGCCAGGCGGTGCCGGTGGTGATCGAACCCGAGGACTGTACCCAGACCCGGTTTTCCGGCGGGAAGCTGGTGCTGACCGGGGATGGCAGTTGGGACATCTTCGTGGACTGGAGCGATGAGAACGGGAATTTCCAGCTGCAGGACGGCGGCGACTGGGAACAGGAGGACGATGGCCATCTTCTGTTCCACTCGGTAGGCGGTGATCTGTATGGCGGAATCGTCTACGATGACGCGATCGTGGTCACCTTCGACTTCTGCCACAATGGGCAGCCGGAAACGGAGTTTGGATTCGAGCGGTAAGCGGAGCGGAGCGCCGGGATGGGCAGTAGCCTAGTTAGGCAAGATTAGCCCGTGTCTTTGAGCCCAAGGGCAGTAGCAGTAGTTAAGGCTGCTACTTTAATTCCCTGCCCCTCCAGCGCCTGCCTCCCGCCCTCCTCTCGATCCACTACCGCCAGCACCCCTAACACCTCACCCCTTTCCGCCCTTACCGCCCTTACCGCCTTCTCGGCTGACCCGCCCGTCGTAATCACATCCTCGATCACCACCACCGAATCCCCGCTCTTGAAGTTCCCCTCGATCAGCTTTCCCGTCCCGTGACCCTTCATCTGCTTCCGCACGCTGAACGCGTCCACCTCGAGCTCCGACCCCCTGCTCGCGGCGGCGATCGCATATGCTACGGGATCCGCTCCCATGGTGAGCCCGCCGACCGCCCTAGGCCGCCAGCCCATCCGCCGAATCGTCTCCCACCCCATTCGACCGATCAGCACCATCCCTTCGGCCGACATAGTCGTGAGGCGACAGTCTATGTAATAGGAAGAGCGCTGGCCTGAGGAAAGAACGAAATCACCCCGCCGCACCGACCGCTCCAGCAACAGCCGGCGCAGCGCCTCCGCGTCGGTCACCCTCCGCCCTTGCGGAACAGCGACGACAGGAAGCCACCCTTCTTGGGAGCGTCGTCTCGCACCGCCGTGCAGAAGGCCGACGCGAATTCGTCCACCGTCTTGGCTCGCTTGCTGAGGTCCCGGTCCAACCCGTGCATCACCGCAGCCTCGATCGCCGGCGAGAACTTGAGGCCCTTGACCGCCTGGTTGAGCGGGACGGGTTGCTGGGTAAGTAGTTGCTGAAACAACTCCCTCGGACTCTTACCGGTGAACGGCAGTTCCTGGGTCAACAGGTAGTACGTGATCGTGGCCAGACTGTAGACGTCTGCCTGTTCGTTCACTAACTCCCCACTCAAGGTTTCCGGAGCCACATACTGCAAGGTGCCGACGAAGAATCCCGCCCGCGTGAGCCGCTCCTCCGGGCTCAGCTCCGAGTCGCGAGCGATCCCGAAGTCCAGCAGCTTGGCGCTCTGGTTGGCCGGGTTGTACATGATGTTGGCCGGCTTGAGATCGCGGTGAATGATGCCGGCCCGATGGGCCGCACCCAACGCCGCCCCCAATTGCTCCACGATGGTAGCCACCAGGGTCGGCGCCAGCTTTCCCGACCGGGTCACGAATTCAGCCAGCGGCTCCCCCTCGGCCCACTCCAGCGCCAGGTAGTGCAACCCGTCGGTCGCGCCAAAATCATAGGTGCGCACGATGTTGGGATGGACCACTCGGGCGCCGTACTCCGCCTCTCGCAGGAATCGCTTGATCGCGACCGGGTCCTGAGCCAGGCGGGGGCGGAGGATTTTTACCGCGGCCACACCCCGTTCCGGGTGCTCCGCCCGATACACCGTGGCCGTCCCTCCTTCGCCGATGTACTTGGCGAGGTGATAGCCGGCGACGGTACGACCGACCAGATTATCTGAGCTCATGGACTGGCCAAGCTACCTCAAGTCCGATTGGGCAGCAAGTTGCGCGATCATCCCGTTGCACTGGATGCTTGACGCCTCTCCTGCCCGGCCACTAACCTTCGCCCAGCAGCAATCTTGCGGGTTCCCACGGCTCTGCCCGGAGTTTCCTCCATGCGTCGGCTCCTGATCGCCACGGCATCCCTCGTCGCTCTTCTGGGTTGCGGGAGCTGGAAGCGCGTGGGCACTCAGGAACAGCCGGCCCCAACCGAGGCCCTGACCCGGCTGCTCAACACTACAGCCTTCTACCAGAAACTGGGCCGGCTCTCGGCCGGCGATCCGATGCCGTTCGTGGGCACCGTCGCGTTCGCCGCCGCCCCCGCGGACTCGGTGATCGCGGTGCTGGGGCTTTCGCTGGAGAATCGCGCCTTCGCGTTTCAGCGCGAGGGCAACGTGTTCGTGGCCCGCTACCGGGTGAGCCTGTCGTTCCAGCGCCAGGGCGCGCCCTCGATCGACGTGTCTCGAGAAGAGATCGTCCGGGTCCCCACCTTTCAGGAGACTCAGCGGAGCGACGAGAGCGTGCTTTTCCAACAGGTGCTGCGGGTGCTTCCGGGCACCTATAAGGTGGCCGTGAGCGTGCGAGACGCAGGTTCGACCTCCGAGAGTCGCGCAGAGGGGGACTTTACTGCGCCGCATTTTGGGCCGGCGAGCTATACCGCACCGGTGCTGGCCTATCAGGCGACCGGGCGCGGCGCCCTGTCGGATCCGCTCTCTATCGTCCTCAACCCCCGTGGCGCAGTGGGCTACGGCAGCGACACCCTTCTCGCTTACATCGAGGGCTACAACTTTCCCGGCCCGACCACTGTCCCGTTCCAGGCCGAGGACGAGCAGCGAAATGTCATCGTCCACGACTCGCTGCATTTTCGTGGGGGGAAGCCCATCGAGAGCCAGGTGATTCGGATCTCGCCCGACAGCGTCTCGCTGGGCGAGCTCAAACTGGTAGTGGGGGACGATTCCAAGGAGCACACCACCTCGGCGCTGGTTTCATTCACCCAGGCCTGGGTGGTGACCAATTTCGACGAGATGCTTGACTTGCTACGCTATTTCGGTCAGGACGAACGCATCGCGGCCATGCGGAAGGCCCCGGCCTCGGAACGCTCTCGCCTCTGGCGCGAGTTCTACGCGGCGACCGATCCCAACACTGCGACGCCGGAAAATGAGGCGCTGAACCAGTACTTCGCTCGCATCGCGGCCGCCAACCAGCGCTTCACCGACGAGGGTGTGCCCGGTTGGCGGACCGATCGGGGCGAGGTCCTCATCACCCTGGGGCCACCGGACGAATCGATCGAGAACACCCCCGGCACGACCGCTAACCGGATCGTGCGCTGGAGCTATCTGACCTATCGGCTCACCATTTTCTTTCAGGACGAGACCGGTTTCGGCCGCCTGCGCCTTACCCCCGGCAGCCGGGCTGAGTACGAGCGGGTGCTGTCGCGGGTGCGGCGGCAAGGCTAAGATGCAGGTGACAGGTGACAAGTGACAAGTGACAGGAGACAGGTGAGAGGTCACAGGTTAAAGGCAGCGTCGTGAAGCAGAACGAAGCGAGCGTCAGGGTAGGGAAGCGTTAAGCGAAACCTTCGTTTGCCCCCCTGTGACGAGCGAAGCGAACGGAAGGGGCCGAGGGCTCATGGTCGAGTTCCGGCCCCTTCTCGCGAACGGCGAACGGCAATAGTTAACAGCCGGAGCGGCGGGAACGGCGCGGGTGCTCCGCACGGCGGGGTTGCGGGGCGGCTCCCGTCGCCGACGCGGTTCCCGCCATTCCCGCCGCTCGCGGCGCTCGCGCCGTTACTTTTAGCTCATGCCTAACCACTCCCCCCCGCAGCTGTTCCTCATCGACGGCTATGCCCTGATCTACCGGGCATTTTACGCGATGATTGCTCGGCCGCTCCGCACCACCAAGGGCGAAAACACCTCCGCGGCCTGGGGGGTAGTCCAATTCCTCCTTCGGCTTCGCGAGAAGTACCGCCCCGACTACGTCGCTTGGATCAACGACGCTGGTACTTCCTTCCGCGCGGCGCAGTACTCCGAGTACAAGTCCACCCGCGAGAAGCTGGACGAGTCGCTGCAGGCCGACTTCGACCGGTCCCTCGAACGGATTTGTGACCTCCTCGAAGCCTTTCGAGTGCCGCTGGTGACGGTGCCGGGATACGAGGCCGACGACGTGATCGGCACGCTTGCCACGCTCGCGCCTGCGCGCGGGCTCCGCGCCGTGATCGTCTCCGGAGACAAGGACTTTTACCAGCTCATCGGGCCCGGCGTGACGCTGCTCAACCCTGGACGTGGTGGGGCCGCCGGCGTGGAAGAAACCTGGGTGGACGAGTCCAACGCCAACGAGCGGCTCGGCGTGCCGCCTTCGCAAGTGGTGGACTATCTCGCCTTGGTGGGTGACAGCTCCGACAACATCCCTGGCGTCAAGGGCATCGGGGATAAAGGGGCGGTGAAGTTGCTCACCGAATATGGCGATCTGGAGACCATCCTCGCTCGAGCTCCGGACATTACCGCCAAGCGCACCCGTGAGGCCTTGGTCTCTCAAGCCGAGAACGCACGCCTCTCCCGCGAGCTGGTCACGATCAAGCGCGACGTGCCGATCGAGCTGAACCTGAGCGCCTATGCCCTCCAGGAGGCCGATCGCGACGCCGTCCTCCGGTTACTCACCGAGCTGGAGTTCTATTCCCTGGTGAAGAAGCTCACCGGACAGGGGGGCGGGGTTGTAGACGATCGCGCTGCGCCGCCCTCACCGGTCACTGCCGAGCGCCCTCTCTCACGGCGAGCGGGAGTGAAGGAGGCCGAGGCTGTCGCCGGATCGCTGGAGGAGGCCAACGGCGGCGGAGTGCTCGCCGAAGCGGCGGCGGAGGATGAAGCCCCCACCCCGGCCGACTCAGCCTCGCTCACCGCCGAGGACTGGCTGGCCCTCGAGGCGATACCCTGGCCCGACGTCACCGTGGTTGATGATCCCGACCGGCTGCCTGGCTTGGTGCAGCGGCTGCGTGCCGCGCCGCTCGTGGGCCTCGACGTCGAAGCCTCCTCCAGTGAGCCGCACGATGCCGAGCTGATCGGCCTCTCTTTGGCGGCGAGCCCCACCGAGGTCTGGTATCTCCCATTCGGGCATCGCTCTCCGTCGAGCCTCGGCTCGCTGGGGGCTGGCCTCCCTTCGGCGACGCCGGTGAAGAACCTGCCCCCACTCACCGACTTCGCCTGCGCTCCGCTGTTCTCGCTACTGACGGATCCCTCCGTGCCCAAGGCGGGCCACAATATCAAGTACCACTGGCAAGTGCTGCGGGCGGCGGGAGTGGAGCTCGCCGGAGTGCAGTTCGACACCATGCTCGCGAGCTTCGTCCTCGATCCCGGTCGCCGGTCACACGCCGTCGACACGCTCTGCCTCGAGCACCTCGGACGCGCGATGCAGACCTATGAGGACGTGGCTGGGAAGGGGAAAAGCGAGATTCCGTTCGCGGAGGTGCCGGTGGAGGCAGCTGCGGCCTATTGCGGAGCCGACAGCGGAACCGTCCTTGCCTTGCGTGATTTCTTCGCGCCCTCGCTCACGGGGATGGCCCTGGACCCGTTGCTGCGCGACATCGAGATGCCTCTCCTGGGAGTGTTGGTCGACATGGAGTGGGAGGGCATCGCGATCGACCGCGCGCTCTTCGCGCGTTTGAGTGACGAGCTGAGCAGCGACCTGCGCCGACTGGAAGGCGAGATCGCCCGGGCCGCCGGAGGAGAGCTCAACATCAACTCCCCCCGCCAACTCGCCTCGGTGCTGTTCGACCAGCACAACCTCCCGGTGCTCAAGAAGACCAAGACCGGCCCCTCCACTGACGCCGACGTGCTGGAGCAGCTGGCCGCGATGGGCCATGAGCTGCCCCGCTTGATACTCGAGTACCGCGAGTTGCAAAAGTTGAAGAGCACCTACGTCGACACCTTGCCTGCGCGGGTCAATCGCAAGACCGGGCGAATCCATACGTCATTCAATCAGGCCGGCGCCGCTACCGGCCGGCTCAGCTCCTCCGAGCCCAACCTGCAGAACATCCCCGTCCGTACGCCGCGCGGTGAAGAGATCCGGCGTGGCTTCGTTCCTCGGGCCGGTTGGGTCTTCCTGGTGGCGGACTACTCCCAGATCGAGCTCCGGATCAATGCCCACCTCTCCGGCGACCCAGCCTTCATCGAGGCCTTTCTTCAGGGAGGCGACATTCACCGGCAAACCGCGGCGCTCATCTTCAATGTCCCGGTGAGCCAGGTGACGGGCGAGATGCGGGCGCGGGCCAAGACCATCAATTTCGCCACTATCTACGGTCAGGGGGCCTTCGCCCTGAGCCGACAGCTCGGGATCTCCCTGGAGGAGGCGAGGAGCTTCATCACCCGTTACTTCGAGCGCTTCGCCGGCGTGCGATCCTTCCTGGATCGACAGATTCAGCTAGCCCGGGAGCAGGGCTATGTGGAGACGCTGTTCAAGCGCCGGCGCTACATCCCGGAGATCCGCGACCGGAACTTCAACATGCGGGCCTACGGCGAGCGCAACGCGCAGAACTCACCGCTTCAAGGTTCAGCGGCGGATCTCATCAAGCTCGCCATGATTCGGATCCACGCTGCCATTCGGGAGCGCGGTCTCGCGAGCCGTATGCTGCTGCAAGTGCACGACGAGCTGGTGTTCGATGTGCCGCCGGGCGAGGTGGAGGTGATGAAGGACCTGGTGCGCAGCCGGATGGAAGGCGTGGCCGAATTAAAGGTGCCGCTGGTAGTGGATATCGGCGTGGGAGCGAATTGGCTCGACGCGAAACAACACTAAACTGCAGTGAGAAGTGAGAAGTGAGAAGTGAGAAGTAAGAAGGAAGTCCTCATCCCGAGTGAAGCGAGGGATCCGCTCCGCGCTCATCCAATCCGCCTGAGTAGATCCCTCGATCGCTTGCGCGCTCTCGGGATGAGGAGCCGCTCCGCTCTGACAGCCTAATCCTCCTCTCACTTCTTACTTCTCACTTCTTACTTTCCCACTTCTCACTTCTCACTTCTCACTTCTCACTGCAGTTTAGATTTCCCTCCGCTTCGCAAACCGGGCAATATGGTGTGCGGCCCTGAACGCCAGGGCCTGAATCGTCATCGTCGGCTGTCCTCTGCCCGACGTCACGAAGCTGCTCCCGTCACAGATGAACAGATTGGGCACGTCGTGCGCTCGGTGGAATCGATCGACCACCGACTCGTTCGGGTCGGACCCCATCCGACAGGTGCCCAGCAGGTGGGCGATGATGGTGGTCTCGGTGACTGGATAGGCCCAACGCCGCTTGGCGCCGGCAGCCTCCAGAATCTCCATCCCCCGATCCTGCAGGAACTGCATCATCGCCAGATCGTTGGGGTGGTCCGCGTAGGTGCACCTGAGCGCCGGGCGACCCCAGGCGTCCTTGACTTCCGGATCCAGACTAATGCTGTTGGACTCGAGCGGCAGTGACGTCGTGTGACCGTTGATGTACATGGTGCGGGTATAGTACTCCCCCAGCATCCGCTTGTACTCCCGCCCCCAGAGGGGCGCGTCTGGCGGCAGGCCTCCCCCTGCGATCGAATAGAGGACCGGGAAATACTGAAACCGCCCGTCGATGCCCCCACCACCGTAAAACCCGCGCTTCGGGTCCGCGTCGTAAAAGTCGTGGACGATGCGGGTGACCTGCACGCTCTTGTACTCGTTGAGCGGCTGGTCCCATAGCCCTCCGGCGTACGTGAGGCCGTTCGCCATCAGATACTTGCCGACTTTTCCGCTGGAGTTGGCCAGGCCCTGGGGAAACCGACTCGAGGTGGAGAGCAGTAACAGCCGGGTATCCTCTGCCCCGTTCGCGGAAAGCACTACCGCTTTGGCTCGCTGCGCCTGTTCTTTGCGATCCGCGTCCCAATAGACCACCTGGTTCACTCGTCCCCGCTTGTCCACCTCGATCCGGTGCACCGTACTGTTGGGACGGATCTCGCACCGGCCGGTCTTCTCCGCCAAGGGAATTACGCTGGCGAGGGTCGAGGACTTGGCGCCATACTCGCATCCAAAGAGAATGCAGAACCCGCAATGGTGACAGGCATTCCGGCCGTTGTGCGGCCGGGAGAGGATCGCCATCGGGGCGGGGAAGGGATGCAGCCCCAGCTTTCGGGCGCCCTGTTCCAGCAGCACACCGGATGATTTGACTGGAAGCGGCGGCACCGGGTATGGCTTGGTTCGCGGAGGATCGAACGGGCTCGCTCCCGCAAGGCCGGAGACTCCGATCTCCCATTCGACCTTGGTGTAGTACGACTCCAGCTCCTCGTAGGTGATGGGCCAGTCAGCGAAGCCGGTTCCCGCGATCGGCCCCCACTTGCTCCGCTCCACGAAATCAATCTCGTGGAACCGCCAATAGTTCGCCGTGAAGTGGACGCTGCTGCCCCCCACGGCGTGCATGTAGATGAGTGGCGGGATCCCCTGGGCGACTTCAGCCTTCTCGCTCTCAGTCCGCCGAAAGGTCTGGGGATGCTTGGTCGGGCCGCCGAGGTACTCCAGCGCGAAGATGTTGGCCAGCTCATCGTGCTTGAAATCGCCGGGGCGAAGATAGGGACCCTGTTCCAGCACCACGACCTCGAAGCCAGCGGTCGAAAGCTCCTTGGCGATCACCCCACCGGCCGCGCCGGAGCCGATAACCACGAAATCCACCGGCTTGCGGGTGGGGTATGTCGGAGTTCGGGCCGTCATTTCTGCCAATCCGAGGCGTGCGCGTCCCGATCGTAATAGCCGAAGGGCGGCTGGTAGACGTAGGTGTCCTCGAAGCCGAGCAAGGCCCAGCCCACCTTTCCCTGATTGCCACCATACGAGGGATTGCAGAACATCCCCATCACCGTGAGCATGTGGACCAGCCCGAAGCCGGGAAGGTTCTCCACCGAATGCAGGGCAGCTTCCTGCCGGTCGAGCGGAATTTTCGCGAACCGAGTGGTACCGCCCACGAACCGCGAGACGCCGGTATTGAGCTCGGCCAACGAGGCCCGGAACGGATCCCCTAAATGGGCGAGCAGGGAGTTGGGCGCGAGCACCCGATCCGCAAAATGGACCACGCCGGCCTCTCGCGCGCCGGGCGTTTCATCGGTGGGGATGATCAGCGCCGAGATGGCGTCGAAGTCCGCGGCTTCTTCTGCCGTGAGAAATTCAAGGTGGTCGCGGGGCCGACCCGACATGCCGGCGGCATAACGGCCGGCGGCCTCGAGCGCGGGGAGATTGGCGGCGAGCCACGCCGCCCCGAAGGCCACTGCCGCGGAGGAGAGAAACTCCCGGCGGGAGGGTATGTCCGAGGGCATCCGATCGACTCCGGTGGCGGAGATCCGTACATGGGCTATGCTGTGGAGATGGCCCGAACATAATACCCCGTCTCCGGACGGAGCCAGACCGGCCAACCGAAAGGGCGCCTCAGTGGGCGCCCTTTGGTGAATCGATTTGCTGGGTACGGATTACTTCTTGTCGTTGCCGCCGGAGGCCTGGACCGGAATCTCCCGAGGCCGTGCCTTCTCGACCTTGGGCAGAGTGGCGGTCAGCACCCCGTTCTCATAGGTGGCCTTGATCTGATCCGGGTCAATGGTGTTCGGCAGTACAAAGGTCCGCTCGAAAGTACCGTAGCTGCGCTCATAGCGGTGTACCCGCTCGTTACGCTCTTCGGCCTCTTGCCGCTTCTCGCCGCGGATGGTGAGCACGTTGTTCTCCAATGAGAGCTTCACGTCCTCCGAGCGAACGCCCGGAATCTCCGCCACGATCTTCACCACCTTGTCATCCTCAAAAACGTCCGTGGGCGGAAGCCACGCCGACGTAAGCATGCTGCCTTCGGCGCCGAACGGCCATCCCTGGAAGGCTTCGTCCAGCAACCTGCCCAGACCGCGAGAATGGAAAAGATCGGCCGCCGTGTTCAGCGGGCGGCGGGTAAGCTGCGCATGCATGTCGTCCTCCTGAATCACGAGGGTTGATTGTTGGGCCGGCTAATAGGCCGACCGACTCGTGTCCGGCCCT
>UEXR01000690.1_pt1 | contig 11459 bp, 9 predicted proteins | sample 4301101 | NCBI WGS metagenome assembly UEXR01 (sample SAMEA4773180, study PRJEB27434) | metagenome | biome: 2259; feature: agricultural soil; material: soil | place: USA | collected 2014-09 | depth 0.25 m
GGGTGGCGTTGTTGCCGCTCTCACCCACGAACAGCGCGTCTTCGACGAAGGTCTCGTTGGACGCGAACGTGGCGCCGGTCGCGTTATCCGCCAGGATGGCATCGCTGAGCAGGAGATTCCGGCCCCGGAGCCAGACCGCGCGGCCGGCATGCTTGTAGGCGACGAAGCCCGAGAAGTTGGCGACGACCGCGGTGCCGGCATCGGCCGGGTCGGTGCGCGGTGCGTAATAGGCTGTCTGGGTGTTGCCATCGGGCATCGGGCCGTCGTCCACCTGGAGGCCCGGGCGCCGGTTGGAGTGGGCGACGTTACCGCTGAATTCCCGCAATGGCAGGTTGCGGGGGAGATCGGGAGCGCCGGTCGACAGCCCGGTCGGGGACGCGGGCAGTGCAAACCAGAACCCGAAGCCGGTCGACCCAGCCGCGACGTTTCCTCTGAAGGTGTTGTCCGGATTGGTAATCCAGAACGTTGCCGCGCGGCTGTCGGTAGGAAGCACACCCTCGGTCGTTGCCTTGGTTCCGAGTCCGAGATTGTTCGCGATCAGATTCCCGGTCTCGGCGCCGTCTTCCAGGAAATAGCCATGGCCGAGGTGGTCGTAACAGACGTTGCCCTCGACTCGGGCATTGTCGGTTCCGTGCACGGTGACGCAGCGGTTGAAGCTGCCCCAGATGCTGTTGCCGACGAAGTACTGGCCGTCGACCGGTCCCATCATGTGCCAGTGCATCGGGTAGCGGGCCATGAGTCCCTTCTGGCCCATGAACCGGAGCTCGACGCCTTCAACCCGCAGCGTGCCACCCATGCCCATGATGTGCCCGCCGTACCCTGCCGCACTCGACGCGCTGTCCCCCTGCACCACCACGTTGCGAGTGAGCAGCCCGACCTCGGCCCGCTCATCCAGGCTGCGGCCCGCGATGCTCTGCAGCTCGCCGTAATGGCTGAACTTGAGTCCCTGTTCCAGGATCACGGTCGTTCCGCTGGCCGACTGGACGGTGACGACCTCCGCCTGGTTGGGATCGAAGTCGGTGGAGGCGACGACCAGCTTGTCGCCGGCTCGCCAACTCATCGGCTGCTGCAGAGTGAGTTGGGTGCTGCCGATGGACGCAGACGCGGACAGCCGGGTCCAGCCGGCTCGTGACTCCCCATGTAGGTCCAGCGTGCCGCCGGCCAGCACGCCCAGCAGCTTGTTTCCCATCCCCGACACGTTGGCGCTGTCCGGGCTACCGGTGAGGGTGATGGTGGCGTGGTGGGCGAAGGGCGTGCCCGAGGTGCCGACCCGCATCGTCCCCGACACCACGATCCAGCCGGAGGTGAGCGCGAGATCGCGCTCATCGAACACCAGGGCCCCTTGGATGGTGAGGCTGGTGAGCGGCGGCGGGCTCACGTCCAGCAGCACGTTGAGCTGCGAGGGAATGACCACGGCCGCGCCCGCGACCGGCACCTGGCCGCCCGGCCAGGTCGCCGGATCCGACCATCGGTAGGTAGCCGCGACAGGCGGCTGATTCGGATCGGGATCGGTTGGATCGTCGGAGGGCTCGGTGGAGCACGCGGCGAGTGCAAGAGTGAGCACACCCAGGCGGGCGCAAAACGCCAGTCGGCCTTGCATGGTGTCCTCGCGGGGCGGGGAGATGAAGAGGTAAGTCGTGCTGTGGAAGCGACCGCGAAAATTGGAGCAAGAGATGGGCGAGAACTCCGCGCAAGATGTGGCACGGTTTGACGGCAGCGAAAGTAGGTGTATATACTCCTATTTGTGAGACCCGCTCGCGCCCAGCGTTTCGCCCAGGTGCGCCACTGCGCCTGTTTCAACCTCCGCAAAGCCACTCGTGCGGTCACCCAGTACTACGACGAGGTCCTGGAGCCCTCCGGACTCCGGATCACCCAGTTCTCCCTTCTTGCCGTCATTCGATTGCTGGGCACGACCAGCATTACCCAGCTGGCGGACGCCGCGGTCATGGACCGGACCACGCTGGCGCGGAACCTGGAGCTGCTGGCTCGGGAAAGGCTGGTGCGAATTCGGCCCGGGTCGGACGGGCGGGTGCGGGAGGTGAGCCTCACCCGAGCGGCTCGGGTCAAGCTTGATGCCGCATTCCCGCTCTGGGAAAGGGCCCAGGCTCAGATGGCGGAGCGGCTCGGCGCGGATCGGATGGAGCGAATGTCAGGTGATCTGGCTGCGGCTATAGCGGCGGCCTGGTCGGAGCCGCTGCCACGATGACTGGCTGAGGAGACACCAATGGAGATGCTTATGTGGATCATTCTGGGATTAGTCGGTGTGGTCGCAGTCTCCTATCTCATCGAGGCGCTGCGGCCGTCGCCCACGCCGCCCGAGCGGCTCGCCTGGGCTCCCGAAATCCCGATTCAGTACGTCGAGGTCAATGGGGTTCGGCTGCGATATATCTCCGTCGGCAAGGGCCAGCCGCTGGTGCTGCTGCACACGCTTCGCACCCAACTCGACATGTTTCAGCGGATCGTGCCTGCGCTTGCCAAGAGGTTTCGAGTGTACGCCCTGGATTATCCCGGCCACGGCTACTCCGATATCCCAAAAGGGGATTATTCCCCGGAGTTCTTCGTCACGGCGGTAGCGGGCTTCCTCGAGCGACTCGATATCTCCGATGCTGTCGTGCTGGGTGAATCGATTGGCGGGACCATCGGGTTGCTGCTTGCGGCTCGACACAATCCGCGGGTGAAGGCCGTCATCGCAGTGAACCCGTACGATTATGATCGCGGACGAGGGCTCGAGCGATCATCGGCTCTGGGATGGCCGATTTTCCGGCTGAATGATGTACCCGTTTTCGGTGGAACTTTCCAAAGGCTCAGGAGTTATCCGCTGGTTCGGCAGGTGTTCCAGGGCGGCGTCGTGCGCGCCGGCGCGATGCCCCCAGCCCTCTCGCGCGAGATGTATGCCGTGGGCAATCGTCCGGGGTACAACCCGGCATTCATGGCTCTGATCCATCAGTGGCCCGGCTGGGAGCGGGCCCGACAGGAGTACGGTAGCATCGAGATACCGGTTCTCCTGATCTACGGCGACCGGGACTGGTCCCATGAACCCGAGCGCGAGGCCGGCCGGCGGGCGTTGCCCGGAGCAACCACGCGAGTGGTGCGGAACGCGGGGCACTTTTTGGCGCTGGATGCGCCGGAGGAGCTATTGAAGGAAGTGTTCCAGTTTACCGGCGGGTTGGCTCGGGTTCGCTGACCACGAACGCCTCCATCGCGAAGTACTCGGCCAGCCCCAGGCGGTCGAGCTCGGAGGCGGTGCCCTGGTTCCGGGCCTCGACTCGCTGCCAGAACTCGCGGTCGTCGGGGCCGGGGAACGGCGCAGTATCCTTCTGCGACTGGTGCTTGAAGATCGCCTGAATCTTGAGTCGCAGCTCCTCCTGCGACAGCGGCACCAGCCAGGTGGCCTCGGTGACCGGCCACTCCTGCCAGGCGCCTCGGTAAAGCCAGACCTCCGGCCGCCGTTCGCCATCGCTCACGTACTCGTCCAGGGCGCGGTCGACCGCCTCCTTGCACATCCGGTGAGTGCCGTGCGGGTCAGAGAGATCGCCCGCCACGAAGACCAGGTCGGGCGTCACCTCGTCCAGCAGGTCCTTCACGATAGCGACATCGGCGGGGCCGATGGGATCCTTCTTCACCTTCCCGGTCTGATAGAAGGGGAGGTTGAGGAACCGCGCGGCGCGATCGTCCAGACCGAGGGTCCGAATACCAGCCACTGCTTCGGATTCGCGGATGATCCGTTTGATGTCCTGGACTTCGGGAATGTCCACGTCTCCCGGCCGCTTGCGAGCCAGGAACTCTTCGATTCGGCGGCAGATCTCGGAGACAGCGTCCTCCGCAATGCGGTGCTCACAGGCCAGCCGTCTGAGAAAGTTCACGTGCCGGCGCACGTCGTGGTCGAAAACGGCCAGGTTGCCGCTGGTGAGATAGGCGACCGTGATCCGGTTGGCGTTCTGCACCAGCTTGTGAAGGATCCCTCCCATCGAGATGACGTCGTCGTCGGGATGGGGTGAGAAGCAGATGATGCGTGACTCGTGCGGCAGCTTGGACCGTCCCCGGATCTTGGCGCCGAGGGCGTTGAAGACTTCGCCGTTGAGCGCGCCGGGCGAGCCGGCTCGGGCCACGATGGCCGAGAGATGGTGCTCGGCGTAGTCGTGGTGGGTGAGCTTGAGGATGGCCTTGCCGGTCTGATGAGAGAGCCAGGTGACAGCACGCACGGTGAGCTCGGGATTCCACTCGACCGCGCCGAGCAGCCAGGGCGTGGCCACTCGGGTGAGAGCGGCCGCGGCTGAACGATCCAGATAACAGGTGGTGTTGGGATGGCGCTGCAGGAACGTGGCCGCCACCTCGTGGTCTACCTCGCCTTCGACGGCCCGACGGACGATCGCGGCTTTGTGCTCTCCGGTTGCCAGGATGAGGATTTCCCGTGCCTCCAGGATGGTGGCGACACCCATCGTGATGGCTTCTCGAGGCACGTTCTCCTCGCCGAAGAAATCCGCGGCGCTGTCTTTTCGGGTGACCAGGTCCAGCGTGATCAGCCGGGTTCGGCTCTCGGCGCCGGAGCCAGGCTCGTTGAACCCGATGTGTCCTGTCCGGCCGATCCCCAGCAATTGCAGATCGATCCCGCCAGCAGCGCGGATCTGGGCCTCGTAGCGGCGGCACTCCGGTTCGACTTCCTTGAGCGGAACGTCCCCTCGGGGGATGTGGACATTGGCCGCGGGAATGTCGAGGTGAGAGAACAGGTTCTCCCACATGTAGCGGTGATAGGAGTGAATGCTCCCCGGATCCATCGGGTAGTACTCGTCCAGATTGAAGGTGACCACCCGGGCGAAACTGAGCCCTTCCTCCCGGTGCATCCGGATCAGCTCCCGATACACGCCGATCGGGGTCGAGCCGGTGGCGAGTCCCAGGACGGCGCGCTCGCCGGCCGCGGCCCTGGCCCGCACCAGCTCGGCGATGCGCCACGCGACCATGCGGCCGAGCTCGTCATGGTCGTCGACCACAACGGTTCGAATGCGCTCGAGGCCGGTACCAGCTTCGGAAAGGGAAGTGGTCATGAAGATGCGGGAAATCTAGCAGTGAGAAGTGAGAAGTAAGAAGTGAGAAGTGAGCAGTGAGCAGTGAGAAATCAGAAGTGAGCAGTGAATGCATCCTCATCCCGAGCGCAGCGAGGGATCTGCCAGGCTGCTTTCCGACTCGAGCGAGTAGGTCCCTCGGTCGCGTGCGCTCCCCTCGCTACGCTCGGGGCAAGCTCCTCGGGATGAGGAGTCTGACTCGCTGAGCTTACACTTCTACTCCTCCTCCTTACTCCTCCTTCTCACTGCTCACTTCTCACTGCTTACTTCTCACTGCTTACTTCTCACCTGCTGAGCAACCCCGCGTCGAGGATCAGCGGCGCCCCCGTCACGTAGCGCGCCCGGTCGGAGGCGAGATAGAGCACCGCCTGGGCCACATCCTCCGGCTCGATCCAGGGAACCGGCAGCAGATTGCCCGCCGACCGCTCCGCGATCTCTCTTGGCGTCAGTCCCTCGAGCTTGGCCAGGCCGTCGTTCATGGGCGTGTTCACCCCGGTCGGGTGCAGCGAATTCACCCGGATTCCATGAGGCGCGAGCTCGATCGCCCACGACTTGGTGAGCCCGGTGAGGCCCCACTTGGAAGCAGCATAGTGGCTGAGCCGCCCCATGCCGCGCAGGCCGGCCACCGAGGAGTTGTTGATGATGACCCCGGAGCGTTGCCGAATCATCACCGGAATGACGCGCCGCGCCACCAGCCACGCGCCTTTCAGGTTGATGTCGAGCATGCTGTCCCACGCGTCTTCCGTCAGCTCGTGAGCCAGCCCGTAAGCACAGATCCCAGCGTTGTTGAACAGAATGTCGATTCTGCCGAACTGCTCGACCGTGGACTCGACCGCCTTGGTTACGGCCCTATCGTCGCGGACGTCACCGGTGAACGTCAGGCAGTCCGTCCCCAGCTCGCGGCACTCCACGGCGAGAGAGTCCAAGTCGGCTGGCGAGCCCATGGCATAGCCGGGGTAGGTCATCGGCCGAGCGATATCGAAGGCTGCAATCCGCGCCCCGCCTCGCGCGAGGGCGAGGGCCGAAGCACGCCCCTGCCCGTGAGCCGCACCGGTGATGAACGCCACCCGCCCGCTGAATTCGCCCATCAGACGCGGCTCCCCGACGCTCCAGCCCCCTGTACCTGCGTCCTTCGACGATAGGGATGGAGATATTCGTCCAGTTCTACCTCGAGCGCATTGTTGAACACGTTGGTCGCCACCATGAGCGCCCCGAAGGCCGTAAGGGCGACGATCTGCTCTGGATTGAGGAACGCAGCCACCCGAGCGTAGACGTCATCCGGTACGGTGAAGGGTGAAACGGCAAGTCTCCGGCCGAATTCGACGACCGCCGTTTCCTTGTCATCCAGCTGCAGCCGGTCAGGGTTTTCTCCCACCTCGATCAGAATCCGCCGAAAGAAAGTGGAGCAGATGAGGCAGTCGGTCTCCGAGGAGATCGCATGGGCGAAGAGCGTGGTCAGCCGCTCACCCAGAAACGGCTGCACGGCATCGCGGAGCGGATACCACTCCATGAGGGCGTGAAACGCAGGCACAGAATGCAGCAGGGTGCGCTTCATGTTGGTGATGCGCGCGTGCTGGGCAACGTGATCGTCGTGGGCTTGCTTGGCCTGCGGCGAGGCGGCGTCATAGGTCAGGGGCACGACACGGGACATGGCGAGGGCTCCGTTCATCGAGGAGGCTGCTGCTTCGGCAATGTAGAGCCGGACGGTCGAGCCCGGAACCGTCCGGCCCCTCTGTGCTGTCTGACGGGATTGGTCTGGCGGGGAGCCGAGTCTACAATTCCTCTCGGGAGAAGCGTTCTCCTACTCGTCCGAGTCAGTTGTCAGTCTTTCCCTCACACTCTGAACCACACCGCCGGTTGCGGATTTGACGGTGCCCCAGGTCTTCTCACCCAGCTCCTTCACCTTTCCCAGACCTTCCTTGGCCACTTCCACTCCCTGGCGCGCCCGGCGGCGAACAGCCGAGGCGGCGCGATCGATGCGCTTCTTAGCTCCCTTACGCGTGCGGCGTCGTGCCGCCGAACCCCGCCGACTGGATGCCCCAGCCCCTCCCGACTTTCGCGCTGTCGACTTCCTGCGAGGGCCTTTCGCTCGAGCACTTGCACCTTTGGCACCGCGCTTCTTCGAGGTTGTGCGTCTGCCCTTCTTCCGGGTAGCCATGATCGCCTCCCTGGCGGGGATACTCGTCCGAGTGTCGAGAGAGCTGAGGATCCAGCGGTGAACCTACCGGGAAGGGGACATGACCGCCGTAGCGCCTGTCACGCTGGCCCCAGGGTCTTCCTGCTTTCTCCCGCGCACTGTGGCGGCAAGCGGGCCGAGCTCCTGCTCAGCGGACGGGGCCGGTTCCCGCTGGCGGAGCGACTCCAGACGGCAGGGGCAACCCTGGGGGAGGCCTTCAGCTTCGTCAGCGGTCTCTATTTCCGAGGCAAGCTCACCTACGCGACCCGGTTTGCCCGGCCGCCTGCGGGTGAAGCGCCAGTGCAAGTGATCACGGCGAACCGCGGGCTGCTGCCGGCCGATACCGTGGTGCGCATCGACGATCTCCGGGAATTCGGCTGTGTAGACATCCGGGCCGAGGATCCCCGCTACCGAGGGCCGCTCGAGCGCGACTTGGCGCGACTGGCAGCGATCCCTGACGTGGAGCTGATACTGCTCGGCAGCGTGGCGACCGGGAAATACGTAGATGTGCTGCTCGAGGTCGTGGGCGAGCGGCTCCTGTTCCCACCCGAGTTCGTCGGCCGGGGCGACATGAGCCGAGGGGCGCTGCTCCTCCGAGCTGCCCGGGAGCATACCGAGCTGGTCTACGCTCCCGTCGCCGGCGCGGTCCGACATGGAAAGCGGCCGGCCAGGCTAAAGTGACCTCCGCCACCGCAGCGCCCGTGTTGTCGGTACAACATGGGCCCGAAAGTCCCGGAGCCGAGACACTCGGCGGAGGTGTGAGATATGCCGGAACCAAGATCACGCCGTTCCCGAAGGCCGGCGCGGAAGACTGGCCGATCCACTTCGAGGTCGCGGCGCTGGTCCAAACGGGTGACCGAGACCAGCAACGCGATGGATCTGGAGAGCGGCGTCTTCAAGAAACCCAGCGCCCGGAGCATCGCGCTTTCGCTCAAGCGGTCGGTTGAGCGGAGCCGCCGACGGAAATCGGAGCCGTTCCGCTCGGCCATGTCGATGCTGAATCTGTACATCAACCGGGCGGGAAAGAACCTGAGCCCATCGCGTCGGCAGGTGTTGGAACGAGCCAAGACCGAGTTGCGCCGGGTATTTCACAGGGAGTAGAAGAGCAACGGCCCTGCACCAGAATGGCGCAGGGCCGTGGTCTCCCGAGTCGCTGAAGGCTATTCGTCGTCGCGCGATTTGCGCGGCTCGATCTCATCGTCCTCGGCGTGCATCGCCTTTATCGCCGCAGAGAGATCGCAAGCCAGGGCGCGCTCCCGCCGCAGCGTGCTGATCACTGCCTCGGCCTGCTTCATCTGCAGGGTAAGGGCGCCCGCCGACTCGAGCGCGTGATCGACCACCGTGCGCTGCGCCTGCAACGACTCCACGGTCGAGCGGATGCCCAATGCGAGCGCTTCCGCGCGAGCCAAACGCTGCTCCGCCCGCTCGAGCTGGCGTTGACGGGTTGCCAGCCCTTGGAGACCCTCCTCCGCGGCCTTGAACTGCTCCTGAGTCTCTTCCAGCAGGTCCCGGGTTTCCTCGATTTCGCGCCGGGCGGAGCCGATGGTCTGGACATCTTCTACGGCCCGCTCCGCCATTCCGAAGACGTGCTTGACCTGCGCCTCGAGGGCTTCCACGGCCGCTTGTCTCGCCAGGGTCTGCTCCAGCGCGCGAGCCGCCTCGCGCTGGGCCGACTCCCACCGACCCAGCAGCTCCTCGAAATGAGCCAGCTGCTTCTCAATGGGCTTGAGTGCGGTGGCCCGATCATCCAGCTCGCCGGAGATTCGAGCCAGCGTACCCGACCGGTCCTCCGCCTGCGCCAGCGAGGCCGCAATCGTGCGTGAGGTCTCCTCCAGCCGCTGGGCCGCCTCCGCTGCGCCCTGGCGCAGGGCCGAGGCCTGGTTCAGGTGCTCGGTGGCCTTGTCGAGAGCGCCCTGACGCTGCTCCAACTCCTGCCCAAGCTGCCTGACCCGCTCCTCCACTTCATCGAGCTGCTGGGTGCGATTCTCCAGGGCGCGCACCGACTCATCCACTGCCACCAGTCGTCGATCGGCCTCGCTCACGGAATTGACCACCCCGGCGATGGTCTCCGACACCTTGTGCGCGGCATCTGCCTGCCTGGCCAGTTTGATGAACCGACCTTCGGCCGCTTCCATCTGCGCCCGCAGCCCGTCGGTCCGTTCCTTGAGCTCGGCGCTCATCCCGCCCAACTCGGTCAGGCCGCGGTGCACCTCCTCGATAAGCTGCCGGCGCGACTGAATCTGCTCCATCGTGGACCGAACCTGATCCACCTCGAAGCGAATTCGCTCCACGGCTGGCTCCATCCCGCCCAGATCGGCGACCTGCGCCTGCACCTTACGAGTCCAGGTGTCGGCGTTGGCCAGCCAGGCCTGAACCTCGCTGTGGCTCTCGCGCAGCCGCGTCATCTCCTCATAGGCCAGGCGCATCTGCTCCAGACCGTCGGCCATGACCTCGCGGGTGCCCTTCAGGGTGCCGAGATCGGCGAGCACCTGGTCCACCTCGGGCTTGAGCTGCTCGATCCGCTGCACTCGCTCTCCCACCTGGCCCGCCAGGTCATCCAACCGCTCGGCGTCCTGCCGGATCGTGGCGAGGCGGCGGGCCTCCTCCGAGAGCCGCGCCAGCTCCTGGGCCAGCTCTGACTCCTGGTCGGCCAACGCCCGGACTTGGGCCTGCACCGCGGCGGTACCCTGACTGGCTGCATCGAGCACCCCGAATCGAGTCTCGCACTCCTTGACCGCATTCCGAAGGTCGGCGACCCGCTCGCTGACCGCGTGCAGACCCCGGTTCTCCAACTCGAACCCTTCGCTGCTCTTCCTCATTTGCTCGCGAAGATCGGTGAGAGCCTGACGGGCCGCCTGTTGGGCTTCCTCGGCCTGTCGAGAAGCACCCTGAAGCTCCTCGTTTCGGGCCAGGACTTTGACCTGAGCCGCCTGGATCTCCGCCATCTTGGCCTCGATCCCACCGAACCGACGAATCTGCTCCTCCTGGCGGCGGAGCCAGGCATCCAGCTCGCGATCGAGCCGGGTGAGCTGGGAGATCTGGTTGGCGGCGCGCTCCACTGCCTCGCGCTGCTGCTCCAACACCCCGGTCTTCTGGCCCACCTGGTCAGCGAGCGCCTTGAGCACGGCCAACTGATGCTGGATATCGGGAATTGCCGCCGTGGCCTGATTGAGCGGCTCCAGGGTGCGCTCGACCGACTGCACCTTGCGCACGACCTCCTCCAGCCGGCCGGTCGCCGCCTGGTGCTCCTGGTCGAACTCTTCCAGTCGGGAGGTGGCGTGGCGGTGAGCGGTAAGGGCGTCGTCGTGCTGTCCCCGCATGCGGGCGACGTTCTCGGTGAGCTCCCCAACCTGGGTCCGGAGCGTCTCGGCCTCGCTCCGAAGGGACATCATCGGGCTCTCCTGGCTGAGGAAGCGCTCCAACTGTTCCCGGAGGAGGAGAGCCGCATCCATCCGATCGCCTAGCCCAGCGAGCTGACTCCGCAGCCGATCCACGTCCTCTGTGGCGTGGGCCATCTGGGTTTCGGTCCTGGCCTGGGTCTTGGCCACCCGGTCGGCCTGTTCCTCAGAGGCGGCGAGCTGCGCGGCCAGATTCTCCAGTCCAGCAAGGCGCTGCTCCGCCGCCTCACAGCGTTCGCGCAGTGCATCGAGCTCAGCCGACCGCTCCATTACCGGCTCGAGAGCGCGAAGCTGCTGCGCGGCGACTTCCGCGCGAGCAATGAGCTCCGCCAGCGCGGTGGAGCCCTTGGCTCCCTCGACCAGAACTTCCGCGTCGCCGTCGTTACGGCGTCGACCCTTCAGGAACGTGACCATTGGCTTACTCCGGCGGAAAGCGCGCGCGCCCAGCGAAAGTCGCCGGGCCAGACTGGGATCGACTTAGGGTCTTGTTCCGGTCAGATCACGCGCGTGGTGAAGAGTTGGAGCACGAGGGCGGACTGGGGCCCTGTGTGCAACGCGTATGCCTGGACGTTCTGGGCAGTTACCGCACCTGTTTTCACCCCGTGGACACGAGCGCAAGCCGGTGCGGTGGCGGGAGATGCCGGAGGGGCTAGCACCACCTCGCAGGGCAGAAGAACGAGCGGCTGGTCCAGCATGCTTCGCGAGGTGCCATGATGCAGGCAGGTCGCGGGGGAGCCGCGGAGCTAGTATTGAAAGCCGTCACCCTGCGGGGGATTTGAAGCAGGAGGGACAATCTGACGCTGGCGGTGCCCAGAGCCGGTACCA
>UEXR01000307.1_pt1 | contig 11440 bp, 7 predicted proteins | sample 4301101 | NCBI WGS metagenome assembly UEXR01 (sample SAMEA4773180, study PRJEB27434) | metagenome | biome: 2259; feature: agricultural soil; material: soil | place: USA | collected 2014-09 | depth 0.25 m
AGATCATCCGGCTCAGGGCGGAGGTCCTATACTCCACCACCCTCATGGTGCGCGCGGTGTTCGTGGTCGGTTTCCTGGGCTTCTACTGGTACACTCACGACCCGCTGTTTCTCGTCATCCTGGGGGTGGTTGGCCTAGGAGTCGTGCTCACCTCGACCAGCTACTGGTTGGACCGGCACGAGCGGCGAGGCGCCTGATCCGCTGCATCAGCTGTAGGGCTTTTCGCCGGCTGGAGTGTCCTATCTCGGACGGTTCAAAGCAGCTCACGTGGCGATTTGACGCTGTTTGCGGCCACGTCAAACAACCAGCCAAAGGGCGCAGGCCCCGGTGCGTCATGCCGGGGCCTGGGCATTCCCGATGGGAAAGAATGGCCGACCCTGCCGGCCTGTCATGCTCGTCGTCGATGACAACCCAATGTGCCGTTCGATGGTCGCTAGGATCCTTCACGACGAAGAATTCGACGTGCTGGAGGCGAGGGATAGGTTCCAGTGGTAGAGGTCGCCCTCGAGGGCCCGCGCCACGCCAAAATCTCCCGCCGAAGGCGGTCTCTGAGGGTCTCGCCTTCCGCGTAGGGCATGGTGTACCACAGCAGGCCGGCATCCGCTCCCGAGTCCAGCAGTGGCAGGATGTGCGGGTGATCGAGGCGGGCCGGAACCTTGATCTCGCGGAGAAAGCGCTCTGGGCCTAGGGTCGTGGCGAGTTCGGCGTGGAGTACCTTGAGGGCAACGAGTCGGCTGTGTTTGTGGTCCTGTGCGAGGTAGACCGTAGTCATGCCGCCGCGTCCGAGTTCTCGTTCGAAGGCGTAGCGGTCGCGGAGAGCATCCCCGAGCTGGACTGTGGGGTCGGCCACGGTGGCGGCCTGAAGTGAAGATTGATTGAAGCTGTGCCGGCTCACTCTGACTCGGCGGGGAGCAGGTCACTGACATTTTTCCGAATTGTCTTTATACCCCTCGAGAGTTTGAGGGTTGGTTGAAGGCATACGCGGCGGTTAACTGTGATCGGAACTCGTGCACTGTAGGCACACATTGGCAGAAAAACAGCCGCTCGAACGAGCAGTGACAGGGCACACTACTGGAAAGATCTGCTTGGAGTTGTAGGTGAATGGCCAGAGAGGGAATCGAACCCCCGACACGCGGATTTTCAGGGCGTCAGCGGCCGACACGCTGAGAACTGGGGAGAACGGTTAAGCGCATTTCAGCAGCGCCTTACGGCGTGCGACAGGGCGGCCCAGCACCGGTCAGAACCCTAGGAACGCGGAGTTCAGGCACTAGTCAGGTACTAAACCTAAATCCAGAAGGCCGTCTGGGAATGGGGTTCCTTCCGGAGCCAGACGCACAGTAGCCGCGTGCGCCTGCGTGAAATGCAGATCCCATCCTGCCAGGCCGATGGCGAGAGGTCGGAGCGGCGCCACGGCGATCTTGAACGCTTCCGTCGGCGCGGAGGGGTCGGTGTCCACCGGCACCTCCGGCGGGGCCGGTCCGCGGCAGATAGACCTCACGGGCATGACGGAAGAGGAACCGAGGAGATTGCGAAGAAGACGGGACGGCAGCCCTCCACCCCTGTTCTCTCCCTCGCGGAGACCCCACAGCGACCGCATATTTTGCCGAATGGCGCTTGCGCTTTCTTGAGGCCGGCCGGACTTCAGCGTTTTGCCCCCACCACCGTCTCCAACTCACGGCACTGCTATGCACGATCCGTTACCGACCAGGTTCCGGACGCACGCCATGCTGGAACTGGTGCCCAAGGTTCGACCCCCGGCACAAATGCCGCCCTTGCCGCCGGTAGGCTGGTCTTCCATCGGCGCTAAGCCACCGGTGGTGCGCAGCGAGCGATGGGATCCCGACTCGGCGCTGCCCAAGGTCGACGCGGTCATCCTCACCTGGACCACGGCCGAAGGCGCCGCGTTGAGCCACGTGTTCGGCGGCAGTGACGATCCGACTCCCCCCGACGCAGGCGACGAACCACGAAGTCGGAGTGGGCCGAAGTCCCCGGCCTGGCAGGACCACTGGCAATACTACCGGCATAACTTCACCGCAGTCGAGAGCAATTTGCCCGCGGGGGCGCCATCCCTCACCGCGAAGGCTTGGGGATACGGGTGCCTGGTCGACCTTCCCGGACGCGGGAAGACTGTGCTCCTCCTCAAGTCGGACATGCACCTCTCGACCGACCAGTCCACGGACCCGCTTGGATTCCTGGTCAAGCAATTGATCGACGAGTCCAAGCCGGACCTGATCCTGACTATCGGGACCGCCGGGGGCACCAAACTGACCGACACCCTGGGTTCGGTCGTAGCCGCCAATACTGCCAAGTTCGATCTTACGGGCGACCTGGCCACGCGCGACTTCAACCAGAAATCGTTCGGCAACGATTGGACTCCCAACCCGACATTGCTGGCCTCCATCCACCCGTTGCTCCTCCGGATCCCGGCCACCGGTCCGGCACTCACAGCCCTTGCCAAGCAGGTGACAGGGTGCGGGAAGCCGGAGGACTGCACACTCGCCGCCCTTCAGAACGCCGCCCTGGACGGACGAAATCCCAAGGTGACGGTAACCGCGGATCCTGTCCTGACCGACAACGGCTACGATATCGCCGACACCAACGGGACATTCGCCGAGTACGCCTGCCTCGAGATGGACGACGCCATCATCGCGATGGCGTGCAAATCCAAGAACCAGCCGTTCGGGATCCTCCGCAACATCTCCGATCCGATCATGAATGCCGGCCTACCCGAGGCCGCTCAGAAGTCGTGGAGCTATCTCGTGTACAGCACCTATGGCCTCTATACCAGTTACAACGGGGCGCTGTCCGCGTGGGCGTCGGTAGCCGGGATGAAGTGAACAGGACGGTGTGTGACTGACCAGCTCGAACGGCTCACCGCCGCGCTCGCCGGGCGTTACACCATCGGGCGACAGATCGGCACCGGCGGCATGGCCACGGTGTACTACGCCGAGGACGTGAAACACCACCGCCCTGTGGCGGTCAAGGTGCTCCGGCCCGAACTGGCCGCTGCCCTCGGTGCGGAGCGATTCCTCCGGGAGATCGAGATCACGGCCCGGTTGAGCCACCCTCACGTGCTGCCCCTCCTCGATTCGGGCACGGCCGACGGGGTGCTCTACTACATCATGCCCTATGTCGAGGGCGAGTCCCTTCGCAAGTGGCTGGTCCGCGACAAGCAGCTTCCGCTCGAGGATGCGCTGCGAATCGTGCGCGAGGCGGCGGACGCGCTGGGGTATGCGCACAGCAGAGGGGTCATCCATCGAGACATCAAACCCGAGAACATCCTGATCCACGCAGGCCATGCCACTCTTGCCGATTTCGGTATCGCCCGGGCCATCACCACGGCCGGCGGAGACCGGCTCAGCAGCACCGGCCTCGTGGTCGGCACCCCGATCTACATGAGCCCCGAGCAGGGGGCCGGCTCCACCGACTTGGATGGCCGGAGCGATCTCTACAGCCTCGGTTGTGTGTTCTACGAGATGCTGGCCGGGCAGCCGCCCTTCACGGGACCCAACGTGGGGAGCATTGCCCACCAGCACCTGGTAGTGGAAGCCCCGTCGATCACGGGGATCAGGGCGAACGTTCCCCCGATGGTTGCGGGTGCCATTGCCCGCTGCTTGGCCAAGACGCCAGCCGACCGGTTCCAGTCGGCGAACGAGCTCAACGCTGCCTTGTCGGGCCGGATCATCGACCCCTCGGCACCGACGGGGCAGCGGTCCGCGGCATCGATCCGATCACCCGGGCAAAGGCCGCTTCCGCCCCGTTCCCGGCGCATAGCCACCCTCGTGGGTACGGTCGTGGTTGTCCTCGCGGCCTGGGCGGCATGGTGGGTCTCGAGGAGTAGGGCAGTTGGAGCGAGGGCCGGACCGCCTCCCTCCGCCGAAGCGAATGGGCTCGTGGTATTGCCGCTCCGGAACCTGGCCAAGGATCCCGAGCAAGAGTACTTCGCCGATGGGATGACCGATGCCTTGATCTCGAACCTCGCCAGCCTGAATGCAGTGCGGGTCATTTCGCACACCTCTTCCATGCATTTCAAGGGCACCACCAAGACCCTGCCCGAGATTGCCCGTGAGCTCAACGTCGCGACCGCGGTCGACGGGTCGGTGCTGCAGTCGGAGGGAAAGATTCGGATCACCGTCAGCCTGATCGATGCCACCGCTGACCGGCCGATGTGGAGCCAGGTCTACGTCCGCGCCAACACCCACGTCCTGGCACTGCAGAGCGAGGTGGCCCGGGATATCGCCCGGCAGATCAAGGCGGTGATCACGCCGGAGTCGGCGGCACAGCTCGCCGACACCGCCGCCGTCGATCCCGAGACCCACCGGCTTTACTTGCGAGGGCGCTTCCATTGGTACCGGCGCACGCCCGAGGAATTGCTGGCCGCCCTCTCGCTCTTCAAGCAGGCGACCGCCCGCGATTCGACCTTCGCGCCGGCGTACACGGGAATCGCCGACGCCTACGGGCTCCTCGGGTGTTGCGGCTATGATGTCCAAAGCCCCGAGGACGCGATGCCTAGGGCCAAGGCGGCCGCCCTGCAAGCCCTCCGGCTCAGCCCGAATCTGGCAGCGGGGCACACCTCGCTCGCTTGGGTCGAATACAACTACGAATGGAACTGGCAGGCGGCCGAAGCCGAGTTACGCCGAGCATTGGAACTGAATCCCGGCTACGCCACCGCCCATATGTGGCTGTCGGGTTTGCTTGGGGTCTTGGGACGCTCGAACGAGGCGCTCGAGGAAGCCCAGGCGGCGCTCGACGTCGATCCCCTGGCCCTCATCGTGAACGCCAATGTCGGATTGCAGCTCTACGACTCCCGGCGCTACGATGAGGCCATCGCCCAGTTCCGCTCCACCCTGGACATCGAGCCGAACTTCCCTATCGCGATCCTGTGGATGGCCAAGGCTCAGTTCGCACGAGGGGATATGAGCACCGGAGCGACTCTCACCCAGCGCTTCGTGGACCTGACTGGAGCGACCCCGTTCTCTCTGGCCTTTCGTGGCTACGCTCACGCACGCATGGGCGAGCAAGCCGAGGCACTTGCCATTATCGATCGGCTGCTAGCCATCCGAAGCCAGAAATATGTCTCGGCCTACTACTTCGCGGTGGTGTATACCGCCCTCGGAAAGACCGACGAGGCGATGCTCTGGCTCGAGCGGGCCTTCGACGAGCGCTCGGATTTCTTGATCTACCTGGCGGTTGACCCGATCTTCGACCCCCTGCGAACGGACCCGCGGTTCCGTAACCTCGTGCGCCGGGTCGGCCTGCCCTCCCTACCCCTACCGGCAGTCGCCAGATAGCCGCGTGTTCAGCGAATCCACCCCCCAGCGCGCAGGAGCCCAAAATGCACGCCTATATCGCAGGACCGATGTTCAACCCTGGCGAACTGTACTACCTGGCGCAGATCGACGCGCGGGTCCGAAAGGCCGGTCTCACCACCTTCCTGAACCAACGCGACGGGATTCCCTTCACCGGACCGCAGAGCGTCGAGCCGATCTTCAAGGAAGACGTGGAACAAGTGACCAAAGCCGACGTGGTGGTGGCGAGCCTGAACGGGATGGATGTCGACTCCGGCACCGCCTGGGAGCTTGGCCTCGCCTATGCTCGCGGAAAATACATTGTAGGGGTCTACACCGATCTCCGGCTGCACTTCAAATACCAGACGGTCAACCTGATGATCCAGGGTGGGCTCGATCACCTCTCTACCGATCTGGATGACCTCGAGTGGCACCTCGCGGAATACCTGAAGCGCAAAACCACCAAGCCCGCAGGCAAGAAGAAGTGAGGCTTCCATGAACACTGGGGCGCCCTGGCCGACTGATGTCCACGCCGGCGACATCCGGGCGGGGGACTTGGCAGCCGACTACGCCACCGAACTCGTGTTCTTTCTGAACGGAGCGGAAGTCCGGATTCCCAACGTCGATCCCGACCGCCTTCTCATCGAGTACCTACGGGATCCAACAGTGGGGCTTACCGGCACCAAGAAGAGTTGCGGCGATGGAGGCTGCGGCGCCTGCACCGTCACGCTCTCCTGGTATTCAACGCGTAAGAACCGGGTGATCCATCGCGCGATCAATGCGTGTCTCAGGCGCCTGGCCACCCTTGACGGCATGGCCGTTACTACGGTCGAAGGACTCACAATCGATGGGAAGATCAGCCCCATCCAATTCCGGTTGGTCGAGCACAACGGCACCCAGTGCGGCTACTGCACTCCGGGCTTCGTGATGACCATGCACTCCTTCATGGTAGACAAGGCGCCCGATGAGCCGCGCAGCAAGCGGGACATCGAGGGATTCTTCCATGGCAATATCTGCCGCTGCACCGGCTACCGGCCGATCCTGGATGCCATGAAGACCTTCGCCTCCGACTGGTCCGAGGGTGACAGGTCGATGAGATGCCTGCCCCCGCCGGGACAGCAGGTGTCGGCCTATGGCGCCCCACAGGCGCAACTCCCCGAAGGGTGGCAGGGGGGTGCCCCCCGGCCTCTCTCCTGCTCCAACGCCCGGCATCACTGGATCCGGCCGCTTGCGATGAAGGAGCTCTTTCGCATCTGGAAAGCCAGTCTCCTGTCTGGCACGGTTCGGCTCTCGGCGGGTGGAACCACGCTCCGCCTGCTCGACAAGGGGGCGCCGGCCTCGCCCCCAACCATCACCCTCGACATCTCGCTAATCGAAGAGCTCCAGGACGCCAGGATCCGGGACGACGAGCTGGTCCTGGGTGGTGGCCTCACGTATGCCGACGCGATCGAGTTCCTGGACGGTGCCACCGCTACGCTTCGGCAAACGCAAGTCCTTCCGATCAAGGCCTTGCGCAAGGCTGCCGAACGAACCGCTGGAAGCCAGGTCAGAAACGCCGCCAGCCTTGCGGGTAACACCATCCTGGTGGCCAGGCTCGCCACGGGCGGCGAGCGGTTTGCTTCGGACATGGTGGCCGCGCTCGCGGGCATGGGTACCGTGGTGGAGGTCGTATCGCCCAACTGGGACGCCCCCAAGGAACTCGGGATCCTGGACTTCCTCGAGCAGCACTCGGCCGACCAACACCAGCGCGAAGTCCTGATCCTGCGCTACCGGGTGCCGTTGGGCCGGGCGGGTGAGCATGCCGACACCTACCGCGTAGCGCGCCGATCGGAGGATTCGGCGGCCATCGTGAACGCCGGTTTCCGGGTGCGGCTCGACGAGCGGAACGCTGTCACAGACGCGCGACTCGTCGTGGGTGGCATCGGCTTGTTACCGATTCGGGCCCGACAGGCTGAGCTTGCCCTCGTCGGCAAGCAGTGGAATCGTAAAATCGTGGCTTCGTGCGTCCGGGCACTCACCGCGGACATCCAATCGAACATTCAGGATCCCGCCGGTGGGTGGGACGGCATTTCCGACCAGTACCGACGGCACCTGGCGGAGGGGTTGCTGTTCAAGTTCTTGGTGGGGGTGAGTGCGGGTGTGGGGGAGCGCTTGGTGCCGCAGCGGATCGCGTCCGCCGCGGCCCAGCTCGAGCGACCGGTGTCGAAGGGGACCCAGGTGGTGCCCGCCTTCCACGAGCACGCTCCACTGGGCATCCCCTATGTGAAGGAGGAAGCGTTCATTCAGGCCACGGGGGAAGCACGGTACACTCACGACTTGCCTTTGCCGGCTCGCGGCCTCGAGGCGGCCTTCGTGACCACCACCCGGGCTTTGGCGCGATTCGATCACATCCTGCCGAACGCGCCGAAGACCCCGGTCTCCCCGGCCGAACTCTGCACCTACCTGCGACGGACGTTCGCCGGATTCACCGACTACATCACGGCAGGCGATCAGCCCGCGCTGACCATGCCGGCCAAGGACGACGCCTGGTACGATCCCTTGTTGGCGGACGGACTGGTCACCTGTTTCGGCCAACCCATCGGGTTGGTGGTGGCCGAGTCCGAGCGCGTTGCGGTTGAGATTGCCGCGTTTGTCGAGAGCCGGTGCGTGGCCTACAGACCGGTTACCGAAGGCGGCGCCATTAGGACGGCGGTCGTCTCAATCGACGAGGCGCGGGCCCGCCCGGACGGCATCATGCTCGACAGTCCGCCTTATCCCGTACATATCCGTGGAGTCACGAGGCCAGAAAGCACGTTCTCGTGGATCACCGCGGACCAGGGGGCGGAAGCCACCGTCAACGGCAAGCGGTGCGCCGTGATCCACGGTGCGATGGCCACGGGCACCCAGGCCCATTTCTATCTCGAGACCCAGGGCTGCCTGGCCATTCCGGGCGAGCGGAACCAGATGCTGGTTCATTCCTCGACCCAGTGGCCGACAGGGATTCACGATGGTGTGAGGGCGACGCTGGGGCTGGACTCGAACGCCATTACCGTTCGAGTCAATCGCTTGGGAGGCGGCTACGGTGGTAAGACCACCCGTACTCCGTTTGTGGCGTCTCCGGTGGCGTACGCCGCCTGGAAACTCAACCATCCGGTAAGAGCCGTGCTGCCACGCGCGGTCGACACCGCGATGATCGGCAAGCGCCATCCCTTCCACGGGGAGTTCCACGTGGCCATTACCAACGGCAAGGACGATCCCGCCAACGCGGGGCGCATCATGGGGCTGGCCACAAGCTTCTGGGCCGACGGCGGCAACAGCTACGATTGCTCGTTCAACGTGATGGACTGCGCCCAACTCCAGGGCGACGGCTGCTACCTGATCCCCAACTATCGCACAACCGGCGAGGTGTGCCGGACCAATACCGCGAGCAACAACGCCATGCGGTCGTACGGGATGTTGCAGGCCATCCTCATTCAAGAGGATGCACTCGAAGCCGCGGCCCACGCGGCTGGAGTCAGGCCGGAGCAGGTGCGACGACTCGCACTCTACCGGAAGGGGGACACCACGCCTGCCGGACAGGAGTTCGATTATTGCTCCCTCACCCGCATCTGGAGCCGGCTCGAACGCCAGAGCAGGTTCAAGAGGCGGCTCCGGCAGGTGGAGACGTTCAACGAGCAGAACCTGTGGCGCAAGCGGGGCATCACGATGATGCCGCTCAAGTACGGCATGGGGTTCTACGCGTCTTTCTTGGAGCAGGGCGGCGCCCTGGTCGAGGTCTTTCAGGGGGACGGTCGGGTGCTTCTCCGCCACGGCGGAGTGGAGATGGGTCAGGGAGTGATGACCAAGATGAGCCAGCTTGCCGCGGTGACGCTCAATCTGCCCTTGGATCTCATTCGCACCGATGAGACAGACACCCACGTCATCGCCGATCCCATCTCGACCGGCGGCTCGACGGGCACGCAACTCAACGGCGGCGCGGTGCGCGAGGCGTGCCAGGCCTTGCGAAAGCGCTTGGAGAGACTCTGCGAGCGCCTGGTGCGCGAGCACGGCGAGCAATGGTGCCGCGACCAGCACATAGACCACTGGAACTATCCGAACGGCTGGGCGGGTGCAGTTCCGCAGGATGGTGGGGCCCCAAAGCTCGTCTGGCAGTATCTGGCGGAGCTTGCCTTTAACATGCGGGTCAATCTCACCGCCCAGGCCCGCTTCCATACCAACGGTACGCCCTACCCGCACGGACTGTCATTTCACGATGGCGTCCCGCCCGAGGAGGTCGACCAATTCGATGGGTTCACCTTCGCGGCGGCGTGCTCGGAGGTCGAGATCGATGTGTTGACCGGCGAGACGACGGTCGTCCGCACCGACATCGTCTACGACATGGGAAAGTGCCTCAACCCAGCCATAGACGTCGGCCAAATCGAAGGAGGCTTCGTGCAGGGCCTCGGTCACATCCTCACCGAGGAGCTGGTAGTGGAGCCGGCGGGTGAGATGAAAGGAGCGGTAACCACCCTGAACACGATGGACTATAAGCCCCCGGCGGCGTCTACCATCCCGCTCGAATTCAACGTAGACCTCTATCCGCGGGGCACCGGGACCAATCCTCATCTGCGGCACGACACCCAGAGCGAGCCGCCAGCCCTGTCCTCGAAGGGCGTAGGCGAACCACCCCTCGTGCTCTCTGCCAGCGTTTACTTTGCCGTGAAGCACGCCATTCTCGCGGCGCGCCACGACCGGGGGCACGACGAGTGGTTCCGGATGGACACGCCGGCCACGGTGGAGCGGATCAGGGAAGCGTGCCTGGTGGAGGCCGAGGACCTCAGCCTCGACACGCGGGCCTAGCGGTTGATCAGCTTCTGGTTGAGGTCGGGGCCACTCAAGGTCAGCATCGCGAGTCCTGCCTGCTGGAGGTCCGGCGAACATCTGGCCTGACCGAACACCTGGGGCGGCCTCCGCTTCTGCATGAGATCGAGCCAGACCGGCGGCAGGTTGTCCTTCAGGTGCACCATGCCCCCGGTCATGTCAGGTGCCACGTAGAGCACGGTGCCACATCCCGACGTAATCAGCCGCGCCATGCACATGGGACATGACTCGAGCGACGTATAGAGCTTGTAGCCCCTCATCGACGCAACCTGGCGAAATCTCGTCTCGAACTCGTCCATCACCACCATTTCGCCGTGAAAGTCGCTTCGGAAGTAGGGCTTGAAGACATGATTCGAGTTTCCCCGAACCACTTCGTTGCCTTCGGGATCGTGCAACACACAGCCGATGCCGAAGTTCCCGGCCTCGACTGCCTCCAATGCCAGCTTGACGCATTCCAGAGATGGTGGGTCGTCGGGGTAGGCTGGCCTCGGCTCATAGGCGTTGAGCCACTTTCTCCAGCCTTCGATAGTGCTGGGAAGGGTCAGGACTGCCATAATGGGCTCCTTCGTGGAGGGAGACCGCGGACCGTTGTCTGGCGAGAAGGTACAGCGCCGATGGCAGGGCAGGAAGCGCGCTCGAGTGCCAACCGGCGACCGACTCGGGGAGGCCGTCAAGCACCGGACCGAAGGTGCGGTGCTGGGCCGGCAATGAGTCGAGTGGGGCCATGAGCGCTGTCACCGCTCATCTGTTACCGCGGTCGCCGAATTGGAGATTGACGTACGACGAATGGCCAGAGAGGGAATCGAACCCCCGACACGCGGATTTTCAGGTCATTGCACTGGATCTACACCGGACAACGTGAGGACGCAACACCCTAGTAAACCAAGAACTTTGCTTCGAGCCGAGTGACCTCCAGTTGTCCCGTTTTGTCTGCTGTTAGGTACAGTTTGGGTACAGTCGACCGCCTGAATACTCCTCGAATGCTCTAGTGGTCACGCCCGCTTCCGCCCGGCCTTGGAATTCAGGTGGGATTGCGAACGCCGGACCGATGCACCCGTTCGGGCCAGGTCACTAAGTCGGCACGCGTGCAAACCCGAGGCGGTAGGACGCATCGTTCTTCGCGGCCACCCCTTGCATGCCGGGAACGCTTGTGTTAAATACTGAACCATATGGTTCAGTATATGACGACCCGACTCGATACTTCGTTCGCCGCGCTCTCGGACGCCACGCGGCCTGGCGTTCTGGAGCAGCTCGGACGAGCCGACGCTTCGATCACGGACCTTGCCGAGAAGTTCCACATGACGCTCACGGGC
>UEXR01000465.1_pt1 | contig 11275 bp, 9 predicted proteins | sample 4301101 | NCBI WGS metagenome assembly UEXR01 (sample SAMEA4773180, study PRJEB27434) | metagenome | biome: 2259; feature: agricultural soil; material: soil | place: USA | collected 2014-09 | depth 0.25 m
GCCTTCGAGAACCACCCCGTCAGCAGGGATGTGCTCGCCCGGCCGCACCACGACGACGTCGCCGGGACGGAGTTGAGCGATGGGTACGGTTACCTCGACCTCGCCACGAACGATCGTCGCACTGGTTGGTCTCAGCTGGATAAGCCGGCGAATGGCACCCGATGTCCGGCTCTTGGCTCGAGCCTCCAGCAGATTACCCATAAGGATGAGGGCAATGATCCAGACGACGGCCTCATAGTACACCTGCGGTTCGATGCCATGTCGGGACAGCCATCCGCCGGACACCGTGACGGCCAGGCTGTAGAGAAAAGCCGCGCCGGTGCCGACCGCGATCAGCGTATTCATGTCCGCGGCATGATGGCGAAAGGCGAGCCATGCGCGGCTGTAGAAGTGGCGACCTGCCCAACCGACGACGGGCAAGGTGAGGCCAAGGAGGATGTAATGCGGCCGACCGATGATGGTCACCAGAATCGCCGCCGCCAGGCTGACCCCGAACTTGCGCCGTAGGTCACGAATCTCCTCATGGCGGGCCTGCTCCTGAGCACCCAGCAGTGCTTCGGCAGTCGATTCCGTCGCCGGCAGCTCGGCGCCGTAGCCGGTCCGCCGGATCACCTCCACCAGACCTTGGGGGGTGATGATCGCCGGGTCGAAGCTGACGGTAGCCGAACCGGTCATGAGATTGACGTTCGCGGTATCGACACCGGGCGTCTCCTCCAGTGTCCGCTGAATGCGAGCGCTGCAGCCGGCGCAGGTCATCCCCGAAACGGGAATGGTGGTGGTGTTGATAGGCGCAGTAGCAGTGGAAGGCATGATCAGAGGTGACAGGTGACAGGTGAAAGGTGAAAGGGAACAGGTGAGAGGTCGGACGCCCGACATAGCGAGGGGGAGCTCAAATGTGGGACCATTTCCCTCTCACCTGTCACCTTTCACCTCTCACCTTCGACAATGATCCTCCCTCGCACCATGCCCATGCCGCAGGTGAACTCATAGTTGCCCGGCTTCTCCGGAGTGAATTCAACCGGCGTGGTCTGGTGGGCGGGAAGAAAGGTTCGAACTCCGAAGTCTGGAATGACGACCTCCTCGGTGCAGCTGCTGGTCTCCTCGCGCCGAAATTCGAGCCGCACCTTGCGGCCGGCACGGACCCTGACGACCGCGGGGGAATAGCCGCCCTTCACTTCTATGCCAACCCGTTGCGCCTCACCTCTGGGGGAGACTGTCGCGACGGCGACGCCTCTATCCGCAAGAAAGAAGTAGTAGTTGATCCAGACGATGGTGAGCACGCCCATCACCGTCACCAACAATTGCGCTGTGGACATGCGCCTCCCGGTGCTCCGGGCCTCCCGATCCTACTTCAACGGGCCTGCTGGAGCTCGCCCTATAATAAATAGGGGGGAGGGGTATGTCAACCCTGCTGGCTGCCTGCACTTCCAGCCGGCAGCAGCATGCAACAGACGTGGGCACTACGCAGGGAGTGATGGAACCCTGGCGCTGGATCCGCGCCACAGGTTATCGCAAGTCTCAGCACATCAACCTCTTGGAGTGACCCGATCGTCGGCACATCTCCTGCCCCGAACTCCGGCATGGACCTCATCTCAGGGGCCGACTCCTCCAAGTCTTCGCGCCCTGCCATCGCCGAGCCACTCGTTCCACTTCTCCGGGTGGACGAGGGACTGGGCGATCCAGTCGCGCTTGCCACCTGGCATGAGGCGCTCTCCAACGCGCTCTCCGTTGAGCTCCCCCACGATCTGCTGGCGTTATGGCTCTATCCCATTGAGGGCGGCGTTGTGCTGCTTGGCCCCGCTGCATTGGCGGAGGATGATCTCGCCGTCCCGCTTCCCCAGCCCCAATTGCAACCGGCCCAACTGGCGGCACTGGAAGAAGTGGTTCGGGTCGCCGGCTACCAATCGGCCATCTGTCTCCCGATTCGATTCGGCCGCCGGGACGTTGGTCTCCTCCTCGCTGCAGATCTGCAGCCTGATCGCTACCGTGAGATCGCTCGGGTACAGCTTCAGCTCGTGACCCAGCGACTTGCGCCCACCTTGGGGAGAGTGGCTCGGCTATGGGGGACCGGGCAACGATCGGCGAGCTATCACCTCGAGCGGATTGCCGCGCTATTGGATGGTGTCGCTCAGGCCCACCGGCACACGGCGACGCCTCAGCTCTTCGTGAGTGCCTTGAGTCGAGCGCTCGAGCCGCTGCTCCCTCACGATCACCTCGAGTTGCTGGTGAGCGACGCGTCGGGGGCTCGCAGCTATCGGCTGGGCGAGCACGCCGGCGGCACCGCTTGGACTGACCCTTCGCTCATCCTGACTCGGGCCGACCTGGATCCGGATGCGCTGTTTGGTGCGGCAGATCAACTTCTCCTGGGCGATGCCTGCCGTGACCACCGCTGGCCGCGTGGCTATTTCACGGCCGCCCAACCCGCGGGCGCGGAGCTTCGTGCCGTGGCAGGCGCTCGGATAAAGAATGGGCGGACCCGCGGGTATCTCCTGGCTGGAAGCGTCGGGCCGGATCTGTATGATGCCGAGGATGTCGCCTTGCTCGCGCGGGTGGCGGGCTTGATCGCGGCTCAGGTGAGCCTGTTTGTTTTGTCTGCCGAGTCCCGCCCTTCCGACGCCGCACCCGATGCCACCGCCTCGTTGGTGAGCCAAGCCGGAGAGCTGCTCGCAGCCGGCGGTGACCTGGCCCAGACAACTCGGCAGCTGGCGGATCTTGCCGGACGCATCATTCCTTTCGACCAGCTCCGCTTTGCCATTCGGCTCAGCGAGGGCGATCGCGTCGTCTTGTTCGACCCGGGTGAGACCCGGGCGCTGCCCGACCTCCCCTCAATACCGGTGGCAGGGACCGCGCTCTCCCAAGTGCTCCACGGCGAGTTGGCTCACTCGTTCACGGTGGTTCAGGGGGAGGCTCGGCTCATTGTTCCCCTTCGCGTGGCCGGACGGGTACACGGCGCGCTGATGATGACTGCTGCGCGTCCAGCAATTCTCCGGGAGTCCCATGCCGACCCGGCTCGCCAGCTCGCCAACCTGATCGCGCCCCATCTCGAGCTTCTCCGCCGGACGGCGTTGCTTCCACCGCCGTACCTTCCGGGGTGGAAGCGAACGCCCAAGCCCTGAACTACAAGTCGGCCGTCACCCGCGCGATGAGGGTGCGCCCCATGCCTGGCAGCGGGGCGTTGGTCTTGATCCGGCTTAAGAAGTCGGCGTAACTCTGATTGAAGAGGTTGTGCACCGAGAAATCGAATTGAATCGGTCTCTCGCCGGTGTTGAGGGTAAACCCCGCACCGGCGTTCGCAAGCGTGTATCCCTCCGACTGGTAGCCCACCCCGTCAAATGCTTCGGCGAAAAACGCGGCTTCGGCCGGGTTGAGTCGGGTTTGCCTGGCGTTGGTCTCGCCGCCCAAAGACAGGTACGGGCTCTGGAACACCCCACGGCCGGCCGGCTCGAAGCGCACCGTATAGGTCGCTCGGAACGGAGGTATGTTGGGGAGCGGTTGGTCGGCGGAGGTGTTCTGGCCGTTGGTGTAATCCGCCCCTAGTTGGAGGTGCAGATAAGGCATGGGATGGTATTGCACCGAGCTCTCGAACCCCAGCAGCCGCGCGTCCCCTTGGGTGAAGTCAAAGATCTCGAATCCGGACTCGGGATCGGTTGCGCCGGTCGGGATCGAGAAGATGTAATTGTGGATGAGATTGGCGAATCCGCCGATTTCGGCTGAGATCTTGGGAGCCTGTATCCGGAGGGCCAGATCGGTGTTCACCGACGTCTCGTTCTGGAGCGCTGGATCGCCGCGCTCAAAGGCAACGGTACCCTCGTGCACGCCGTTGGCGAAGAGCTCGAAGCTGTTGGGTGCGCGAAAGCCTCGTCCGACATTGAGGACCAGCGCGACGGGCTCTGACAGGCGATACAGTACCCCGAGATTCCCCGAGAGGGAGTTGTAGCTTCGGGTCTGTGCCGCTACTCCCAGAACATCGTCCTGATCCACGTCGAGGTGGCGGTAGTCATACCGGGCACCGGCCGACAGGCGCCAGGGACCGACGTCCGCCTGCTCGAAAGCATAAATCCCGGAGGTCCAGACCCGGTTGTTGGGTATCAGCGTTTCCTCACCGAACTTGTCGAAGGTCGTCCCCAATCCCGACAGCCCAATGATGCCGTACACCTTGCCCAGGTTCGGGTGATGATACTGCACTGAGCCCGTCCACGTCCTCGACAGGAGTCCGAGCGCCACGTCGCTGGTCAGGCTGTCTTCGAATTCCCTCCGGCGATTGCGCTCCCAACCTGCCTTGGCCTCGAGCCGAGAAGTATGGAACGGAAGCGTCAGGTCGAGCGACGCCCGGTTGGTGACCATGCGCTGGGTTGGAGTCGCTGTGGAGTCTGCATCGGTGAGGAAGAGCTTCTCGTTGCGCTGGGAATAGGTGCCGCGGAGACTGCCCCAAGCTCCCTGGTAGGCCAGAGTGCCCGAGCCGCCGCCCTGCCGCAGGCCGCTGTTCCACAGCTGATACGTCGGTGTGCGAACATCCCCAGCCGTCCGTCCGCTGCCTTCTGCCCTGAACGCGAATCCATTAGATGCACCCTCCACCATGAGGGAGCCGTCAGGCTCTCGGTTATTGGAGGAGTAGGCAACTGACGCCTTGGCTTTGATGATCGCGGGGCGGCCGATAGCGTCGGGCAGGTCCGGCTGCAGGACATTGATCACCCCGCCCAGTGCATCGGATCCATAGAGCACACTCGCCGGACCGCGGATCACTTCAACCCGTTCGGCATTCGCGGTTTCGATATTAGGCGAATGCTCGTCACCCCATTGCTGGGTCTCCATCCGCTGGCCGTCATCCAGCACCAGTACCCGGTTCGAGGTGAGTCCGCGGATGACCGGCTTGCCGATGCCCGCGCCGGTACTAAAGCTGTGCACTCCCGGGACGCTATTCAGGGTTTCACCCAGCGAAGCTGCCTGGGCACGACTGAGATCTCCACCGCTCAGCACTGTCGTGGGCTGTGGCGACTCGAGCGTCGACGTCGCTAGCGGTGAGGCAGTCACCTGCAACTCCGTCAGTTCAACCACGGTAGCCTTGAGGGCAAGGTCGAGCGTCACCGACTCGCTGCTGAGGGTGACTCGGCGCACCTCGGGGCGATAGCCGATGGTTCGGAACGCGACGCTGAAGGTGCCGGTCGGCAGCTGCTCCAGTCTGTAGCGACCGTCCGTATCAGTAGTGGCGGAGCGATTGGCTTCGAGAACGGTTACCTGAACCTGCGCCAACGGGGCGCCGGTGGTATCGGTGACTCGGCCGCTCAACGTAGGAGCGGACGGGAGGGCTGCCGTGGCCAAAGCGAAATGGCCGACGGCCAGCGCGGCGACGAGGAACAGAGCGCGCATGGCGATCTCCAGGCATGAGGACAGGCTCCGCGGTTGCACGGAGCTCCGAGGTCTTCAAGGGACGCGATGAAAGCCGATCAGGCGTGCGTCGGAGGAGATCGCTCTTGAGGAAGCCCGCCGCGGACTTGCTGGGGCGGGACGGCACGAGGAAGAGGTGGTTGGCGGTCCTGCGCATGCAGGGCCACGAGGGAAAGAACCAGGACTGGTACTGTGAACCGGGGTCGAGCGTAGTCGGAGCCGAGGGTGCAGCGGAGCCAGTGGCCTGGGGCCTCGCCGGTTCTCCCGATCTGGGTATCTGAGTGTTCCGGCGATGGCGAGTGGGTGTGGTACAGCAGAACGTCGGCGGCGGGCAGCGCGAACCAACCGCCCAGCACGACACAGGCGAGAACGGCAGCGCGAAGTCGAGCCGCCAGTCCCCTGGGGTTCACCCTCGCGACTCCATCAGCTCTTGCGGCTCCGCCGCGGTGAGGACCGGTTCGACATGGACGCCGAGGACGCGTCGCAACACGTATGCGAAGACGAGCACGAATCCGAACATGCAGACGATCACTGGACCGGTCGGCAGGTCATAGCGAAAAGAGACCCATAGCCCGCTGGCAGACGCCAGCGCGCCGGCGGCCCAGGAGATAAGGGCGAGCACTCCTTGAGTGCGCGAGTATTGGAACGCGATCGCCGCCGGCACCACCAGGAACGAAAACACCAGCAGGACCCCGGCGATGGGCACCGAGAAGGTGATCACGATTCCGAACGACAGATAGAAGAGGAAGTCCCACCACTTGATTCTCCAACCACCGGCAATCGCGGTGGAGGGGTCGAAGGAGATCGTGAGAAAGCGACGCCGCAGGGCCCAGTGGAAGAGCCCGATCACCAGGTAGATGCCGGCCAACCGAAGAATCGTTGGCCAGGTGACCCAGAGCAGACTTCCCACCAGAATGTCCTTGATCGCCTCGCCTCCACGAGGGGTCCGGTCGGCTACCAGGATCGCGGCCGCGGACGCGACCACGTATACGATCCCGATGATGGCTTCTTGTGGTACCCGACCTCGCTCGTCTGTGCGGGTGAGAGCGAACAGACCTGCCCCCAGGCTGGTGAACCCCAGGGCGTACACGAAGGCGGAGGTAGAGTCGGGCTGATTACCGGTCAGGATGGCGACCGCGGATCCCAGCGCGGCCATCTGGGCCAGCGACAGGTCCACGAAGATCACCTCGCGAGCGATAACGTGGAGGCCGAGATAGGAGTGGATGGCCACGATCACCAGGCAGGCCACCAGCGGTGGCAGGAACAGGCTCAGATCCATCATGTAGCCCCGTTGTTGAAGGCGGCAGCGAGACCGCTGACCCAGCTACCCAAGAGATCGAAATAGGTGTTGATCCCCGGCGCCCCCGCGGTGTTTTCCGCGACGATGACCGGCTTGGCGCCGGTCCGGGCGGCGACCAGCCGGATCTGGTTCCGGTCGAAATAGTTGGAGGCGAACAGCACGGGAATCTTCCGCTCCCGCATCAGAGCGATGACCTCCTGTACGTGGCCCGGCGTGGGCGGGATTCCCGGTTTGGCCTCGATGTAGGTGGCGCAGGTGACCTTGAATCGGTTGCTGAAGTACGCCCACTCCTTGTGATAGCAGGCGACCTCCTTGCCCCGAAATGCCTGACTCTGCTTGAGCCAGCCGCCGAGACGGTCGAGCAACGGTTTGCCCTGATAGTTCTTCTGGCCCAGGAAGTCGTACAGCTTGTCGCTCTTGAGGAGGTCGTAAGCCACCGGTGGTGTCAGGATGCCCACCAGGTCCGGCCCCATGGTGGCTTCGAGTACTCGCTTCTCGAAATCCTGCTCCCGCCCCGCGAAGTAGGCCGCGTTGTCAGGTGAGACTCGCTGCAGTCCGGTCAGGATGTTTCGGGCGATGATGATTCCATTGACCGGATCGGTGTGGATGTGGGGATTGCCGTCCTGGTGCAGGTCCCCCTCCGAGCGACTCAGGGAAGTGGGAACCTCCAGCAGCTGGATGCCGGTGTAGGCGGTGACGTAGCCCGGACCGCCCTCGGAGACCTTGCGATTGCCGGCCCGGTCAAGCAGCGGCGGAACCCAGAGCTCGAGATCCAGGCCAGTGGTCACGAACAGGTCGGCATCGCGCAGGACCGCGACGAAGCTGGGCTTGGGTTGGACGAAGTGGGGATCTTCATCCCCCTGCGCGATCGAGGTGACCGTGGCCCGATCGCCCACAATTTCTCTGGCGATCGCGCCGTAGGTAGTGAGGCTGGTGACGATCCGAAGCGGCGCCGCTGGCTTGGGGCCCGCTCCGGGATCAGGGACTACTGCGCCGGCAGGCGCGGCGAGGAACACAGAAGCAATCAGCAGGCAGGGCCAGGTCATTCTGAGTCTCATAGTCAGTACGTCTCGTGTTTGTGCGGGCCCATGGCCCACACCGCCTGGATCGACAGCGTGTTGGTGGTTCCCTCGAGGTCACGATCCCGATGCTCCCCCTCGAGGCGCAGAAAGACGAACTCGCTCTCCCACCAGGTAATGGAAGGCGTGATGCGCCACTCGACATCGTTGATTCCCCGGGGCGCGTCCACGTAATCGTACCGGGCGCCCAGCACCCAGCGGCGACTCAATCGCGCGTTCAGGTCCACGAACGTGCCGTAGCGGTTGGTAGTGGTATCCAGCTCGGTGGCATGCAGCCGGTAACCTTCTGCCCGCAGGGTAATCTCGCGCCGGGTACCGGCCTCCGGCGGCCGATAGGTGATCCGAAAATCGAGGCCCAGCAGGCGACTGCGCAGGTCTACGTCATCGTTGTTGCCACCGGTCCCAGTGAAGCCGAACTGGGTGTAGGTGCTGCGATTTAGCTGCCAGAAGTTCTGCAGCCGGAACAGCACCGTTGGCTGATGCCCACCGGCGAACAGAGGGTCGCTCTCCGCGGTGGTTCCCTGCAGCCAGACCTCATGGGTGCCACCCGCGATCGAGAACGGCAGGGCGGTATACAGGGACAAGCCGATCCCGCTCAGTCCCTCGGTCCCGAGAAACCGCTGGTAGACGAGAGGGTACTCTGTCTCGGGGAGGGCATGCAGATGCCAACGGTTCAGATCGCCGAGCTGCTGGCGGAACTTGCCGACGTCCAGCCGGAGACGGCCCGGCAACCCGGTCCAATAGATGTATCCCTCTTCCACGCCGAGCTCTTCCTGCTCGAAGGTCACGAAAATCTTGGTCTGGGAGTACGGGTCGAGGGCCGATTGAAAGGCAAACTCGAACTCGCGGGCAACGCCGTTGTCTTCTTGGCGCCCTTCGCGCGCCACCAACCGGATGTCACCGGTGGCGCTGATCTCGGGATTGAGGGCCGACGCATTGCGCTGCCTGCCGATGAACTCGGTCTTGGGAGGAGGCTTGGTCGTGTCGCGGGGAGCCGCCGGGGTTGGAGCTCCTCCGCCGGCTTCTGCGGCCGCAGCCGCCCGAAGGGCTGCCAACTCCGAGGTGTCGGACGGCTGGGCGGGGGCCGATGGCGCCGCGGCCGGCTGGCACCGGGTGCGACGGATCTGCTCCACCCTGCGGTTCAGACTGTCCGCTGCGGCTATCAGACTGTCCGTCCCGGGCACACCAGTACGGGCAGGAAGCTGAAGCGCGGCGGCCGCGGGGCAGCGTCCCGCAGTCAGGGAATCGACTTGGGATGAGATCGCCTTCAGCGCACGAGCGATCGAATCTCGAGCCGCGGCTTGTGGTACCTGGGCTCTGGATACCACAGGCCATCCCAGCGCCAAGACGACTGAGAGTATGGTCCTGCAGACACGGACGGACATGCTGCTCTCCGCTGCATGAGGAGCTCACGCCGAACGGCGTGGCAAATCAGGCGAACGAGAGCGTCGGTGGGGCTCGGGAGCTGACTGGACGGTGGGAGACGACATGCAGGATCTGCTCGTCGGGTGTGAGCACGATCCGGCAGACACGGGTGGAGATCTCCGGGAGAATGGCAGGCGCGTGGCCGACGCAGGGAGGGAACAGCGCGGCCTGGCAGAATGCGCAGGTGGCCTCGTCGTGGACCGGGGCCGGCAACGACTCCCGTCGCGCACTGATCGAGACCAGGTCGGTCGACGGTGCTGCTGCTGCTGATGGGGCGGCAAAGGACTCCACCCGGAGCGGCCCAGCCGCAAAGGACAGGGCAAAAGCGAGCAGGCCCAGCAGCCGGAGGAGGCGCATCCGGTAAAGCTTAGTCGCTAGCCCTGCCGATTCAAGCGCCGGCCAGCCAGGGGGCTACTCCACCCGCCGAACCACGACATAGAAGTTCTCGTCGACCCGAAAGTCTTCCGGGTGAGTCAGGGTCGCTGTCTGCCACGCCTCCTTTGGTCTAAGCCTAGTCCAGCGGCCCGCTTCCAGGCTCACCCGCAGGGGCATGTCGAAGCCGGGAACGACCTGGGCCCACCTATAACTCAGGGTCGAATCCCGAATCCGGTACTCGAACGCCGGAAGCTGGGTCGTGGTCAGGTACTGGGCGAACACCTTGCTGAGATCGACGCCCGCATGAGCGTTGATATAGGCCTGGATCTGCTGTCCGGTGACGATCTGGTGTTGGAACGTGGCGTTCAAGCCGCGCAGAACGCTGCGCCAGGTGCTGTCATTCCCGATGATCTGGCGGATGGTGTGCAGCATGTTTCCGCCCTTGTAGTACATGTCGCCCGAGCCCTCATTGTTCACCCCATAAGACCCGATGATCGGCCGATCGTTCTTGACGTTTTTGCGGGTTCCGATGACGTAGGCCGATCCGGCAGCGGGACCGTACTCACATTCGGTGAAGAGATTCTCGGCGTAGTTGGCGAAGCTTTCGTGCACCCACATATCCGCGATGTCGGCGGAGGTGATGCTGTTCCCGAACCACTCGTGGGCGCTTTCGTGAATCACAATGAAGTCCCAGGTGAGACCCCATCCGGTGCCCGAGAGATCGGTGCCCTTGTAGCCGTTCTCGTACCCATTGCCGTAGGCCACCGCGCTCTGATGCTCCATGCCCAGGAAGGGCGTCTCGACCAGTTGGTATCCGTCGCGATACCACGGATACGGACCGAACCAGCGCTCGAAGCAGGCGAGCATCGGCCGCACCTGGCTGAACTGGCGTTGGGCAGCGTCCCGGTGACTCGGTAGTGGCCAGAACTGCAGGCTGAGATGTCCGGCTTCGCCGGCGTAGGAAGTATTGATCTGGGCGTAGCGCCCCACGTTTACGGCAACGTCGTAGTTGTTGATGGGGCTGGTGACGAACCATTCGTATGCAGTGCGCCCCTGACCCGCCGGCGTGACGCCGCGCAGCCGGCCATTAGACACTGCCTGAAGCGAATCGGGAACGGTGAGCACGATGCGCTGGCTATCGGGTTCATCTGCCTGGGTGTCTTTGGTGGGCCACCAGATGCTCGCCCCGGTTCCCTGGCACGCTGTCGCGATCCAAGGATGACCGTCGGGATCTTCCGCCCAGACGACTCCTCCATCCCAGGGCGCCTTCTGCGCGACGTGGGGCTTGCCGCTGTAGTACGCCGTCACTTGCCTGGTGGTTCCCCGCTTCTGGCCCGAGGCCAACTTGACGAAGAAGGCGTTTCCGTCGCGGCGAAGACTCAGCTGCCGGTTGTCCTGAACCACACTGTCGAGTTGGAGCGGACGTTGGAGATCGATTTGCATCTCTCGGGCTGGACCGACGACGCGGTAGCTGATGGCACTCCACCCGCGGAAGGTGCTGTCGGAGGGGTCGATGGTGACGTGAAGGTCATAGAACGTGACATCCCACCAGACTCGCTCCGGCGTGAGCGAGCCGCGTAGCGTGTCGGCGTGGGTAAAGCTGGGATTCTGGGCACTCGCGCTCCACCAGGGTGCCAGCGCAAGCAGAATGGGCAGGAGCAGCTGGCGAGCCATGGTAGCCACTACGGCGAGAGCCGGCTAGAGTTTTCAG
>UEXR01000678.1_pt1 | contig 11236 bp, 16 predicted proteins | sample 4301101 | NCBI WGS metagenome assembly UEXR01 (sample SAMEA4773180, study PRJEB27434) | metagenome | biome: 2259; feature: agricultural soil; material: soil | place: USA | collected 2014-09 | depth 0.25 m
CGCGGAGGAGAGCGAGGACCCGTGGCTTTGCGGCCCCGGCTTTGGCCGGGTGTGCCTTTATCGTGGATGTGCTTGAGTGCTGATAGCGTACGGTCCCGTACCGGAGTCGTCAAGACTGCTGGTCGTCCTCCTGTTCCCGCCTATAGCGCACGATTTTTTAACAGAACCCGGAGCCAATCCGATGCTCACAGCAGCGAGCGAGGATTGGCTGCGGGGTATCTTCCCCTGACGCCGCGCGTCGCACGGTCACGGTTCGTGAGAGTGGGGCCCGCTCGCGTCCGAGCGGCTTTAGAAGTATGCCGGCTCGGCGATAGTTACCAACCTGCTCAGTAAGCGTTAATGCCGAGGCCGACCTGGATCGTGTTGGCGCCCCCACCCTGGAAGGAGCCGAAGAACCAGTTACCGAAGGGCGTGATCGCCGTATGGCTTCCGATGGGCACATCAAAGCCCAAGCCGCCGCTAGCGCCGAATCCAGTTTCACTATCGGAGCCTACTCCGATAATGCTGGCTCCGACACCAGCCTTGAGGAAGAAGGGCCCGCTCTTGGACGGATATCCGGTCACCGTGAACGACAGATTGCCCATCGTCAGATCGGTTCCATCGACGCGCTTATACCAGCCATTCGTTTCGACACCGAGTAAGACTTGGGGATTCACTGCACCCCCAAGATGGAAGAACCCGCTAAAGCCTCCGGTCCGGTTTACGTCCTCGCATACGATGCCGCAGGTGACGTCGAGACCTCCGTAGCCGAGGCCGACGCCGATGTAGAAGCCCTTGCGCTCAAAGGCAGATGCGGCTCTCCGAGGCGCGATGAGTGTGGTGTCGGCTGGCGACGCGGCCTGTGCAGATGCCGCTGGTATGGGAGCCGCCGGTCGCGCTCTTGCGGTCGCCGGGCTCGCCGGCACCCCGGCCGACGAAGCTGGTGCGGGCCGTGACGCAGCCGGTTTCGCCGGCGCTGCAGCGGGGTCTGGATGACAGGTGCCCATCAGCACGTCGCTCTGCGTGCACCCAGGAGGAGGATTGAACCTGTCGTAGTCGGGTGCGGCCGCGTCGGAGCTCCCGGTGGGCGCCTGAACTTGCATACTCTCCGGACAGATGTCGTTCGCTCCAATCGTGAGTGTGTACCGGTTTCCGAGGGCCTTGTAGAAGCACAGCCTACTGATGGCCGTGGACTCCTCGCCCGCCTTGAATGCCGTGACCGTCTGAGCAGCCACGCGACCAGTGCTGAGCACGAACACTGCAGCGGCGAGCGTCACTTTGACGTTCATGGCACAAATCCTATCGAATGTGGTCCGCGATGAAATCGCGATGCGGCCGTCTCTCGTGCTCAGTGCTTAATACGAACCCGCCGCTAGTGCTACTGATGCGAGCGGCAGCCCACTGACCAAAGATCTTGGCCATTGTCGAGCCGTCGTTCAGGATAAAAGTGGGTGATCCGCTCATGGAGTTCTCGCCGTTTACCGTATCCGCGTAGACATGGCAGCGCTGCGACTTGCAAAAACGCTGCGCAAACCGGCTTAGCGGCCGCCTTACGCGTCCCAACGCGCAGCGGGCAAGTGTTTGGCGTTGCCACCGTGCCGGAGCGGGGGCTGGAGCGCCCTTGGATCGTTTATTCTCTCAGGGCTTGACGCCCGTCCAATCGCCCGACGTAGTCGATGTTCCGTCAGAAAGGGTGTGCCGCCCAGTGATTATGCGGCCAGAGAGTGTACCGCTAAACGTCCAACTCGCGCCGCCCCCGGCGAACTGAACAGTGATGACGCCGGCGGGTGTCACCGAGGCGCTCGACGCCGTCTGATTCGAGATACTGAACACCTGCCCCTCGATGGTTGCCGTAATCGAGGCGGTAGCGCCCAAATCCGGGACCGTGCGATTCGCTTGGGTCAGCGTCAGGCTACCGGTGAAAGAAGCCTGAGACCGTGTTGCTCCATCAAAGCCGCCATCCATCTGATAAATCCCCGCCACCGCTGGATACGGGAAGTTCGGTTCTGTGGCGTCACTGCCACCACCGCAACCCGCGGACGCGAGTAGCCCGAGACACAGGAGCGCCCGGACAGCCCAGCAGCGCTGGTGGAAATCCATACGGCCTCACTTGTACGTGGGAGGCGCTCTCCGGCAGGGAGCGCCAGGGGGCGCCGATGCGAAATCTGGGCCTATGGCCCTGACGCATTGTCATCCTAAGCAGCGGCAGATGCGACAGAGCGTTACGTCTCGCACGCAAGCCACTATTCATGAGCCGCGGGCCTCACTGTGGAGGCCATCCTACGTTGTGCTAGTGCGGCAGGAAGCGGGCAGCCTACGTGCAGTGGCCGCCCGCCTTCTTAGGAAGGAATGGGCTTGGCTCAGAGATGGCCCCTGATCCATCGTATTTCGGCTCAAAGAGCCATTCCGGATCGTTGAATGCGTGGGATAGTTGCAGCGCTGTGGTCGGCACGACCTCTGGTAAGCCAGGGGGTCTGCCGCCTCCACGACGTCCGTCAAGACCAAATGTAGGGATGGGTCGCCAACCTCGAGGAGACGATCGCCGCCATCGCGACGTGGGGCGCGGTCAGGGTCGCGAAGATTTGCGCCCAAAGCCGCATCGCAGGCGCGGACCCCGAGACTGCTGGCCGCCTCCAGGCCTTGGAGCAGGAGGTGGGAACGCTTCGGCAGGAGCTGAGCGAGACGCAGGGGCGGCTCGACTTCGCCGAACGATTGCTGGCGCAAGGACCGGAGACGCGCCGAGTGGGCCCGTAAGGCTAGGACCTGCCGGCCTTCCAGCGTTGGTTAGGGCTCCGGGATACCGTACTCCCTAGGCGCCACGAACCGCTTGCCGACGGCTTCGGCGTTCGCCAGCACCGCCTCGCGCACGGCCTCCCGCCCCGCCTGCTGGATCCAGCCTTGGAAGAACGCGAGCCAGGCACGGTGCTCAAGCTGCGAAGCAGTAATGAACTCGGGAGCGATTCCAGCCTTCTGGAACACGCCCGGGTGACCGGGGAGCTCCTGTCTCGGGCGACCACCGAGGCGGGGTAGCCGGAAGAGCATGGCAGCCTGACCGGTGGCGTCAGGTAGGTATAGCAGCGCGCTATGGGCCGGCTCCGGCAACTTGAGGGCGATCACCAAGTCTGCCCAGCGGATGCTCTCAAGGGCAGCCGCGTACCCAATCCACCGCTCCGGGCCGGGTCCCTCTCCGGTGAGCAGCCAGTCCACGCTGACGCGGTAGAACTCAGCCACCCGAAGCAGCACGTTCGAGCGGGGGCTTTCCACCTTACCCGTCGCGACGTTCGCCAGCGTGCGCTGGGGAATGCCGATGTCCTGGGCGGCGGCATTCACGCTGCCGCCATGAGCACCGTCGATCAGTTGCCGCACGCGCGCAGCCACTCCCTGGCTCAGGCCCTTGCTTCGCGCTCGTCTCTTGCTAGATTCGTAAGCCAGATACGTCTCTTTAGTCTGATAAACGGTTAGCCCAATCTGGCAAGGATACCCGTTGCTGTCAACCCCGAGGGAAGACCCGCATGACTGCCCCCGCTATGTCCCACGTGCCCCTCGCTGTCGCCGCACAGCGCCTTGGCGTTTCGTGGCAGGTCGCTTGGCGGCTTGCGCTTCAACAGAAGTTTCAGGCCACTCAAGTACACGGCCGTTGGTACGTGGACGCATCGAGCTTGGACGCGTACGCGACGGCTCGCAGCGCGAAGTCCCGCTCAGAGCCCTGAAACACGAACGTCCCCGACGCCGACCACGCCGAGGACGTTCAACCACCACTCAACGAACAGGATGAGTTTCGATGAGCATCGAAGAAGCCAATCGCGGTACGCAGGCGAGTCCAGCCGGCAAATGAGCATCAACCATCGAACGTCGGTCCGAGAAGTAGTGCGCCTGGCCCGCGAGGTCGCGGTCAGCGTACTCCCGCCGTCGTACCGTGATCCCGAGACCGGGCGCGAGGAGCGACCCATGTACTCCCGGGAACCGGCGCGGCAGGTCGCCTTCGCCCTGGCCCCCCTGGATCGGGAAACCCGTCAGATCGCGCTCATGGTCTTGGCATCCCTCGCGGCCAAGACGGAGCACACCATTCCCCGGGTGGCCGATGTCACACATGCTCTCGAGCAGATCGACCGGTTGGGCGAGCCCACCCGCATGCCCCGATTCCAACGGCGCGTGCACGGGGCCGAGCGTCAGGCACCGTTGCCAGTTGAGGCGGCGCGGGCAGTCGGCATTGAGACAGTCCTGGAGCGCGAGGGCCTTACACTGCGCCGCGCCGGCCGGGAGCTGGTGGCGCGGTGCCCCTTCCATGAAGATCGCCGGCCTTCGTTCCGAGTGAACCCCAAAAAGGGGACCTGGTATTGCGACCCCTGCGGGACCGGCGGGGATGCGATCGCGTTCGTAATGCGGCAGCGCGGCCTCAGCTTCGCTGATGCAGTGAGAGCGGTGGCGGCATGAGCGGTACCACGATCCTCCAGCATAGGGAAACCGAACATCTGGTCATCGAGGTGGCGGCCAACGGCCGGCGCGCAGCTACCGTCCAAATCTGGCGACGGGGCACCGACGAGACGCTACTGATTGATGAAGCGGTGCTCACGAAAGCCACAGGGCGGGACGCCCTACTTCACAAGGTTGCACCCGAGTTTCACGAACAGTTGAAGCCGGTCCTGCTGGAGTTTGCTGCGGAGCTCTACGAGCGCCAGCTCGATGAGCCCGCCAAGGCCCAGACCCCAACGAGCCCATTTCCCGAGTTTGATGCGTGGGGTGAGCCCGTTGTCGGGCCTGATGTCCTGAGTGAGATACAGCTCCTCCTGACGCGCTACATGGTACTTCCGTCACACGCGGCCGAGACGCTCGCTCTCTGGGTCGCACACACCTATGTGACGGATGTGACGGATTACACCCCCTATATCGCGGTGACATCGCCCGTTCGGGAATGCGGCAAGAGCACGCTGCTTGAGTTGCTCTACTCGCTCACCTACCGAGCTCGGCTCACTGGGGGGATCACAGCGGCGGCACTCTACCGTCAGGTCGAGCGCCACAGTCCGACCACGATGCTCCTTGATGAGCTTGACGCCCGGCTGCGGGGGGACTCGGGGGAGGCACTCCGGGCAGTGCTGAATACCGGATTCCAGCGGAGCGGCAAGGTCACGATCTGCGTCGGGGACCAGCACGAGGACAAAGACTTCCGGACGTTCTGCCCGAAGGTTTTGGCGGGGATTGGACGGCTGTGGGATACCGTGACCTCCCGATCAATTCCGATTCGCCTGGCCCGCGCGTCACGAGAGCAGCTGGCTGGGCTGAGCAAGATCCGCGGGGACCGCATTGATGGGATCTGTCTGCCCTACCGGCGCCGACTCCTACGATGGACCCGGGACGTCCGCGATCAGCTCCTTGTGACGGATAGTGTGACGCCTGAGGCGCTGGGAGCACGGCAATGTGACGTTTGGCGTCCACTACTGGCGATTGCCGACGTGGCTGGCGGGCAACTGGCCGGAAACCGCACGCCAAGCGGCGCTGGCCCTGCACGGCGTGGCCGAAGAAGAAGGTGACTACGGACTCCTTCTACTCGAGGATCTCCGTGCGATGTTCGAGCGCCATCAAACGGACGCTCTCTTTACAGCAACGATCCTGGAAGAACTTGCGAAGCGTGAGGATAGACCTTGGCCGGAATACAGCCGTGACAAGCCCATCACAGCGCGGGGTGTGGCGCGACTTGTCGGCCGATTCGACGTGAAGCCGAGGACGGTCCGCATTGGCAACGAGACCCAGAAAGGCTATGACCTCGAGACGCTGGCCCCCGTGTTTAAGAGGTACCTGCCCACTCCTGAGCTAGCCGTCACAAGCGTCACAGACCACAGTGTGACGGATGTGACGGATGTGAGCCACACACGCGGGGACGCCTGGGAACCGGAGAGCGCAGCAGCTTGACGACTCCGCCTCGGGCACCCCGCTACCGTGACGCTGTGGCCTTCGCAGGCGGCATCTGGTTCATCTCCGCGATCCAGGTCTACCCCCGCCCCGGTATCTGGATTCGCCGGGTTGGAGCTGAAGACGCCGCCGGTGACCGATTCCTCCCGGATGAGAGCTGGAATGGGCTGGTCTGGGACCATCTGCAGCGTGAGTGGCGTCCCCTGGTGGCGCCATGAGCCGCCGCAGCTGCCTCAGGCCGAGCTGGATGAACCATGGTGGGCGTCCGGGTGCTGGTGCCCTCACATCAGCTCGCTGTCGAGGGACAGCGGCCAGGACCTCCTCTGGACCGGACGACCCCTGCTTTCCACCGTGAATCGAAAGGACCGGTAACTGATGCCACGCCCTGATGGGCGCCCGATGACCGCAGCGGATTGGGCCCAAGAGGAAGTAGATCGCAAGTTAGCCGCTGCTGCGCACGCGCCCCATCCACCGCTCTTCGACCCCGCAGAGCGAGTGGAGAAGGCGGTCGGAGAGATTGTGGCGCGTGGGGTCTCGGCCACCCAGGTCGATCGCACTGCCATCCTGAAGCGCATGCAGCACAACCCCGTCACTGGCGAACCGCTGACCGAAATGCTCGACGGCCGGCTGTGCCGCCTGGGCGACGTGGATCTAGCGGCTGACCTCGCAGGTCAGGCACGAACGCACGCCTATCCCGATACGCGCGCCCCATTGCTACGCGAAACCACGGCTGCCGGCGTGCCGAGAGAGTTTGCCGAACCGTACGCCTCGATTCTCACCCGAGACGCCGAGACCGGAGACTGCTGGCTCCAGATGCCGCAGCTGGGGATCGACGGGCGGCATTTACCACCGCGCCGGGGCTCGCTCTCCGAACTGCTGCCCATCGCCACGCACGAGATCCTCCGCCAGTGGCGGCTGGCTGAACGACGGAAGGGCCTTGATGCCGTGATCCAGGAGCTGAAGGCGAGTGGCAACTACGGGACCGGGAGGTTCTGACATGTCCGACCCCACCACGCCGCGCAGCAGCCACTGGGGGTCTTACCTCGCAACGCTCCCTGCCGATCTCCGAGGTTTGATGGAGGACCTCGAAGCAGGCCGAATCACGCCCGACGAATACCGGGCTGAACTCGCGGCGCGCGAGCAACGCCTGAGCCGGGAGGCGGACGTGAAACGCCTAGTGGCCGAGCAGCGACGGAAGCCCGGCACGGGCTATTTCACGTTCTGATCAATGCCACGCTATTCTCGCTGGTCCCCAATGGCTCGCGCGCAACAAGGCCGGGACAGCCGCCGCCGGGCGCTCATCGTAGGGGCGGCTCCGCGTCAGCTAGAGTGCCTCGGCGGCTCCGTGCTTGCCGTTCTGCCCGACGGTAATGGGGGGATCGTGGTCATGGTGCCGCCCACATTGGTGGAGATGCTGAACGCCCAGGCCGAGCTTTATCGGGACATGGTGAACGCCCGAGTGCGGCTTCCGGTGAAGGCACTGAGGTTTGCCGCATGAGCGACCAACGCAGTCGGCCGACACGCGGAAGACCGTGCACGGTGTGTCGCCATGCCGAGCGCGAGGCTATCGACCGCTCGCTCGTCTCCGGGACACCGGGTTCCGCGATTGTCGCGCAATTCCGCGAAATCAGCGAGGACGCGGTCAGCCGCCACCGTGCCTCCCATCTGCCTGCGACGTTGGCGAAAGCGACCGAGGCTGCAGAGATCGCAACTGCGGATAGCCTCCTCGAACGGGTCGAGACCATCTATCGGCGGGCCTGGTCGCTGCTCGAGAAGGCCGAGGCGGCAGGTGACCTCAAGACGGCGCTTCAGGGTATCGGCCAGTTGCGCGGCACACTGGAGCTTCTGGCCAAGCTGATGGGAGAATTGCGAGAGGGAACCACGGTGAACGTGACGCTGGCGACCCACCCGGAATGGGTCGAGGTCAAGACGATCATCTTCGACACATTGTCGCCGTTCGAGGATGCGCGCCTCGCCTTGGCCCAAGCTCTCGAGGCGCATGATCGCACGTGATCTCGTCCTCGGTCTCGACCCCGTTGCGTTGGCCCGCCGGCTCGACCTTGAGCCGGACGCCTGGCAAGTCCAGGTCTTACGGTCCTCAGCACGCCAGATCGCGCTCAATTGCGCGCGACAGACCGGCAAGAGCACCATCACCGCCGTGCTCGGTGTCCACCAGCTGGTGCAGGATCCTACCAGTCTCATTCTCTTGGGCGCGCCGGGATTACGTCAGGCGGGCGAGCTCTACCGTAAAACGGCTGGCTTCCTCGACGTGCTCTTGCGCGAAGATCGCCCCGTTCTCCCGCCGTACACGCAGCGGTCGGCGCTGTCGCTCGAACTCTCGAGTGGCGGGCGGGTGGTGTGTCTGCCCGGGTCCGAGAAGCTGGTCCGTGGGTTCTCGGCGCCGAGTCTCGTTGTGCTGGATGAAGCCGCCAGAATCGACGACGCCCTCTACCAGAGCGTTCGCCCGATGTTGGCCACCAACCGTAGGAGCCGGCTTGTGGCCCTCTCCACGCCCGCAGGAAAACGCGGCGTGTACTCCGAAATCATGACTGGGAGCGGTGACGGCTGGCTCCGTATCACCGTGCCGGCCAGCGCCTGTCCCAGGATCAGCCGCGAGTGGCTCGAGCAGGAACGCCGGAGCATTCCAGAGCACGTGTACGCCTCTGAGTATGAGTGTCGCTTCGTCGCACCGGAGGGGGGCATTTTCGACGTTGATGCGTTCTCCGCCGCCATCGTGCCGACCGAAGAGACCGGCCCTCACAGTCTTATTCCCATCTTCCTGGGACGTGCCGCATGAGCTGCTTCGACCGGGGGCCCTTCGAGATGTTCTTTGGCCTCGACCTGCAGTTTGCGATCGCCAAGGGCGCCGGACGCAAAGACCATGACTATTCGGCGCTCGCGGCGCTGCACCGGACGGTGCCAACCGAAGTGCGTCGGATCACCGACGGCGCCGCGCATCGCGACGTCCCCCGGACCTTACCGTCGATTCTCACGCTCCGGGGATTGGACCGTACCCGGTACGTGCCGCTGCCGCAGGTGCTCGAGAAGATCGTTCCGATTGTGGAGCGTCCGGGCATCAAAGGCCGCTGTGTCGTGGCATTCGATGCAACGCAAGCCCAGGGGCCTATCAGCGGGATGATCCAAGACGCCCTCCCCTGTCCCACGGTTCCCCTCTTTGTTCATCCCGGCGGCAGCTTCCGACTCGACGCCGGCCTCTGGCGCGTGCCCAAATCCCACTTGGTGGGCGCGCTCAAGATGCTCGAGCTTCGGAACCGGATTCGCTACGTCGAGGGGATACCGATGCTGGCAGAGCTGAAGCAAGAAATGGAGAACTTCAGCTGTGAGCTGAACGAGGGCAACGGGTCCGACAGCTACGGCGCGAGCCGCGGCCACGACGACTTGGTTGCCTGCCTGAGCTTCGCGGCATGGCTGGCGCTGCAGGAGGGGCTCTGGCAACCCTTCTCGAGCAGGGGATCGAGCGAATCCTACTGCGGGATCACCGGCCAGCGACTCGCGCCGGACGATACAAGGCTGTTCTGATGACCGAAGCCCGGCTCCACGGCTACCCGGTTGGCGCGCTGCGCGAGGACGCGGCGGCCCGGTACCTGGGCGTCGGCGTAACGACCTTCCGGGGCTTCGGCATCCCCCGCGTGCTGCTCCCCGGAACTGGAGGCCGGCCAATCCCGGTCTACCGGATTGCGGACCTCGAAGCCTTCCTAGACCATTTCCGCGAGTCTGCCTGACACTTATTGACTTACGTTGCTATTTACTTATCTTCTCTCTGTTGGAACGCTGCCTCAACTCAGGGAGGGATAATGGCGAAGATCCCGGTAAGCTGGCGGGCGTTGACCCAGCGCGTGAACCGCGCTCTCCGCCAAGAGGGTAAGCTGCTCAAAGGGCGACCGGGGCGGGGCCCGAAAGGCCGGTATTACCTCGTGAGCCTGACTCGCAACGTCGTACTAAGGCAGGACGTGGACCCCGAAGCGTTGGGCCGGGAGTTGGGCGTCCTGGCCCCTTACGAAGAAGTCGGCAAGGAGGGTTGACGATGGCATTCAAACGGAAGGGCGGCGCCTCGTACTACTTTCAAGCCCGCGTGCGAGACGGCTACAAGTCTCTTTCCACTGGAACCGACCGCAAAGCAGTAGCGAAGAACATCGAAGATATGTGGCACGACCTGGCCACTGGCCACCGGGCGTGGGATGTGCTCGACGCCGTGCTTGATGGTCGGCTTAAGATCGGCGAGCTGTACGACCGCTGGACGGTGAGCCAGAAAAACGTTGACGTGGTCCGGCGGGATCTCGAGGACGTGGACCTGGCTGCGTTCGTGTCGGACTTTACCGAGGTGTATGGCAAGCGGCGGCCGAAGGCTCTCGCGAGGGCACTGGCGCACCTCCGCTGGCTCCTACCCACGGGCGAGACACTCCCGAGGTCCCTGGTCACCAAGAAGTACTTCGCGGAGAAGTTCAACTCGTACCGCGATGAACAGGGGGCAACTGTCTCGGGGAACACGCTACGACGAGTACACTCTGCCTGGTCGACCTTCTTCGACTTCTTGGTGGAGCGGGACGTGTACGAGAGCAACGCCATGGGCGGAGTGAAAGCCCCGGTTGAGCAGGTCCAGCCGGTCGAATGGTACGAGTTACCGACGTGTAAGAAAGTCGTGGCAGGGGCTCCGACGCCTGAGTTGAGGGCCGCTTTCGCACTCGCCTATGGCGGTGCGCTCGAACTCGGGGCCATCATCACCCTGCGACGTGAGCAGGTCGACGAAGCAACCGAGGAGGTCCACGCCCTCGGGACGAAAGCACACAAGCGGAACCGGGTCGTGCGGGTCGATGCCTGGGCGTGGCCGTACATCAAGCCGGTGCTCGCCAACAAGACCCCCACCGCCCTGCTCTTCCCCGAGGAGTGGCGGAAGGATCCGTCCGTGCTCTCGAAGGCTCACAAGCGGGCCGTCACCGACATGAAGCTTGACCTCAAGCTCACACTGCACCACGCTCGCCATGCCTGGGCGGTCCGGAACCTTCGAGCCGGCGTCCCGGTCGCTGTCGCGCAGCACCAGCTCGGGCACTCGACGCCGACGTTGACCCTGCGGACCTACGGCGGGTTTATTCCGCTCGGTGAGGACCGTGCGCATTGGGCCGAAGTCGTCGAACAACACCAGGCCCGCAGAACCGGGGTAGCGTAGTGCAATGGGTAGTGCAATCGAGAAGGGGCTCGCTCGGTGGGAGCGGCCCCTTTCGCGTAGGTGACTGCGACGCTGTATGTTAGGGTATGAGGGCGGTGGGAATCGAACCCACGACCTAGGGATTAAAAGTCCCTTGCTCTACCAATTGAGCTACGCCCTCGATCC
>UEXR01000615.1_pt1 | contig 11159 bp, 12 predicted proteins | sample 4301101 | NCBI WGS metagenome assembly UEXR01 (sample SAMEA4773180, study PRJEB27434) | metagenome | biome: 2259; feature: agricultural soil; material: soil | place: USA | collected 2014-09 | depth 0.25 m
GCCTGCTCACGCTGACGGCAGCGCCGCTGGCCGGTCAGACTGAGCTCGCGCCAACCCGAGCCGAGGAGCTCCAGGCGCTCACGCCCACCACCGCGCAGCGCTTGCGCGAGGCTCTGGGGCGGCCGGCCCCGAACTACACCATCACGGTCCGGTCGGTGTTTCCCAACGAAGGCCAGGTTATCGACATCTTCTTCGACGCGGCGCCGGAAGCGACCTCGTATACCCTTCGCCGCGCCTCGTCACCAGAGGGGCCCTGGACCACGCTGCCGCCCAGCCAGGCTCACTTGAACACCAACAACCCCGCGGCCAACCCGTCCTGCTGTGAGATCATGGACATGGAGGCGTACAAGGTTGGCGCGGGACAGACCGTGTGGTATGTGGTCGACGCCTGGAACGCCAATAACCTGATCAGGACCAGCCCACAGATCCGGATGGACCTGCCGAGCTGGTTCAGGGGACCGCTCCGGGTGGACATGGCCAAGACCGGGAACGACCAGTGGACCATCGCGTGGGAGACGTTCCCGGAAGCCTCGTCGTATGCTGTGTTAGTGAGGATAGACGGAACGCTCATCAACGTTCTGAACAACGTGAGTATTCCCCCGGGACAGACCCAGCTCAACCTGAGCGGCCTGACCTCGGGCACCCGATACTCGGTCTACGTTTCCGGCGCAGTCATGTGGAATGGTAAGAGACAGACCCGGGCCGGCTCGACTTTGTATACCGCACCGTGACAATGGGTGGAGGTCAGGTTCCGGCCCGTGAGTGACGCATCGGGAGGTGTGCTTATGCGAAGCGGATTTCTGATCCTGCTGATTTGTCCATCGCTGCTCGCGGTGCAGATCACACCAGGATCCAAGCAGGCTGCCCAAAAACTCGGAAGTGCTCAAGGCCGTGACTGTGGCTCCTGCGGCGGACGCAGGACCAGTATTTCTGCCTGGCTTGTTGGCCGCGACATTGGTTATCAAGCTGTCCATGAACGGAGCACATTCCTGGGCGAGGGATCCAATGATCCATAACGACGGATCACGCGTCACCACCGGGGAGTACGTCACCAGGTGGCGGACCATCGTGGAGGATCATCTCTTCAGCGAGCTGGCGAAGAGCCTCCGCCGACTCGCCAGGATCGAGCCGGGAGACGGTGGCCCCGGATCCCAGCAGGTAGCCGTGCTCGCCTATCACCTGGCTCACGCGCTTCGGGTTGCGGCCAGCCAGACCGGAGGTGTCCAGGCCTCCGTGGAATACCTGCAGTGGGCCGCGGCTGCTAGCCCATCGGTGGACCCAGCCGAGCATTGCAAGCAAGGGGTCGGCAAGGGCTCCCCTACGCGTTAAGTTTCGGTCCTGTCCTCCCCCTCACAACGGTTTTCTCCCAAGGACGCCAATCATGGGTACACGCCTCGCGTGTCTCGCGCTCGGAGCACTGGCGGTGGAGCTGCTTGCCCCATGGCCATTGCCTGCCCAGCACGTGTCGATCTCGCCCACCGTCGGGGTCTACATCCCAACAACCGAGCTGGTGAAAGCCGCTAACGGAGAGGAGTTCAAGCAGGAGATCGGGATCGCGGTCGGCGGGCGGCTCAACTTCGCCTTCGGCTCCCGCTTCGGGATCCTCACCTCGGTCTCCTACGTGCCCAGCAGTCTCCGATTCACCGTCAACCAGAACGAGACCAAGACCGACGCCAACCTGCTCTTCGGCAGCGCCAGAGCCACGGTCTACCTCCTGCCGATCACTGCCCCGGTATGGGTCAACATCAATGGCGGAGCGAGCCTGGTGCACCGGGGCGGACAAGCCTTCGAGAACGCGGAGTACAAGACCGACTACGGCGGTGTGGTCGGCGCCACAGTCGGATTCCACCTCGGCAGTCTGGTCAACTTCTACGTGGCGGGGGATGATTACATCTACGGAGCCAGGCTGGAGGACGAGACCCTCGGGGTGGACAGCAAGAAGACCCAGAACGATGTTCAGCTCGCCGTAGGGTTAGGCGTGCCGCTGGGCGGCCACTGAGTTAAGATGCTCAGCGAGTCATCTATCGGAGCACGCCACGAGTGGAGGAGACGTGAAGCCGTTGGTGTTCGCGCTCATGCTGGGGATGCTTCTGCCCACCGTGGCACCGGCGCAGGCCTCGGGCCAGGGCTCGCTGATCGGTACCTGGAAGTTTGATTTGAAGCAGGATCCGAAAAAGAATGGGCCGCGTACCGTGGTGGTGCGCCCCGACAGCACGGCCAGCTATGGCACCCAGACCGTCCGCTGGAGGCTCGTGGGTGACAGCCTGTCGCTGGCGCTGGGCGGCGAGTGGGTCAACTACAAGTACAAGTTCAAGGGGAAGCGGCTGGTCCTCTCCGGCGGCGACCTCAACGAACCAGTGACGTTCGATCCGCTGGGGCCGCCGACGCCTCGCCCCGACTCGGTTCCGATTCCGCCGGATCCGGATGTGGTGGAGGCGCAGTGATTCAGCAGTCTACGATCGTTGGTCTTTAGTCACTGGTCCTGAGGGATTCGAAGGTCACCGCACGCCGCTATTTTCCAGAACCCACGACCAAAGACCAAAGACTGCGGACCTGAGACGGTACTCGCGCCCGTCCGACCTCACAATGCGAACCTGAGCTGTACCGCTCTTCGAGAGACCGCGATAGCCGGCAAGGGTTCATCCTGCAGCGCTACGTGCAGCTGTCCCCGGTACCCCAGCTGCACGAGTGTCGGGGCGATGGCATCACGCGCGAAGGCGGGCGTGTTGCAGCGCTCGCTCAGGTGCGCCAACACGATCACCGTGAGACCAGGATGGTATAGCCCGGCCAGGAGCTCGCCCGCGGCTCGGTTGGAGAGATGCCCCGCGGAGCTCGCAATCCGGCGCTGCACCACTGGAGGGTAGTCGCTGGTCCGCAGCTGCACTTCGTCGTGATTGGCCTCCAGCACCAGCGCATTCACCTCTCTGAGGAGATAGCGGACCCCCGCAGTCGCCCGGCCCAGATCATAGGCGACGCCTACCCGGCATCCGTCGCTCGCCTCCACCATGACCGCCAGCGGGTCCGCCGCGTCGTGACTGGTGGGACAGGCCTCGATCGTGAACGGGTCCAGTCTCCCGCGGATGCAGAGCCCGATTGCGCGATGTTGGATCGGCCGCCCGCCCGATGCTACTCGCTGCCAGGTACCGGATGTGGTGAGTACCGGTATACCGAGCCGGTGGGCCAGACGAGGCGCGCCGCACGCGTGATCCCCATGCTCATGAGTGAGCACGATTCCCGCGACTCGCTCCAGCTCGAGACCGCTGCGCTCGGCGCGCCGCTCGACCTCCCGCGCGCTGAATCCGGCATCGATGAGCAGCCCGACGCCTTCCGACTCCACCGCAAAGCAGTTGCCTCGCGATCCCGAGCCGAGTACGTACAGCGTGGTCAATGCCCCATCCCCCGAAGAAAAATGCGCCGCAGAGACTCCCGCCTCTCGGCGGAGAGCTCCACGTTCCTGCGCGACATGACCCGCTCGGCGATGCGAAGAAACCCGTCCTCGGTGAGCCGCTTGTCCCCGTTGCAGCCCCAGGCAAACGGGGGCACATGCTTTGGCGGGGTTGGGCCCCCAAAGACATTGGCGCCGGCTGAAACGACGGTGCCGGTAGCCAGCATGGTTCCGATCGCAGTCTTGGCGTGGTCGCCAAACAGGGTCCCGAGATTCAGACGGCCGGTCTCGATTCGGGTCCCGTCGACATCGAGCCGCACCGGGCCGTAGGTGTTCTTGAGGTTCGACGTGGTGGTCCCCGCACCCAGATTGACCCAGTGGCCCACGACACTGTGCCCCACAAAGCCGTCGTGGGCCTTATTGCCATAGCCGAGGAAGACGCTCGTGGCGATCTCTCCACGCACCCGACACTCGGGCCCGAAGACCGACTGGCGAATGAAGCCACCCAGCACTCGGGTGCCGGCGCCAACGTAGACTGGCCCCTCCAGCCGGGTACCTTGCCGGACCTCGGCGCCTTCCTCTAATACGACGGCTCCATAGCGCACGTCGAAAACCACTCCAGGCTCGACTCGGGCGCCGAGAGAGAGCACGTTGCTCGGATCACCCAGAACCAGGCTGCCCTCGGGAATCGTCGCCACCGGGGCGGCTCGGAAGTCGGCACAATCGGCGGGGAGCAGCTGTTCCAGGGCGGTGATCAGATCGTATGCACCTCGAAGGAGGAAGCCCTCGATCTCGAAGGCTGCACCGGTAGTACGGGGGCCGCTCCAGCGCTCGCCGGCGGGCACCAGCCACGCAACGGTGACACCCGCGTAAGTGAATCGCCGGGCATCGGGTGGCGGGTCGATGGGCGCGCCGGTCGGCGCGAACCACGCCGCGGCGATGATCGCGGGGCCGAGGATGGGCCCAGGAGGAAGCACCTCGGGCTCGTCTCCTTCACGAAAGCCTGCGACGTGCCTGCCCACGATGCCCAGGGCGTCGGTCTGCAGCGCCGCCTCCCAGCGCTCCCGAATACGCCAGATGCCGGCGCGAAGCTCTGCGATCGGCCGTACTCCGGCGAATGGTGCCCATTCCGCACCGGCCGGCTCCGGTTCCAACAGATAGAGCGAGGTCATTCAGGGATGTCGCGGATCTCCGGCGGCAGTTCGTCCAGCAGTTGCTTCATGGACGCGGCGCGTTCAGCGGGCATGACCAGGATTCGCCCGTGGGCCTGGACGACCACGAGATCCTGCACCCCACATAGCACCACCGCGTCCTGCTCAGCCCAGACGATGCAATCATGACAGTCGTCCAGAAATGCCTTGCCGATCACGACGTTGCCGCTGGTGTCTTTGGGCCGGACTCGCGCCAGCGCCTGCCAGGTGCCTACGTCGTCCCAGGCGAACGCTCCCCGGACCACCGCGACCACGTCGCTCCGCTCCAGCAGACCAACATCGATGGAAATCGGGCTCACCGCCTCGAAGAATCCGGCCACGTTACCGTGCTGCAACTGCGGCAAGGCGCTCGCCACCTCGGGCGTATGGGTCGAAGCCTCCTTGAGTAATCGACGGGCGGTCCAGGCGAACAAGCCACTGTTCCACAGCGCGCCGGCCGCCATGAGGTCGAGCGCCGTGGCGGCGTCGGGCTTCTCCGAGAATCGCGCCACGGTGTGCGAGACCTCGTCCAGAGGTGAGCCGGGCACGACATAGCCGTAGCCGGTCTCCGGACGGGACGGGACGACTCCAACCGTGACCAGCCGGTCATGGCGCCGCGCGGTGGTGAGGGCCACGTCCGCCGTGCGACGGAAAGCGGCGGCATCGCCCACAGCCCAGTCGGCGTGTAACGAGAGCACCTCGGCATCCGGGTCGCGCCGCTGAGCCTCCCAGGTCGCCCAGATGAGCGCTGGCGCAGTGGAAGCGGGTCGCGGCTCGATCAGCATGTTGGCCGGCGAGAGGTTGAGCTGCTCCTGCAACTTGGGCGCGAGCGCCTTTCCCGCTACCACGAGGATGCGTTCCCGGGGAATGAGTCCGGTGAGCCGCTCGACCGATTCCTCCGCACTCGAGCTGGAGCCGGCGAGAGGAAGAAGCTGCTTCGGGTGCTGAGGAGTGCTGAGTGGCCAGAAACGTGTTCCAGAACCGCCGGCGAGCAGAACGGCCCACCTCATGAGGGCACCGTCACAGCAGCGCCGCGAGTGCGGGCCGGTGGTGACGCAAATCGTAGAGCAGCGGACCTACATCGGCGTCGGGCCGCGCCAGGATGGCGAGCCAATCACCTGCGCCAACTGCCGCCAGGACCAACAACCCTCCGGAAAATTCCAGCACCGCGGTATGCAGCTCTCCCTGTCCCGCGCCTCGCCCCAGCCGCCCGGCGTACTGCGCAAGTGTAGCAGCGAGAGCGGCAACCGTCTCCGATTCGAAGGGGTGCCGAGCTGCGTGCTCGATGGGTAGCCCGTCACTACTCAACAGGAGCGCGGCTTCCACGCCGGTGCGCTCGGCGAAGCTCCGAACCACATCACCCAACCCAGTCATCGAGATTTGCTCCATCGGAGAAGAATCGAGCGCAACGTATGAGCCGCTCACGTCGAAGTCAAGAAAATAACTGAGGTTGACCGCTCTTCTTTCGGGCCTTAACGTTCCAACTTTATGCGACCTATTGCTCGCCTCCCGCTTCTGCTTTCGCTGGCCGCGGCCGTCGGGTGCAGTGACAACAACGGGCTGCCCACCGCGACGCTGGAAAACGTGGTTGACACGGTGACCCTCGGCTCGTTGGTAGGCACGCCGATCTCCACGCCCAGCGGATTCTTCATCGACGTTACCGGCGTGGGCGCCGTTCGGACTGATCAATCCGTCAGCTTCGAGTTTGCCTATAACATCGAGCCTGATGGCCGCAGGGTGTTCCTGCCCCGGGCCGCGCTCGGCCTCCCATCCGCCACGGCTGACCCCGGAGTTCAGCTTCGGCCCGAGACCTTTGATGACATCACCACGGCTCGAAGCAACGGCTACGTGACCGACTCGGCAGTGGCCATCGAGGTCGGACAACGGTTCCTGGTTCGGTCGCGCGTTACTTGCACCACCCTCGGTGTTCCGCTGTATGCCAAGCTCGAGATCCTCCAGTTCGCAGACAGCACCGTGACCTTTCAGGTTCTGGCGGACCGCAACTGCGGCTATAAGGGTCTGCAGCCCGGCATCCCCGAACAGTAATTCCCGTGATCGATCTCAAACGACTGCGGCAGGATCCTGACGGCAGCCGGGCCAGCCTGCTGCGCCGGGGCGATCCTACCCTGGGGCCACTCCTCGATGAGTTGCTCGAGCTCGACCGCCTGCGTCGGGAGCTCTTGGTTCAGGTCGAGCGGCTCAAGGCCGAGCGTAACGCGGCCAGTGAGGAGGTCGCCCGTCGCAAGCGTGCCGGCCAACCGGCGGACGATCTCATGGCGCGGCTCAAGACGTCGGGCGAGGAGGTCAAAGCGCTCGATGCCAAGCTGCGCGAGATCGACACCAGTCTGGAACAGCGCGCTCTCACGCTGCCCAATTTCCCCTCCGACCTGATTCCCGACGGCGACGCCACCGCCAACCGGGTGGTCCGGAGTTGGGGTGAGCCGCCACAGTTCGACTTCCAGCCGCGTCCCCACTGGGAATTGGGGGCAGCGCTCGGCATCCTGGACCTTCCGGCAGGTGCCAAACTGACCGGCTCCGGGTTTCCCCTGCTTCGTCGGGAGGGCGCTCGCCTGGTGCGCGCCCTGGCTGGGTTCATGCTCGACCTGCATACCCGGGAGCATGGGTATATAGAGGTAGCACCGCCTTACCTGGTGAATCGGGCTACGCTGACCGGAACCGGTCAACTCCCCAAATTTGAAGAGGACCTCTATGCCGCTGCTGCGGATGAGCTGTTTCTCATCCCCACCGCTGAAGTGCCGGTCACGAATATTCACCGGGACGAGATCCTCGAGGCCCGAGACCTTCCAATGGGCTATGTCGCCTTTACGCCCTGCTTCCGTCGGGAGGCAGGCGCTCATGGGAAGGACACCCGGGGTCTGATTCGGGTGCACCAATTCGACAAGGTGGAGCTGGTTCGGTTCAGCCGGCCGGAAGAATCGGCGGCACAGCACGAGCTGATGACCCGCCACGCGGAGACGGTACTGCAACAGCTCGGCATTCCTTATCGGGTCGTCGAGCTTGCCGCTGGGGATACCGGGTTCAGCAGCGCGCGGACATTCGATCTCGAGGTGTGGGCCGCCGGGGTCGGTAGCTGGCTCGAGGCGTCGAGCTCGAGCACGTTCACCGATTTTCAGGCGCGCCGCGCCAACATTCGCTATCGCCCGGAGCCCAAAGCCAAGCCGGAATTCGTGCATACGTTGAATGCTTCCGGAGTAGCGTTTCCTCGGACCATCATCGCTCTTCTGGAAAACAACCAGGCTGCCGACGGCTCGGTGCGCGTGCCAGATGCCTTAGTGCCCTACCTCGGTGTCGACCGCCTGGCGCCGGCCTCGGCCCCGGCCCCCGCCTCGCGTGCGTAGGGAGCGGCTCCTGCGGCTCGCCCCGATGGTTGCCGTCGGGCTGGTCGCTACCCTCGCCGGGCTGAGCCTCGGCACTGGAGTCCTCATCATCCGTCACTTCAAGGGCGACGCTACCGCCACCAGTCGCCTCTATTCGGGGGTCTTCGGCGGTCTCAACAATCCCCGCCCAGGTGCCGAGGCCGAGGCGCTGCTTCGCCTGGGGGAGCAGGTGCGCTCGCTAGGCCTTCCTCTGGTGGTGACCGATCGCTCGGGCCGAGTCACCGCGGTGGCCAATCTGCCGTTCGACGCGCCACTGGACGATCCTCGAATCAGGGCGTATGCGTCGCGACTCGACCGGCAGAATCCGCCGATCGTGGATCCGGCTGTCGGTACGGTGCACTACGGACCCATGCCGGCTCAGCGCAACCTCACCGCGTTGGCGATCCTGCAGGGGTTGACGATCATGGTCATGGTGGCTGTGGCCATCTTTGCCTATCGCAGCGCGATGGCGGCACAACGCGACCGGCTGTGGGTGGCGATGGCGCGCGAGGCAGCGCACCAGATGGGCACCCCGCTCACCAGCCTGCAGGGCTGGATCGAACGGGTCCGGTCTCGCCCCACGCCGCCGCCCGATCTGGCAGACCACCTCGCGGCGGATGCGGATCGACTGGACCGGGTGGCGCAGCGGTTTGAACGCATCGGGAACCCGGCGAAGCGGGAGCCGATCGGACTCGGGGCGCTGGCTGACCGGGTTGCGCTCTACTTTCGCCCGCGCCTTCCCAAGCGAGCCAACCCGATTGAACTGCGTCTGGAAGCGCCGGGAATGGGGCCCATGGTGTTGGGTGATCCGGTACTGCTGGAATGGGCACTCGAGGCAATGGTTAAGAACGCCATCGATGCCCTGCAGGGACGCGCCGGCACGATTATCCTGCGGGTCGGGGCGGAGCAGGGAATGGGAGAAGTCAGGGTGGTCGACGACGGCCCCGGCATAGCCAAGGACATCCGTCGCACTCTGTTCGAGCCCGGCATCACCACCAAGGGCGGCTGGGGGATCGGCCTGGCCCTGTCTCGCCGGGTAGTCGAGGATGCACACCAGGGATCCCTGGTGCTGGAAGCGACCGACAAGGGAGCGTGTTTCGTGATGCGAATTCCCCTCGCCACGCAGGACCAGTGATCAACACTGCATCGCCGGAGTTGCCTCTAGCGCTGAACCCCGCCCAACGGGAGGCGGTGGAGCACGTGCATGGGCCGATGCTGGTGTTGGCAGGCGCGGGATCCGGCAAGACTCGTGTGCTCACCACGCGGATCGCCACCCTGATCGAGCGCCACGGCGTGCCCCCACAGCGGATCTTCGCGGTCACGTTCACCAACAAGGCCGCGGGCGAAATGCAGCAGCGCATCGGGCGTCTGCTCCAGCGAGACCCGTCCGGCCTGTGGATCGGGACGTTTCACTCGCTCTCTGCTCGGCTGCTGCGGCGCGAAGCGGAGCTTCTCGGCTTCAGCCGTCATTTCACCATCTACGATGAGGACGATAGTCTCAGCCTGGTAAAGCGGATTCAGGAGCAGCGCGGGCATTCGGTGAAGCTGTTCGCCCCGAAGGCGGTGCGTGCGCTCATCTCCTCGGCCAAGAATCGGATGGTGCCTCCTGAGGAGCTGGCGTCGGCGGCATCCTTCGATCGGCTGGCAGAGGTGGCGGCTGACGTGTACGGCGCCATGGGCCCCGCGCTCAAGGCGGCCAACGCGATGGATTTCGATGACCTTCTGCTGCACCCACTCACCCTGTTTGGGGAGCACCCCGATCGGCTGCACTCCTATCGGGAACGGTTCAGCTTCATTCTGGTGGACGAGTTTCAGGACACCAATCGAGCCCAGTACGAGCTCATCCGACTCCTCGGTGCGCACGGCAACGTGTGCGCCGTGGGTGATGACGATCAGTCGATCTATGGCTGGCGCGGTGCCGATGTGCGCAACATGCAGGCCTTCCTCAAGGACTTTCCCGGCACCAAGCTGGTCCGGCTGGAGGAGAACTACCGCTCCACTCAGGTTGTGCTGGATGCCGCCAACGGAATCATCGCGGAGAATACCGGCCGGCTGGGCAAGACGTTGGTCACCCGTCGGCGTGGGGGCGAACCGGTTACGCTCCTGGCCGCAGCCGATGAGCGGGACGAGGCGGAGTGGGTTGTGCGCGAGCTGGAGCGGCGGCGTGCCGCAGGCGACTGGCAGCACGGGGAGATGGCCGTCCTCTATCGAACCAACTCGCAATCTCGCGCGCTCGAGGAAGCCTTTCGCCGAGCCGGGGTCAAATACCGTCTGGTTGGCGCCATCAGCTTCTACGAGCGGCGTGAGGTCAAAGACCTGCTCGCCTATCTTCGGCTGCTCGCCAATCCGGCGGATGACGAGGCCTTTCTTCGCGCCATCGCTGTGCCCCGGCGAGGTCTGGGTGAGTCGAGCCTGGCGACACTGGGTCGGACGGCCACCCAGTGGAGCAAGCCGCTGCTGGAAACGGCGCGGATCGCTGACCGGGTCCCTGAGCTCCGGCCCAACGCGCGCGAGGCCCTGCGGAGCTTCGCCCGGCTGATCGACGATATGGCAGCCCAGGCTGGACAGCTCCCGCCGGCGGACGTCCTGGAGCGGCTCATCGCTGCCATCGACTACGAAGCGGTGCTCCTGGCCGAGGGGTCAGAAGGGGTGGATCGGTGGGAAAACGTGCGCGAGCTGGTAGCCAGCGCTGCCAACTGGTCTGAAGAGGCCAGCGATGATCCTGAGTCGGGCACTCTGCTGGAGCGGTTTCTGGCCGAGGCTGCTCTGCTTTCGGCGGTGGACACCGCCGTTGGGCCTGAAGAGGGTGTGACGCTAATGACGCTGCACACCGCCAAGGGCCTGGAATGGCCAGTGGTGGTCCTCACCGGCATGGAGCATGGGCTCTTTCCGCTGGCCCGGGCGGAAGAACAGCCGGACGGCCTCGAGGAAGAGCGCCGTTTGTGCTATGTCGGCCTCACTCGCGCCAAGGACAAGCTGTATCTCACCTGGGCTCGAGCCCGGCATAAGCCACGAGCAACTGCTTCACGCCAACCTCCGCATCGTCGAAGGCAACCGAGACCTTGAGATCGCGTCCGGTACCGGTCAGTCCCTGAATCGTTCCACTGCCGAACCGACGATGGCGAACCCGTTCGCCTTTGACGTAGCGCGGGGCGTCCTGCGATTCGTCTTCGGACGCTGAGACGGTAACGCGGTAAGACGGTAGGC
>UEXR01000572.1_pt1 | contig 11069 bp, 10 predicted proteins | sample 4301101 | NCBI WGS metagenome assembly UEXR01 (sample SAMEA4773180, study PRJEB27434) | metagenome | biome: 2259; feature: agricultural soil; material: soil | place: USA | collected 2014-09 | depth 0.25 m
CATCGCTTCTCGGGGAGCCGTGTCTTACCGCGTCGGTCCCCGGTGGCGACATCTCTCGAGCGGTGCTCGAATCCGGGGCGGCAGCGGGATTTCGCTACATCTTTACGATCGAGCCGCAGCTCCGGCCCTCCCGCGTCGGTGGGTGCTGGGTTCTTGGGAGGTACAGTCTACGGAAGGGGACGCAGCCGGATAGAGTGAGAGAGCTGGTTTGGTTTCGCGGATGGACCGGCGCCTTGGCGATGCGGCGCCTCATGGTGCTCGCTCGTCTGGGCCTACCTCCGCTGTACCGGCAAATCGTTGCCCGGCGAACCAGGGAATGGGAGCACCCGGACTGAGCGTCTCGCTGATGCGGGGACCGTCTGGTATTCAGAGTCAGTAATGCGTCGGCAATACTGAGCGAACCTGTATGAGCGGCCGCCCAATCCAAGGTCGTGGCGGCTCCGCATCACGTCCTCCCGGTCTCCCCCACACCGCCCCGTCCCGCTACAATCATTCTATCTCGCTTTAGATCCCGAACTAACGCAGCGGTGGGAGGTTGGGTGGATTGACCCCGCTTGGTTTAGCCTCGGATTGTGAAGCACAAAACTTGCGTCCGCAAAGTGGCCGTAGCAAGAGAGAGCTCCACTGCCAGAGAACCCGCGGCACTCGGGAGTCCTCTCGCTGCGGGGAGTGTCACTTGCCCTTGGCGGCGGGGGGTGGCAGCGGCGTGTCGTCGTCTCGCTCCGCGGTGACTGCGGCGCCGGGCCGCATCGCGGCAAGCACCGGGGCGAGCGCCTCGACCATCACGGTCACGGCCAAAGACGCCAACGGTAACCCCGTAAGCGGAGCCACCGTAGTGCTGGCTGCCAGCGGTGCGGGCAATTCCTTGACCCAGCCCGGTGGGCCGACCAACCAGAGCGCGGTGGCGACGTCAGTGGGCTACGTGCAGCAGCCCACCAATAGCCAGGCGGGAGCAAAATCACTCCAGCGGTGACCGTGGAGATCCGGGATCAGTTCGGGGCCCGGCTCACCACAGCCACTAACAGGGTGACGCTCGCGATCGGGACCAACCCGAGTGAGGGAACGCTCGACGGGACCAAGCCTCGGGCGGCGGTGAATGGGCTGGCGACCTTCTCCGGGCTCAGCCTCAACAACCCGCCCTTGTACCGCTACCTGGTCGCACGACGGGCACGTGAGTCGGTGCAGGACCGGCGGTGAAACGTGCCGCACCTCCCGTTCTGCATACCCCCAATGTTGTAATGCAGGAGGACGCGCCCGTGGAGTGGCCGTTCGTCTCAATTGTCATCCCCTGTCGCAACGAGGTCCGGTACATCGGATCCTGCCTCGATTCGATCCTGGCCAGTGACTATCCCCAGAACCGGTTCGAGGTCCTGATCGCCGACGGGATGAGTGACGACGGCACTCGCGAGGTCATCGCGGGCTACGCCTCGGCCTACCGGCAGGTCCGGATGCTCGACAACCCCAAACGGATCACCCCGTGCGGGATGAACGTGGCAATCCGGGCAGCTCGCGGGGAGATCATCCTTCGGATGGACGCGCATGCGATGTATCCCCCGGGCTATGTGGCTCGCCTGGTGGGCGCACTCCTGGAGACCGGGGCGGAAAACGTGGGCGCCATGGTTGAGACCCTTCCGGGAAGTGATACCGCGATGGCGCGGACTATCGCCGCCGGTCTGTCGCATCGGCTGGGGGTCGGCAACTCCCACTTCCGCGTAGGTACGTCCACGCCGAGGTGGGTGAACCACGTGCCGTTCGGTTGCTGGCGCCGGGAGCTCTTCGATCGCATCGGGGGATTCGACGAGGAGCTGGTCAGAGATCAGGATGTCGAGTTCAACGGCAGGTTGCTCAACCACGGCGGGCGGATTCTGCTCTTGCCGGACCTCTCCTGCGGCTATCACGCGCGGCGGACCCTCCGGCAGCTCGCCAGTATGCTGTACCAGTATGGTTACTTCAAACCGCTGGTTGCGCGGAAGGTGGGGAAGATCATGACCGTGCGGCAGATCGTCCCCTCCATGTTCGTGCTCGGGCTCCTGGCAACGTGCGCGTTGAGCCCCTGGTGGCCTGCCGCCCTGCTGGCGCTCGAGGCCATCGTCGGCATCTACGGTATCCTCGTGGCCGGGGCGGCGCTGCTGGCTGTGCGTCCCCTGGGCTGGCGGGTAGGGCTGGCGCTGATAGCGGTGTTTCCGGCGATGCACTTGAGTTACGGGGTGGGGTACTTGCGGGGGATCTGGGATCACATCCTAAAGGGGCGCAATCCTTCGGCATCTGTCGCGCTTACCCGTTAGCGCCACCAACCGCGGCACCGAGTGGCGCCGGGAAGAGGGCTACACCTCATCGACGCCGGCCGCAGCTTGCGCTCTTGGTCACCGGCACCGGGTCACTCCATTGCGATGGCCACCCCCATCCGAGTCCTGATGATCACGACCGACTGGCCGTTTGCGGGCCCGGACGCTACCACGCACTTCATCAAGCGCCAGGCGGAATTTCTGCGCGCCGCCGGCGTTACGGTCGAGGTGTTCTTTTTTGCCGGCCGCAAGAATCCTCTCCGCTATCTGTGGAATTGGCTTCGCGTACGTCGGCGAATCTCGCTGGAGCACTTCGATCTGATCCATGCCCAGTTCGGGCAGAGCGGAATCCTAGCGCTCCCCAAGAAGCTGCCGCTGGTCGTCACCTTTCGCGGGAGCGATCTCCAGGGCATCATCAGCGACCGGACCGGGCGGCGTACCCTGTTGGGCCGCATCAACCAATTGTCCAGCCGGCTCGTCGCGCGGCACGCCGACGCCGTCATCGTGGTGTCGGAGCACATGAAGCGATTCCTCCCGCCCGGGGTCGCCGCGACGGTGATCCCGTCCGGACTGGACCTGTCTCTCTTTCGGCCCATCCCGCAGGCCGAGGCGCGCCGGCGCCTAGGACTCCCGGAGAACAGACCTATTGTCGTGTTCGCCGGCAGGCCTACTCAGGCTCGAAAGCGCTTTGGCCTGGCCAAGCGCGCCGTGGAGGCGCTCAACCAATCCCTCACCGCCGAGCTCCACCTGATATGGGGCGTGCCTCACGAGGAGGTGCCGATCCACATGTCCGCCGGGGACGTGCTACTGTTCACGTCTTCACAGGAAGGCTCGCCGAATGTCGTCAAGGAGGCCCTGGCCTGCAACCTGCCGGTCGTGTCGGTGCGCGTGGCCGATGTTGCCGAGCGACTGCATGGCGTGCTGGGCAGCGAGGTCTGCGACGACGACCAACCGGAGACCCTCGCGGCCGCCCTCGAACGTGTGCTCCGGCGTGGGCAGCGGAGCAACGGCCGCCAGGTGGTGCAGGCTCTGGATGAGCATCGGCTGACCACCAAGCTGATCGCGATCTACCGGTCCGTCCTCCCCTCTCGATAGAGGTGCTCCAGACCCGCGCTAGGGGACGAGACTCGCGTCCCCATCGTAGAGGCTGGGCGCCCACACCTGCCGATCCTTCAGGCTCTCCGCCAATGCCGGATCCGCGGCGCGGTACATGAAGATCCAGGCAGGCAACCTGCGCCGATATGGCGCGACGGTGTCGAGCAGTTCGCCTTTCTCGAGCCAGCACCCGAAGTATTCCAGCACGTGGATCCCTTCGGCCCTGCACTTCTGGAGGGCCCAGGACACTAAGCTCAAGAGCAGAGTGGGACGGCCGTCAAGCGACTGGAAGTCCACCAGTCGGACCCGTTTCAGGCCGATGGCCGATTTGTCGCTTCTGTCGAAGACGGCATAGGCGATCATGCGAGAGGCATCGACTACGGCAGCGATCCAAAGTCGATTGCGCAAGAGCAGGTGTTTGTAGTGCCATTCCAGCACCTCGCGCCTGCGGTCGGCCAGCAAGAGGTGAGGGTTGGCACGCTTTAAGGCTACCCAGAAATCGTCGAATCGTTCATCGAACGCGGCGCAGGCCCTGACCTCCACGTCGCCAGCGTTCCAGGTCCTCCTCGTGAGATGGTCCTTGAGAAAGACCGCCGCGGAGAGCGGGTAGCTCAGCGGTTTGGCGAGCGGATAATTCCGAAGTCTCAGGAAGCTCTCGAGAAAGCCACGGTGGTCGGTGATCCAGAAGGCGGACTCGTCCCACACACCTGCCGGTACGCGGTGGCACCCGAAGGCGTTGACGCCGGGCGTGCTGGCCGCGCTGTTGGTCGTGGTCACGAAGAGATCCACGCCACGCTGATTGATCAGGTGTTCCAGCAGCAGGAGCGCAGCGCTCCGGTATTCCGGTTCAGCCACCCAGGCATGGCTCGAGGCCGCGAGAAGTGTCCTGCCTTCGAACTCGTAGGTGACGGGGATGTTGCCCACCGAGCCCACGATCTGCTGAGTTTGGTCCTCGAGCACCCACCCGATACTCCAGCGGTCCCGGACCTTCCGGTAGGTCGGATTGCCCAACCACAGATGGCTCCATTCGTCGTAGCTCTTCGATTTGAGCCCGTAGCGGGCTCCCAGCCGATCGATCTGCGGGTGATCCTCGAAGCTAGCTGGCCGAAGCCGGGGGCCTCGCCCGGGTTTCTTTCCACGCCTGGCGGACTGGCGGCCCTCTATTGGCCGATTCAAGGTGCTGCTCCTTCCCCGGGAACCACTGCTGCATCGTCGGGGCCGACCAGTGTGTGCAGCCGTGCCCCCGGATCGGCCATAGCCCGGCCGAGCAGCCGTCGCCAGTCGCCCAGAAGCCGGGAGATGGTGGTGGATTCGAACAGGTCCAGGCTGTAGATCGCTCGCACATGAATCACATCACCTCGGTCCTCCAGTTCGATGGAGAGATCGAACTTGGACGCCACGGCCCCGGCATCCATCTCGCTGATGTCCCACTCGGGCCGGAGTCCGGGCAGCGGTGGTTCGATCGAGAAGGTCACCTGGAACAGGGGGCTCCGGCCGACCTCGCGTGCGGGCGCAAGGGCCCGTACCAGTCGCTGAAACGGCAGGCCATCGTGGCACAAGGCTTCCAGCAGGGTCTCACGCACGCGCAGCAAAACTTCCTGAAACGTGGGGTCACCGCGAAGGTCCATCCGGATGACCAGCATCCGAAGAAAATACCCAATAACGTGCTCCAGCTCGGCCTGATTCCTGCCGCCGCTGACGCTCCCAATCAGCATGTCGGTCTGTTGCGACCACCGGTGCAGCGTGGCGGCGAAGCTCGCCAGCAACAACATGAACAGCGTGCATCCCTCGCCGAGCGCAGTGTGTCTGGCCGCCGCGGTCAGCTCCTGGGGAAGGTCGCACCGCACGAGCCCGCCCCGAAAGCTTTGCCGGTGCGGGCGCGGATGATCCGTGGGGAGCTCGATGTTCGAGGGCGCCCCGGTAAGCTGCTCTCGCCAGTAGCCGGCTAGCCGCTCCAGGGTCGCCTCATCGACGCTCCGCCGCTGCCAGTACGCAAAGTCCGTGTACTGAAGGGGAGGCTCCCCCAGCTCGCGGGGCGCGCCGCGCACCTTGGCTTCGTACACGGTCGCGAGTTCCGGCAGAAAAACGCGGTAGATGGAGATACCGTCGAACACCATGTGGTGCAGCGAGAGGAACAGTCGGTGATCTCTGTCAGACAGCGTCACCAGCCGGGCGCGCACCCCCGGCTCACGGAAGAGATCGAAGGGACGGCGCAGATCCTCTCGGGCGAGTTGCAGGGCGTTAGCCTCGCGTTCGCCTTCCGGAAGATGACGCAGGTCGTCCAGCCGCAGGCGAGGCTCATGGCCCGGGGTCACCTCCTGAATGAGCTCGCCATTGGCCCACGCCAGCGTCGCGCGCCAGATCTCGTGTCGACGGACGATTTCGTCGAAGCTCGTGACCAAGGCGTCGGGATCGAGCGATCCACGCCGGTGAATTGTCAGGGATTCCGTATAGAGGGGGGCGTGCGGGGCCAGCTGGCTATGGAGCCAGAGTTGCTCCTGGCCGAACGAGAGCGGAGCGGCCTCATTCGCCGGCCGGCGAGGTATTCCGCGATGCTCCCTGGTCGCCGATTGTTTCAGGACAAATGTGCGCCTCACCAGTCCCCCATCGGGCCTCTGGAAAGGCCAACCGAAGCACCGTCACTGCGAAGAGCCCGCACTAGAACGTCACCTTCAGGCTAGTGACCCCTCTCAGCCCAGAGTTGTTCCTCCATACCAAGGGAACGGGCTCCAGCCGAAGCTCGGGCAAACGCCGCACCAGAGCCTCGAAGACTTCCTGACCTTCTATCCTTGCGAGCGCGGCGCCAAAGCAGAAATGGGCCGCATAGCCGAAAGCCAGGTGCCGATTGTCCCCGCGGGAGATGTCAAAGCGATCGGGGTCAGGAAAGCGCTCGGGGTCCCTGTTTGCCGCCGCCATCACCGCCATGACGGCCTGCCGCGCGCGAATCACTCTTCCGCCCAGTTCTCGGTCCTGCGGAGCCAGTCGGCCGGTGTGCTGGCTCGGGCTCTCATAGCGCAGCATCTCCTCGACGGCCGAGGGGATAAGCGACAGATCACCTCGCAGTCGTTCCATCTCCTCGGGGTTGCGGAGCAGGGTGATGACCCCATTGCCGATCAGATTCGTGGTTGTTTCCTGGCCCCCGACCATAGTCACGATGCACGTGGCCACAACTTCGTCATCCGTCAAGCGATCACCGTCCACTTCAGCGGTCATCAACGAATGCACCAGCCCTTGTCCCGGCTGATCACGCTGTTGGCGGATGGCGCCATGGAAGTAGGCGGTCATGTCATGTACTGCGCGCAGCATCCGCGGAGCCCGATCTGGATTGTGCTGGAAATTGCCCAGCATCTCCGCGAAATCGGCGGTCCAGGCCTTGAGCTGTTCCCAGTCGCTCACCGGCACCCCGAGCATTTCCGCGGTCACGATCGCCGGCAGAGGTTCGGCCAAATCGGCGATGACATCCATTCGGCGGCGGGGCTCGACCTGATCCAGAAGCCGGCTGACGATCTCGCGAATGTGGGTCCGCAGTACTGCAACCCTTGCCGGGGTGAAGGCATGGGACGCCAGCTTCCGAAGTCGCGTGTGCTGCGGCGGGTCCATGAAGAGCATCTGCTTCACCATCAGCCGGGCGATGGGAGTCATCTGGGAGAGTCCCATGGCATTCAGCTTCTCGGGGGTATGAGTCCGGTCGGCCGAGAAAGTATGCAGGACCTCCAGCACGTCTGCGTAGCGGGTGACGACCCAGGTATGCAGATACGGATCCCAATGGATCGGGTCCTCGGTGCGCAGGCGATGAAAGAGTGGGTAGGGATTGGCCAGCACCTCGGGATCGAGAAGCTGATAGAGACTCAACGCCGGTGCAGCCGGCCGATCTGCCGATGCCGTCATGGTTCAGTCCCTCGGCTGCCCAGAGCTACCATCTGGGCGGCTTGGATCTCGGCCATGCCTTCCCGTCAGGCACTCAATTTCCACCGACAGAGCCGCCACGGTCGGCGCCTCGAACAAGGTTCGCAGACCTATGTCCACGTCAAAGGCGCCTCGGAGTCGGGAGATGAGTTGTGCACCAAGGAGCGAGTGCCCCCCCAGCATGAAGAAGTTGTCATCCAGCCCGATCTCCTCCAGCTCCAGCAACTCACCCAGAATCTGGGCCACGCGCTGCTCGATCTCGGTGCGCGGCCCGTCCGAAACCTCGTCCTGCAGCGTGTTTGCCGGCTCCGGTGCCGGAAGCGCGGTACGGTCGATCTTGCCGTGTCTCGTGAGCGGAAACGCGTCCAAACGGACGAAGGCGGCGGGGAGCATGTACTCCGGCAGGAACCCGCCTAGAAAGTCACGGAGCTCGGTGTAGGTGGGATCGGCGTCCGGTTTCAGGAGCACGTAGGCCACCAGCCGCTTGTTCCCGGGCGTGTCCTCCCGAGCGACGATCAGGCTGGCACGGACGTCCGCGTGCTGGTCGAGCCGGCTCGAGATCTCGCCTGGCTCGATCCGGTAGCCGCGGATCTTGATCTGATCGTCCGCCCGCCCGAGAAAGGCGACCTGACCATCTGGCAAGAAGCGCCCGAGGTCGCCCGTCTTGTAGAGCCGGCTGCCCGGCTGACCGGCGAAGGGATCGGGGACGAACCGCTCGGCGGTGAGGGCGGGATGGTTGCGGTAGCCCCGCGCGAGCCCTGCGCCCCCGATATAGATCTCGCCGGCCTCGCCCACGGGCACGATGCTCAACTGTTCGTCGAGCAGGTATATCCGCGTGTTGGCGATGGCTCGCCCGATCGGCGGCGGGATTGTCGGAGCTTTCTCCGGAAGTATTGGCCCCGATGTGGCGACCACCGTGCACTCTGTGGGCCCGTAGTTGTTGACCAGCACAAAGGGCAAGTCCGCCGGTGGGTAGCGGTGCAGCGTGTCCCCGCCGGTCAGCAGGACGCGGAGAGCGCTCGTTCTCGGCCATGGCAGGGTCAGCAAATGCTCCAGCAGCGGTGTAGGTACGAAGCTGATCGTGATCTTCTGGGCCAGCAGCCAGTCCCGAAGCAATTCGGCCGAATTCCGGGTCTCCTCGCCCGCCAGGTGGACACACGCTCCGGCCGCAAGATATGGCCAGAGCTCCCAGACAGTTGCATCAAAGCCCAGTCCCGCGACTTGACTGGCCTGGTCGGCGGCGGTAACCGAAAATGCCTGGACATGCCAGTCTACCAGATTGGTGAGGCTGCTATGGGTAATCTCGACCCCCTTCGGCCTGCCGGTGGAGCCGGAGGTGTAGATGACATAGGCCAGATCCCCGGCTCCGCTATCGACGGACGGCGCGATTCGCGGCTGATCAGCGACCCGGGGATCGCCGACGTAGACCAGTTGCCACCTCCCATCCGGAAGTCGCTCCGCAACCGGCGGACTGGTCACTAGAAGCGGCGCCTGCGCATCGTCGAGCGTGAAAGCCAAGCGGTCGGGAGGATAGCTCGGGTCCAGGGGTACGTAGGCGCCGCCCGCCTTCAGGATGCCGAGAGCGCCGACCACCATCTCCAGTGACCGTGGCAGACACAGCCCGACCAGAACGTCCGCGCCCACACCCGCGGCACGCAAGTAATTGGCAAGCCGGTTAGCCCTGCTGTCCAGCTCTCGGTAGCTGACCGTCCTGCCATCCGCGATCAGGGCCGCGCTATCGGGGTTGTTCCTTGCCTGGGCCGCCACCAACTGCGGAATGAGAGCGCCTCGCTCAGACGCACCGAACTCGGACACGGAGCTTTCAGGCCGAGAAATCGTCATCTCTCACCTCGACAGAGTTGAAGCCTGGTCATGGTCCGATGGTCATCGGCCGGCACAGGGTGGGCCTTTCCACGTCCAGTACTTGAGGCTGCACCTCTCCCAGGGCACAGCAACCGCGCCGACGTAGCCTGGGCGTGGAGAGACATCATGGATGCACCAGCGGCCTTGGTGCTGTGGATCGCCGCTCGGCTGGAGAACTAGCGGATGACCCGAAGCGAGAAAGGCATCGAAGATACCAAGGCCCGACTCGAGCCCTTCGCCCCGAGCCTTCACATACGCCTCCAGCCGAGTCCATCCCTGGAACAAGGCGCGACACCGCGCGGGCCGTGGAAGCGCCCGAAGGAGGCGACGCGCTCTCGACGAGAGCAAAGCGTCAAGGTCCTGCTCGACGCCGGATCGCACGTATTCTACGTCCACACCGATGGGGCCTGTGCCACTAATTGCCCACACAACGAGATCGCACGAATGAGCCATGCTGAAATGCAGCGCGCCACTAGCGAGCTCGGGCTTTCCCTGCGCCCCCTGCCGGAACATCGGTTTGTCGGGCGTGGTGTTCAGGTAGCCCGACACAATCGTTCTCAGTGCACCATGCGCAAGGATGTAGCGACCTCGGTCCCGCTCAAACCGAAACTCGCCGGCTCTCGCGAGCTCCTCCGGGGACAGCGTTTGCTCCAGCCCGACGAGTGCATTTGTGTTGCGGTTCAGATCCGGACGCCACAAGTGGATCTCGTCACTCTTCAACTCCAGAGAGCCGTGAGGCACATTCCAGGTGCAGCTGGAGCGCGCTGTCCGATCTAAGGAATGACTTCCAGAGAGCGCCCGGGTGAGCAGGCCGTCGCCCTCCGTGGAACACCCGGAGCCGCGCCGGGATCCTGACGGGGCCGGGACGCACACGCTACGTCCCCCACAGGGGAAAGCTAGATCTTGCTCCGCTCAGGACCGGACCAGGAAATGGGCAGGGAAGCCGGAATTGCGCGACGGTCCGCGGAACCAGCCAGCAGCGCACAATTGTGGCAATGGCGCCACACCGAGAGGTGCAGCCCCTACACGAGCCGCCGCTACCTGATTGAATGTGCTCTCCGGGCACTCGTTCGAGGTCCTCGCCTCTTGCCCCCGGAGCACGTTCTCCACCCTGTTCAGCTGCCATACCTCGACTTGATCTTCAGGTTCGCCAGGTGTTTCGCTCAGGGAAAGCGTGCCTCCCGGGTTGGCCGCTGCTCGGCTATGAGCGAAAGGGGAATTGAAAGCTGGTCCACTGGATAGTCTCGGAGGAGAGTGCCGGCGACTCAAAGCCGATTGCTAACCGGGCGCGGCAAGAATGATACCACTGGGACTGTTCGGCTCGGGCTGAACGCGGTCCAAGGCAATCAGGACTATTCTCGTGACGAGCCCGTCCGCCTGCTGGCACGTTACCCCCCACGCTACCGAGCGGCTCGGTAATTCGTTCATGAGCGCAATCCTGGGCCAGCTCTCACAGATCTACGAGATGTTCATACTTGACACGCCGCCGTTCTGGCCGCCTCCGATGCGGCAGTGGCGTTACCAAGCGGACCGCCGTATCCTCGAGCACCCGAATTCCGGCGCGGCGTGAGCCGAGATCGGATTTCCAGAGAGTGAAGCCCTGCGACCACTGCGCCCTTACGATCACCGATCAGGGGACCGCGAGCGCGCAAGGAGCCGCTTCGGACATTAGCCACTTACCGCAAGCGTGACGGAAAGGTGCAGTCCGGCCAGAACCTGGTGCATTCCGGCTCTGGCTATCTCGCCGTTGGCGATATGCTTCAGGTGTAAATTCCCGCCCCATGGAAGTCCAAATCTTCGGCACCCGAAAGAGCGCCGACACTCGCAAAGCCCTCCGTTTTTTCGCGGAGCGGCGGGTGAAAACCCACTTCGTCGACCTGCAAGAGCGTCCGGCGTCGGCGGGTGAGCTCAAGCGCTTTG
>UEXR01000037.1_pt1 | contig 11029 bp, 10 predicted proteins | sample 4301101 | NCBI WGS metagenome assembly UEXR01 (sample SAMEA4773180, study PRJEB27434) | metagenome | biome: 2259; feature: agricultural soil; material: soil | place: USA | collected 2014-09 | depth 0.25 m
CCCTCCACCTCCCCACCACCCGTCTGGCTTCGTCCACTCGCAGCACCGTCGTGCCCAACAAGTACAGCCCGCCGTAGGCTGTCAGCACCAGCGCGGCGAGGAGCACGGGATGACTGGGCGGCAGCAGGCTTCGCAGCAGCCAGGCTACGGCCGCGGCTACCGCCGCGCTGCCCCAGAGACGCAGGCCGAGCGAAACCGGGAGGCCACTGGGCCCAAGCCGCCGGTTCAGGGAACGGCGCAGCAGCAAGAACTCGATCCATCCCGCCAAGCCGGCCGAGGCGGTGAGGCCAGCCGCGCCCCAACGCTGATCTATCCCCAGGGCCCGGGGCAGCGGAAGCGCGAACAGATAGCCCAGAACGATCGTCAACCCGACTCGAAGGACCGCGTACCGGAGCGGCGTACGGGTGTCCCGCATCGCGTAATAAGTCGAGGCGTAGAGCCGGCCAAGCGTCGACGCGAGCAAGCCTACTGCCGACCCCGCCAGAATGCCCCAGACGTAAAGGGTGACCTCTCGAGTGAACTCACCCGACTGGTACAGGGCACCTGCAATCACGTCCCCAAGCCCGAGAAACGCGACGGCCGACGGGATGACGAAGAAGGCGATCTGGCGGAGCCCACTCGATAAGCGAGTACGCAGATAGGCGGCCCGTTCGGTCTGGTCACCAGTCGCGCTTGACATTGCCGGCAGCTCTGCCGCCGAAACCGACATCCCAAAGAGGCTCACCGGCAAGGTGTAGAGGACCTGGGCGTACGCCAGCCCCGCCACGGCTCCGGTCGGAAGCAGACTGGCCAGCACCGTGTCTACATACGCGCTGATCTGAACCACGCCCCGCCCGACAAACACCGGTCCGAAGTTCCGGATCACGGTCTGCACGTGCTCGGAGTCCCGCACCAGTCGCGGCACGGTTCCCTGCAGCAATCGCATCACCGTGGGGAGCTGAATCCCGAACTGAAGCAGACTCCCCACCACCGACCCCCAAGCCGCGATCTCCGCCAGGGCATACTGAGGCACTCCGCTGCCGCTGCCGACCAGCGCGGCAATGATGGCCAGGTTCCACACCACTGGGGCGGAGTAGGACAGGAAGAAGCGGCGGTGGCTGTTGAGCACCCCCAGGCACCACGCGGAGAGCACCAGGAGCCCGGCACCGGGGAACAGGATTCGCACCAGCCGAATGGTGACTTCGCGCTTTTCTCCTTCGAAGCCCGGCGCGATGAGGCCAATGAGGGCCGGCGTCAGCAACACACCCAGCAGAACCAGTGCCGAGGTCACCAGCCCCAGAAGGGCCGCAACGGCGCCGGCCACTCGGCGCGCCTCCATCTCGTCCCCGCCTGCTCTTAGCCCGGCGTAGACCGGAATGAAGGACGCCGAGAGAACGCCCTCTCCGAAGAGATTCTGGAGGACGTTGGGGATCTTGAACGCCGCGTTGAACGCGTCAGCCGCGTCCGAGGTGCCGAAGTAGTGAGCGAAGACTCGATTCCGCACCAGTCCGAGAATCCGGCTGAGCAGGATTCCGGAGGCCACCATCACCGCCGGGCGGGAGGTGCCGGTGCGGGCGATCAGGACCTGGGTGGTGGCGGGAGGGTGGACCGCTGCGGCTGGTCCGAGAGGAGCCGCTGGAGGAAAGCGTTCTCGTCCTGGAGAGACTGGACGCTGCGGGTCAAGTCGTCGACCTCGGCTTCCAGGAGATCGACCTTCTTGGCGAGCTCAGTGAGCTCGGGGGGCGTCTCCTGAGGTCCTTCGAGACGCCGGGCGAGCGCGCGTCCAATGGGCGAATCGACCAGGATGGCCATCGTGGGGATCAGGAGTGCGACCAGCAGGAAAATCGCGATCAGCGACATGATTCGAGTCTACGACGGTTGGGACGCCCCTTCAAGGGTCGCGGCGTACCAGCGCTCGATCTCGTCGGTGAGATTCACCATCAGGTCCGGCCCGTAGCGGGCAAGGAAGGGCGCGACAGTGAGCACGCGCTCCTGGGGCTTGTTGAGCGGCAGCACCGCATTGCGGGCTCGCGCGATCTGACCCAGCTCGGTTTCCTGACGTCGTTTCAGGTGCTGCACCAGCTTTTTCTCGACCTCCTGTGTCCCCGCCAGTGCTTGTTGCTGCACCCCCTGGACCGAACGAACCAGCGTCGGGTCGATTTCACTCGCCGATCGGGCGACGGTTTCATAACCTTGCTCGAGCGCCATTCGGATCGAGGCCAGTGCCTGAACCGCGTCTGTCGGCAGCTGCGAGCGTACCAGCCGTGCCTCCAGTGCTCCCCCAGGGGCAAGCAGCTCCTCCAGGGTGATCTGGAATTTCTGCAGCACCCGCTCTACTCGCGGTTCCAGAAGCACGCCCGACCAGCGCGGCAAGGGGAGCTGCCGAGGAATGCCGAGCGCCTGGTACACCGGTGGGGTAAGGGCCAGATAGTTGAGCTCTCCCGGTCCGCCCAGATACGCCACGGTCGGCAGGAGCGCGCTCTCCACCACGGGCCGCAACAGCACGTTGGGAGAAAGCCGGGTCGGCTCCTCTCGCGCGATGGCTCGCAGCGTCTCCAGGTCGAACCGTTCCCGACTCCGCCGGGTCACGAAGCTGGGTCCATCGGACACCAGGCGATCGCGACCGAGTTTGCTCTCCAGCATCACCAACGCAGCGCCATCTCCCACCGACACGCCCGAGGTCCTGGCTGTGGCTCCTAGCTGTTCGGCCCATCGGTCGAGCTCGCGATCGATCTCGCTGGCGCGCTCCAGCGCCCGCTCGAGGTGGGGAGCAGCGGCGCGCTTGGCCGCGGGATGCGTGCTGTCGAAGCACACAACCCCGGCAGCCGCGATCAGCTCTGCCATTGCGGCAGCGAACGCGGAGCCAACCGTAGCGGCGGGATGATAGTATCGGCGCAGCCAATCCACGGTCTGCTCCCGGTACTCGGATGGCGGCAAATCGGCCATGAGCTTCGCGAGGGCCTCTTCGATCGCCGGTCCCAGGGGCTCCCGGTACATGGGCGTGAGAGGCGCATCCGCAGAGCGGGAAGCAAGCGATGCTGTCGCCACGTTACCGTTGCCGTCGAGCCAGGCGGCCTGGCTGGCCTCGGTGAAGTCGTGGTCATCACCAGCGGCCCAGAAGACCGGCACCACTGGCCGGCCCCATTCACGCTCGAGAATTCGAGCCAGCGCCGCCGTGGATAGTGCCTTGTACACGGTGTATAACGGTCCAGTGAAGAGGCCAGGCTGCTGGCCCGTGGTCACCGCCACGGCCTCCGGCTGCCGCAGCCGAGCCACGGCGGCATCACCTGCGGCCGAAGGAAGGAAGGCCTCTGTCAAGCCGGGCTCGATTCCGCCAGGCCGAGGCTCCGGCAGCGCGAGTCGGCGGTCCAGTGGAGTCGGGACAAACCGCAGATTCATGAGGCCTGCCCGATCAGGATGGTGCGGGGAGACCCGGACTCGAGTGGCGCTCCTTCGTAGTCACCGTAGCGCGCCCGCACCGCAATGCCCGCGGTCGCGAGCATGGTGTTCATCTCCTGAGGCTCGAACAGCCGCACCCGCTCGACGTACCTGCGCTTGCTGGGGGTGCGGATGGTCTTGCAGACGTAGCGGCCATCGGCGGACACCTCTCGTCCGACCTCGACTTCGCCTTGAACTCCGCGGATAACCTCTCGCGGCACCAGCTGGCTCCGAACCGCTGAGGGATTGAGGAAGTCGATGGCAAACCAGCCGCCAGCTTTCACCGTGCTCACCATCTCGTGGAGGGCGGCCGCGTGCTCTTCGTCGTGCTCGAAGTATCCGAAGCTGGTGAACAGATTGACGGTGAGATCCATCGAGGCGGGGCGAATGGGAAGGTAGCGCATATCCGCCTGCACCAGCGGCACGTCAGTCACGGTCTGAGCGACGCGCAGTAGTGTGGCGGAAAGGTCCACGCCGGTACAGCGCAGGCCGGCGGCCTGGAGCGCGCGGGCATGCCGTCCGGCGCCACAAGCCACATCCAGCACCCGCCAGCCGGGTCGATACCCCACCGTATCCAGGATGAGCGCCACAGCGCGCTCCGCCTCGGCGTGATCCCGGTGAGGGTAAAGCTGGAGATATTCTTCGCCGAACCACTCCTCGAACCATTCGGTCATCGAGGGGTCGCGGGTCGCGAGCCGCCGGTCGCGAGAGGTCGCGGATTCCGGGTCGTGACTCGAGGTTCACGAGCCTGGGACCGAGGAATCCAAAAACGAAGGACCCGTGACCCGTGACCCGCGACCTCATTGACCTTTGTGATACGGCTCCCCTCCAAGAATGGTGAAACCCCGATAGAGCTGCTCCACCACAACCACCCGGGCGAGCTCATGGGGAAGCGTAAGCGGGCCGAGACTCCAGCGGGATGCCGCTCGAACGGTGAACTCCCGTGAGAGGCCATGTGAACCTCCGAGGACCAGCGCTACCGGTCGTGCAGCCACGCGCCAGCGTTCGATCTCTCGAGCGAGTTGTTCCGAGCTCCAAAGTGTCCCCGTGCGTGTGAGCGCGACGACAGCCGATTCGGCGGGCAGCCTGGCGCTCAGCCGAACGGCTTCCTCCTCCCGCTGAGCCTCAATCGACGGTGCGCGGCTGGCCTCGCGCACCTCGATCTCACGGAATCGCACATAGCGCCCGAGCCGCCGGGCATACTCGTCGCACGCCTCGCGGTAGAAGGATCTCAGCCTCCCTACCGCGAGGAGCGTGAGCTCCACCTAGGCGTACATGCCGCGGAGCCGGTGCACTGCGGCCACCCGCTCGATGGCGTGCATGTAGGCCCCGATCCGCATGTTGATCCCGTGGCGGCCGGCCATTCCCGCGACCTCGTCGAACGATTGAACCATGATTCGCTCGAGCCGCTGGTTCACGGTCTCCTCGTCCCAGAAGTAGCCGCCCCGGTCCTGAACCCATTCGAAATAGCTCACGGTGACCCCGCCGGCGTTGGCCAGGATGTCGGGAATCACGAATACGCCGTTCTCCTCCAGGATCTTATCCGCTCCGGCTGTGGTCGGCCCGTTGGCCCCCTCACAGATGACCCGGGCTTTGATGTCGTTGGCGTTCTGACTGGTGATCACGTTTTCGAGGGCAGCGGGAACCAGCACCTCGCAGTCGAGCGTGAGCAGCTGATCGTGAGGGATGTGCTCAGCCTCCTTGTACTCGCTCAAGTGTCGGCACTGCCGGACATGCTGAGTCAAGTCCCGGATTCGAAAGCCCTTGGGATTGTAGATCGCCCCCGACTTGTCGCTCACCCCGACCACGGTCATGCCCTGCTCCTCCATGAACTGGGCCGCGATCGACCCTACGTTCCCGAACCCCTGTACCACCACACGGGTTCCCTCGACCGGCATGCGGAGCTTCTTGAGCGCCTCGCGGGTGACGATCATGCAACCCCGACCCGTCGCCTCCCGCCGTCCGAGCGAGCCCCCCATCTCGACGGGCTTGCCGGTCACTACCGCGGTCACGGTGTGCCGCTTGTGCATCGAGTAGGTGTCCATGATCCAGGCCATGACCCGTTCGTTGGTGTTGACGTCGGGTGCGGGCACGTCTGAGTCGGGTCCCAGGGTTTCGATGATAGCGGCGGTATAACGGCGGGTGATGCGTTCGAGCTCGGCGTTGGAGAGGTTGGTGGGGTCACACACCACCCCACCTTTGGCCCCACCGAAGGGAATGTTGACCACGGCACACTTCCAGGTCATCCACGCCGCCAGCGCCTTCACCTCGTCCAGGGTCACGTTCAGGTCGAACCGAATTCCGCCCTTGGCCGGTCCCCTGGAGGTGTTGTAGAGAACCCGATACCCGGTATAGACCTCCACTTCTCCACTGTCGCGGAGGAAGGGGAGCGACACGATGATCTGCTTCTCCGGGCTGCGCAGCAGCTTGTAGAGTCCCGGGTCGAGGCTCAGCCGCTGGGCGGCGTAGTCGAAGCGAGACATCATGGCCTCGAAGGGATTCTCTTCGCCGATGAACCTGACGTCCTTGTCGGGGCGGATGAGATCCTGCTGGTTAGCACGGATGGCTGTGGTCATATGAGTTCGGATGGCTCCTGGGTGAATTACAGACGTTCTACGGGGGTGACGACAGCGTCCAAAGCGGCGCGTATCCGGTCTCCTCCTTCTTCCCAATCGAGCTCCAGCACGGCCACGAGAGGCTCTGGCGCCGCAGCGGGCCAGCGATTGCGGAGCTTAACCGCATCCTTCTGGGTGATGACGACCTGGTCGGCCCGCCGGGCCGCGTGAGCCAACCAGGCGACGTCCTCGTCGCGATACTCGTGATGATCCTTCCAGGTGGCGACCTGCACCGCCGCGCCGGTGGCCTTCACTTGAGCCACGAAGGCGTCGGGGTCGCCGATGCCCGAGGCCGCCACCACTCGCTTGCCCGCCAGAGCCGACGCCGGTTGCCTGACCCTGCTGACCAGCCCTTCCAATGATCGAAGACCCAGGTGGGCGATCGCCACCGGCCCCTGGACCCTGGCCTCCAGCGAGCGGGCGAGCGCCAGCGCCGCCTCATGAGTAGCACGCTTCCGGGTCACGATCACGGCGTCGGCGCGGTCCAGAGCGCCCCAGCCCTCGCGCCACGGCCCGGCGGGTAGCGACCAGCGGACCGCGCGCGTCGTCTCGGCGCTCATCACTGCCAGGTTGAGATCCCGATGGACGTCGAGACGCTGATAAGCGTCGTCCAGAATCAGGACCTGCGCGCCGTGGGCGAGAGCTCGTTCCGCCCCGGCCGCGCGGTCGGGGTCGGCCACCACCCGAGCCTCGGGAACGGCGTGTTGATGAACCAGGGTCTCATCGCCACCATAGCCGCGAAGCAGGATGCCGGGAATGAGTCCGCACTCAACGTAGTAGCGCGCGATCCAGATGGCGATCGGAGTTTTGCCCGAGCCCCCGACCGTGAGATTGCCTACGCCGACGGAGGGCAGGGGCAGGTCGTGAACCGGAAACCAGCCCTGACGGTATGCCAGGCCCCGGGCCGCCATGGCGCCGCGCCAGATGCCGGAGACCGGAAGCAGAGCCAGCCGCGCCAGGCGGGCGTCTGGTCTTCGACTGGTCCAGAGCCAGCGAAGCATCCGATGGGTGTCGCCCCGCCGGGTCACTCGATTGACCCCGCAAGTTCCGCGAGCTGCGCCCCCGCCTCGGCTAACCCGGCCTCCAACCCTCGCTCGCCAGGACCCACTTCGAAGGGCCGTCCGTAGGTAATCGTCACTCGCGCCGCTGGTTGAGGAATCATCATGCGATCCCAAGAATGTAACCGCCACGCCCGATCAGCCTCCGCGTGCAGCGGCACGATCACTCCAGCTCCTCGCTGCGCCGCGGCCACCACGCCGGGCTTGAGCTGACGCCGGGGACCCCGGGGACCATCCGGAGTGAAGGCCACCGCGCGACCCAGCTGGAGCTCTCGCACCGCACCGAGCAGTGCCCGGGCTGCGCCCCTGGTGCTCGAGCCCCGAATGGTGCGGTATCCCAATGACACGGCTAAATCAGCCAGATACTGGCCATCCCGCGCTTCACTCACCACGATCGCGACCCGCTGACCGCGATGCTGCCACAAGAGCGGCAGCAACACCTCGTGCCAGAGCAGGAACACGTGAGCTCTGCCGGCTTGGTGGATGCTCCGCCAGCGGGCCTCGTGTTCCGTGCGGATTCGCCAGGTTGAGGCGAGCAGCCTGACCGCGGGCGCGGCCAGCAGCCGCGCGGCTTGCGGCGCAACCTTCAGCCGCACGTGCCAAGCAGCTCATCGGCCAGCGCGACCACTCTGGTCGTGGCGCCGGGCGTGCCGAGCCGGCTGCGCACCAAGGCGAGGCCGTCCCGCTGAGCTACAGTGCGGGGATCATTGGGATCGAGCAGAGGACGGAGCGTATCGGCCAGCTCCTGTGCCTCAGCATGGTGCTGCAACATCTCTGGCACGACCTCCCTCCCGGCGACGAGGTTTACCAGGCTCACCCATTCGACCGTCCGGACCCGCCGCCACATGAACCAGGTGAGCGGGTGGACCTTGTAGGCCACGACCATGGGCGTTCCCGCCAGAGCCGCCTCCAGAGTCGTGGTTCCGGATTTGGCCAACGCGGCATCCGCCGCGGCGAAGAGTGGAACGGCTTCGCCTCGCAGGATCTCGATGGGTCCGGGATCGGGATATTCCTCCGCGGGGATTCCGGCGACCAGCACCCGGTCGCAGCGCTTCTCTTCCAGCAGCCGAAGCGCGGCACCGCGGAAGGGCCGCCAAAGTCGGCGAATCTCCTGCTTTCTGCTGCCGGGAAAAATGCCGAGCACCCGGGTGCCTGCGGCGATGCCGAGCTGCCGCCGGGCGGCGTCCCGAGTAGGCCAAGGCCCTTGGTCCACCAACGGGTGACCCACGTATTCACTGCGGATCCCCAATCGGCCGAAGAAGAGCTGCTCGAAGGGAAGCACGACGGCCAGCCGATCGACCGCCGCGGCCAGCCGCTTGGCGCGTTCGGGCCACCAGGCCCACAGCTGCGGCGCGATGTAGTAGAGAACCTTGGTTCCGGCGGCCCGGGCAGCTTCGGCCACGCGCACGTGGAAGCCGGGGTAGTCGATCAGGATGACGAGATCGTAGCGTCCCGACCTGAAGTCGGACTTGAGCGAGCGCAGCAGCTTCACATGGGCGCCGAGCTTGGTCACCACCTCCACCAGGCCGAAGGCGGAGAGTCCCTCCATGGGATAGCGGACGACAGCGCCGGCCTGCTGCATCAACGGGCCCCCAAGGGCCTCGATGGACGCGCCCGGGTAGCGGCCCTTCAGCGCTCGAATGACACCCGCGCCGTGAAGGTCACCTGAGGGTTCACCGGCCGAGACGAAGATCCGCGGTACTGCCCGGGTAATCATTCGTGCGCGGGGACGGTGAGAGGCGAGGTGCGCACGGCGGCGGCCACGCGCAGCGCGAGGGCGAGTGCGGCCCGTCCCTCCTCTCCGCGAACCACGACCTCCCGCTGGCCCCGCACCGCGTGGGCAAAGCTCTGCAGCTCCAGCGCGAGCGCGTCGGCGGCGGGAGCCTCCAACACCATTCGCTCCACCACGTCGGAGAGGTGGTTGCCGGTGCCCGGCCGCCAACCTCCACGCACCCGCATGAACTCACCGCTCCCGCTGGCGAGGTCGAGAGAGAAATAGCCGTTGGGCTGAAACAGGCGCAGCCGCCGCACCCGCTCGCGTGAGACCCGGGAGGCAGTGGCCAGGGCCACTCCACCATTGGAGAACTCGACCCGAGCATTGGCGATATCGAGATGGGAAGACAGCACCGACAGTCCTGAGGCCCGAACCTCGGTGGCTTCGGCGCCTCCGGTGAGGTGCAGCACCAGGTCGAGATCGTGAATCATGAGATCGAGCACCACGGCGACGTCGGTTCCCCGCGGCTGGAACGGCGCAAGCCGTTGGCTCTCGATGTACCGTGGCCCATCGAGATAGGGCTCGGCGGCACGAACCGCACGGTTGTAGCGTTCGATGTGGCCGACTTGCAGTTGGGCTGAATGGGCTCGGGCAGCCGCAATGAGGCCATCGGCCTCCTCCAGGCTCGCCGCCAGCGGCTTTTCCATGAGTACCGGGATCCCGCGCCGCAGCGCTTCCAGGCCCACCTCGGCGTGCACCGGGGTCGGCACGGCGATGGTGACCGCCTCCACCCGGTCCAGCAGCGGGCCCAGCTCGGTAAACCCTTCGGTGCTTAGCTCGCGGGCGATACTCGTGGCCCGAGCGGCGTCGATGTCGCAGACGCCCACCAGTCGGACCTCATCCATTTGCGCGAGATGCCGGGCATGGTGCTGACCCAACGCCCCAACCCCGACCACCCCGATCGGGAGCCGGCTCTTCACGCCGGGACGCCCCGCTCGGACGACTCGACGAAGGCGACGAAGCGCTCGACCTCTGGATAGGGCGGGAGGTCGGCCCGGGCGCGCTCCAGGGCCTGAGAAAGATTCAAGTCTGAGTTGAAGAACAGCCGATAGGCCCGCTTCAGCGCCGCCACGGTCTCACCGGAGAAGCCGCCGCGCTGGAGGCCGATGGAGTTGAGACCGTAGAGCTCCATCGGGTTGCCAACCGCCTTGACGTACGGTGGAATGTCCTGGTTGACCCGAGAACCTCCCCCCACGAAGGCATAGGTACCGATGGTGACAAACTGGTGGATGGCATTCAACCCGCTCAAGACGGCGCGGTCGTGAATGGTCACATGGCCGGCGCATTGAGTTCCGTTGGCTATGACGACCTCGTCTCCCACGTGACAGTCATGAGCCAGGTGCACGTAGGTCATGATGAAGCAGCGTGCGCCGACCACCGTCCTGAAGGTGGCGGACGTTCCCCGATTGATGGTGGAATACTCCCGGATGATGGTTCCGGGGCCGATCTCCACCCAGGTTTCCTCTCCCGCGAACTTGAGATCCTGCGGGTCGCCGCCAACGATCGACCCGTCGCCGACGCTCACCTCTTCGGCCAACCGAACATTCCGCTGCAGCCGCGCCCGCGGCCCGATGCGACAGCGATCCCCGATGCTCACCTGCGGCCCAACGATCACCCACGGTCCAATCTCGACCCCGGTCCCGATCTCGGCTGACGGGTCGATGATGGCGGAGGAGTGAATCGTGGTCACCGATCCACCACACGAGCCATCATCTCGGCCTCGGCGACTACGTGGCCGTCGACGTAGGCGACGCCCTTCATCCGGCAGGTGCGTCCGCGATTCTGCAGCATCTCCAACTCGCAGCGGAGTTGGTCCCCCGGAGTAACCGGGCGACGAAACTTCACGTTGTCGAGCGACATGAAGTAGACGACCTTCTGGTCCGGGTCCTCGATCGTCCCCAGCAGAAGCATGCCGCCCACCTGCGCCATGGCTTCGATGATGAGCACGCCCGGCATGATGGGATGGCCCGGAAAATGGCCCTGGAAGAACGGCTCGTTGATGGTCACGTTCTTGATCCCGACGATCCGCTTGGTCCCATCCACCTCGAGGATCCGGTCCACGAGCAGGAAAGGATAGCGGTGGGGGATCACATCCAGGATCCTGCCGATGTCCATCGCCACGCCTCCGTCGCGCTGTGCGGTGCGGGTGAGCCAGCGGGTCAGCG
>UEXR01000007.1_pt1 | contig 10917 bp, 6 predicted proteins | sample 4301101 | NCBI WGS metagenome assembly UEXR01 (sample SAMEA4773180, study PRJEB27434) | metagenome | biome: 2259; feature: agricultural soil; material: soil | place: USA | collected 2014-09 | depth 0.25 m
CTGAGCCAGATCGCGAAGAAATTCGGAGCGCTGGTGGGCAAGGGACTGCCCTGGAGCGTCATCGCGGAGGTCTTTGGGCTGAGCGTTCCCTTCATCGTGGCCATGACGCTGCCCATGGCAGTCCTGGTGGCAGTGCTCTATGCCTTCAGCCATCTGGCCGCCGACAACGAGATCACCGCCATGCGGGCCAGCGGCGTCAGCGTGTACCAGGTGCTGACCCCGGTGCTCCTGTGGGGCGTGGTCATGTCGGCCTTCAACTTCCTGTTCGTGGATCAGGTGCTCCCTCGGAGCAATGCTCGGCTTCGCACCCTGCTGATCGACATAGGGAGGAAGAAGCCGACCTTCGAGCTTCGGGAGCAGGTGATCAACGAGGTCCCTCCCTCCCAGTACTTCCTGCGCGCCAGCCGGATCGACGCCGTTACCGGGAAGCTGCGTGGGGTCACCATCTACGATGTCGGGGGTGAGACCAGCCGGAGGATCATCTACGCCGACAGCGGACTCATGGCCTATGCCGAGGGACAGACCGACCTGAGCCTCCGGCTCTACGACGGCTCGATCCACCAGTACCGGCCGTCACAACCCGAGACGTTTCAGTTGACCTACTTCCGGATCAATGACATCCGGGTGAAGAACGTGTTCGACGAGCTACAGCGGAATAGCGGGGACGCGGTCCGGGGGGACCGTGAGATGAGCACTTGTGAGATGCTGTCCGTGATCCACGAGGCCGATGACGAGAAGGTCCAGGCCCAGCAGGATCGGGACAAACTGGCCCGTGAGGATCTCCGCAAGCTGCTCGCGCTGCCGCCTTCGCCGCCCCACGAGTGGGAGCAGGCACCCCGCCCGCTGCCGGGCTATTGCCATATGCTGGACAAGGTACAGGCGCTTGTTCTACCCAAGACGGCGGAGGCCCAGGGGGTAGCACAGGTTGAGAGGGCGGAGGAGCAACAGGATACTACGAAAAAGACGCACAGGACGCAGAGGACGCAGAAGACGCAAGGAACGGCGGGATCGACTGTGCTCCCAAGGCCAAAGGTTCAGGTGGTCCAGCCGAAGCCTGGGCGGCTCAGTGTCCCGGCCCAGCCATTTCGGCCTCCTCCGTCCTCTGCGTCTTCTGCGACCTCTCCACGGCTTCAGCTCACCAACTGGGCCCAGGTGGCCAGCGCCATCGACCGGGCAGAGGACGCCGATCGACAGGGGGACCGCTACGCCGTCGAGGTCCACAAGAAGTGGGCGATCAGCATGGCCTGCATTTCCTTCGTCATCATTGGAATCGTGATGGCCCTGCGATTCCCCCGCGGCGGGATCGGCCTGGTGATCGGAGGCGGTCTGGCAGTCTTCTCCATTCACTATGTGGGGCTCACCGCGGGTGAGAGCCTGGCCGACCGTGGGCTTATCCCGCCCTGGGCCGCGATGTGGTCGCCCAACATCATCCTCACCATCATCGGTGTGATCGGATTGATCCGGGTCAGCCGCGAGTCCGGCTCCACCCGGGGTGGGGATTTCCAGGAGGTGCTCGAAGCCATCCGGCACCTGTTCCGACGGCGTGCGATTCGCCGGAGGCAGGCGGCATGACCGGACTCAGGGCCCTCGATCGCTACGTCCTTTCCAGCTGGCTCCGGATCTTCGTGCTCACGGCGCTCGGCTTTCCATTGGTCTCCATCGTCATCAACCTGACCGACACGCTGAACAAGCTGCTCGACCGCGGGCTCACGATGAAGCAGATCGTGATCAGTTACATCTATTCCATCCCGGAAAACGCCTTCATCGTGATGCCGGCGGCGGTCCTCTTCGCCACCGTATTTACGGTCGGCGCGATGGGACGGCATTCCGAATTGACCGCCGCCAAGGCGGGAGGGCAGAGCTTCCACCGGCTGATGCGACCCATCTTCATCGCCGCGGCGCTCGCCTCAGTGCTCGCCTTCGGGGTCGGCGAGATGGCGCCGGGCGCCACCGCCAAGCAGCTCGAGATCCAGAAGGCGCAGCCGGCCCGCTCGACCCGGTCGCGCTTCAACTTCGTCTATCGTGGCGATGCCGGGTGGGTGTATACCATCCGATCGCTCGACGTGGTCACTCGCCAGCTCAAGCAGCTCCTGTTCGAACGGCAGGGGACCGGAGTGGGCTACCCCGATCTCATCATCACGGCGGACAGTGCAAGCTACGATAGGAAAACCAGGAGCTGGCGACTGCGGGCTGGGTCCAGCCGGGTGATCGCCGCGCCCGGGCGGCAGGCGATGTTCGCCTTCCGCACGATGCGGCTCAAGGCACTGACCCAGACCCCAGCCGATCTCCTGGCTGAACCCAAGGCGCCGGATGAGATGCGGTATTTGGAGCTGGGCCGCTACATCGACGCGCTCTCGCGATCGGGAAACGACGCCAACAAGCTGATCGTGGAGCGGGCGCTCAAGGTGGCACTGCCTGTCACCTGCTTCATCATCGCGCTGTTCGGCGCTCCACTGGCTGTGACCTCTCCCCGCGCCGGCGCCGCCATCGGCATCGCTATCAGCCTGGGAACCACGGTGGTCTTCCTTCTCATAACGCAGATCATGAAGGCGGTCGGGGCCGGGGGTGTGGTCAATCCCAACCTGGCAGCCTGGATGCCGAACATGGTGTTCCTGTTGGCCGCGTTGGTCATGTTGGCGAGGGTGAGGACGTAGGAAGGCGACCGACGTTTATATTAAGCCCCTATGACCACCCCTCGCCCCGTGATTGTCGGAACGGGCATAGCCGGACTCTGGACAGCCTGGCGGCTCGCTTCCGAGGGGTGTTCCGCCGTCGTTGTCACCAAAGAAACTCTTGCCGACAGCGCCAGTGCCTGGGCCCAAGGCGGCATCGCCGTGGCCCTGGGCCCCGGAGACAGCCCCAGCCAGCACGCCGCCGATACCCTCGCCGCCAGCGATGGCCTAGCCGACCCCGAAGCCGTCAGAATTCTTACAAGTGAAGGCCCAGACAGGATTTACGAGCTCCTGGCGCTGGGTGCTCGATTCGATCGTGGACCCGATGGCCGACTCCGCTTCGGCCTGGAGGCTGCCCACACTCGGCCCCGGATCATTCACGCCGGCGGGGATCGCACTGGTGCCGCGCTGATCGGCTGCCTGGCGCAGGTGGTTCGATCTCACCCCCAGATCGAGCTGTTGGAGCATACCGAGGTCACCGGGCTGCTGACCCGCGATGGCAGGGTGGTCGGTGTATCGGCTTTGCCGCGGGACGGCTCGGCTTACGCACTCCCGGCCGCCGCAGTGGTCCTGGCCACCGGTGGCGTTGGCCAGCTCTATGCTGTCACCACCAATCCGAAGGTCGCCACCGCTGATGGCTGGGCGCTGGCGCATCGCGTAGGGGCGCAGCTTCGCGACATCGAGTTCCTTCAGTTTCACCCGACCGCCCTCAAGCTTTCCGGCATCAATCCGGCTCCTCTCATCTCCGAAGCCGTGCGTGGCGCCGGCGCCCTCTTGCTGGATTCAAAAGGGCGCCGCTTTGCCTTGGACGCCGACCCCCGCGCCGAGCTTGCACCCCGCGACGTCGTCGCCCGCGCGGTCGCGTCAGCGGACGCCTCGGGCGGGGCCTGGCTCGACGCCCGTTCGGTTGCGGAATTCGCCTCTCGCTTTCCGGGCATCACAGCGATGCTCGCCCGCTATGGGCTGGATCCGGCACGCGATCTCCTGCCGGTCGCGCCGGCGCTCCACTATGCCATGGGCGGCATCAGGACCGATCTCGAGGGCCGCGCCACCAAAGCAGGCCTCTGGGCCGTGGGCGAGGTCGCGTCAACCGGTGTTCACGGCGCCAACCGGCTCGCCTCGAACTCTCTGCTGGAGGGATTGGTCTTCGCCGACCGCGCGGGGCATGCGCTTAGCGGTGAGCTGGAGACTGTGACGATGCCATCGGTTCCCGAAGTTCCTTCTGAGCGCGACTCTGGAGTGGACGGCGAGTGCGAAGAGATCCGTCGCCAGATGCGAGAGCTTATGACGGCCGATGTAGGACTGCACCGGACCGAGGCGTCTCTTCTGCACGCCGAGCAGGAGCTGGCTGGCTTGGTGGAGCAGACACCGACAGCGGCGTGGCGTACGCGAAATCAGTTGCTGGTGTCTCAATTGATCACCCAGGCCGCCCGCAAGCGGCGGGAGAGTCGCGGCGGTCACCGGCGTCTGGACTACCCGCCGGCCGGATTCAAGCGGGAGGCAGTATGATCCAGCGGCCGGGGCAGAACGGCGGCGGGCTCTCGCTCCCGGTCATCGAGCAGCCCACCGAGACGCCGGAAGAGATTGTCGCGCTGCGGGAGGAAATCCGGCAGCTCGCTCGGGCGCGCAACGCGGTCGTGCTAGCCCACAATTATCAGCGTCCGGAAGTGCAGGACGTGGCCGACTACGTCGGAGACTCGCTCGGCCTGTCTCGCCAGGCTGCGCGCACCGGCGCCGAGGTGATCATCTTCGCCGGCGTGCACTTTATGGCGGAGACTGCGGCGATTCTCTCGCCAAGCAAACGGGTGCTCTTGCCCGATCTCCGCGCCGGGTGCTCGCTTGCGGCGACCATCACGGCTGAGGACGTCCGCAAATGGAAAGGGCAGTTCCCCGACTACATCTCGGTGGGCTACGTCAACACCACCGCCGAGGTGAAGGCCGAGCTGGACTACTGCTGCACCAGCGGCAACGTGCTGGATGTGATCGACGCCATCCCCGCTGACAAGGGCATCCTCTTCCTCCCCGACTTCTTCCTCGGCGCGCATGTGCGCCGGATGCGGCCACACCGTAAGGTCGAGGTCTGGATGGGCGAATGCCACGTCCACAAGGGCATCCGAGCCGAGACACTCAACGCCGCGCGCGAGCGTTACCCTGACGCCGAGGTGCTGGTGCATCCTGAGTGTGGCTGCGCCGGCCAGCTTATCTACGAGATGGGCCACGGCGACGTGAACCCGAAAGGGCTGCACATTGCGTCTACCGAGGGGATGGTCCGGGCAGTGACCGAGCGGCCGACCTCACGGTTCATTGTGGCGACCGAGACCGGCATCATGCACCGGATGCAGCAGCTGGCGCCGGCCAAGGAGTTTATCGCCGCCGACCCCGAGGCGGTGTGCGCCTTCATGAAGACGATCACACTCCCGGCTGTCCGGGATTCGCTGATGCTCGACCAGTATCACGTGACCGTTCCTCCCGAAATCGCAGCGCGCGCACGGGGCGCCATCGACCGGATGGTGGCTTTGGGTCGGTGAGCGGCGACGCTGAACGCATCGCCGCCATCGCGCTGGCTGAAGATGGCCCTTCCGACATCACCACTGCTCTAACCGTTCCCGTCGGTCTCGCGGCCGAAGGCATCATCGAGTATCGCAGCGGAGGAGTGTTCGCCGGCGCGCCCTACGCCGATGCCGTGGCGCACGCATGCGACTGCCGGATCGAGTGGCGAGTGCCCGATGGCCGGTCGGTTCCGCCCGGGGCGATTGTGGGCGTGGTGCGGGGCGACATGGGCCGGATCCTCCGAGCGGAACGTCCCCTGCTCAACCTGGTGCAGCGGGCCTGCGGCATCGCTACTGCAACCCGGACGTACGTGGACGCCGTGGCGGGCACCTCCTGTCGCATTCTTCACACCCGGAAGACCGCGCCGGGTCTTCGAGCGCTCGACATCGCGGCGGTGATCGCCGGTGGCGGCGCCCGGCACCGCGCCGACCTGGGCCACGAGGTGATGGTGAAGGACAACCACTGGCAGGCGCTCAAGCGTGAGGGCGGGGATCTCGCGACCGCGCTTCAGGAAGCGCGCATGCGGGGGGTCAAGGCGCTCCACGTCGAGGTGGAGTCGATCGATCAGTTGGAGCGGGCCTGCGCGGCCGGGGCGACTCGGCTGCTGGTGGACAACCAGTCGCCAGAACTAGTGCGGGACTGGGGGCGTCGCGCCCGCGAGCTTCGACCGGGCATCGAGATCGAAGCGACCGGTGGGATCTCGCTGGCGAACGTGCGGGCATACGCTGAGGCGGGTGCGGACTTCGTGTCTATCGGCGCGCTGACGCACAGCGTGCGAGCGGCGGACCTGGCCATCGAGATCGCTGCGGGGCGGTAGTGCGCTAAGCGCCTGCGGCAGCGGGAGTGCTTCGGTGCTATACGCGCTTCGGCAGCGAGAGAGGTCCCTCCGGGCGCTGCAGTGTGCGCTGCTCTCCCTGGGCAGCAATCTGTGCCCTATGGCTTCACTGATGCGCCCTTCGGAACCTCCCCCACTGCCTCGCGCGCCAACGCTCGAGAGTCCGCGAGCTCGCTACTTGCGCAGCTTGACGTGCGGGCGAACGACGAGGGCGATGCTCCCGGAGGGCGCATCAGTGCTCGCCACTCCGCCCAACGGCAGTAGCAACGTCTCAAGCGGGCGGGCACTGCAGCGGCTGGAGGGAGCGTCGCTCGCGGAGGGAGCCCGCGAGCAACAGTGCCCGCGCGCAGCACGAGTCGGCCGCCGTGGGGGATTCCGCCGCGCGTCAGCGCGTTTTCCGCCGCTTCAGCGTTCCCGCTGCCTCACGCTGCCTCACGCCGCGCCGCTCCCGCCGTCCCCGCCGCTCGTGCCCAGCCGTAGTACACCGGCACTCCCACCAGAATGATCCCGAACGTGATCCCGGTATTGATCGGATCGGTCCAGAGGGCGTTGAGCACCATGCCCAGCGACGCGAGCAGGAAGAGGATCGGCACTACCGGATAGCCCCACGTCCGATATGGCCGGGGCAGCTCGGGGCGGGTCCGGCGAAGGATGAAGACGGCCGCGACAGCGAGCGCGTAGAAGGGCCAAATGCCCAGAATGAACTTGTCGGCCAGCTGCTGGAAGTCATTGAGCAGCACGTAGACCACGCCGAGCCCCGTGGCCAGCCAGATCGCTACCGAGGGACTCTGGTACCGAGGGGAAACCCGCGCGATCGCGCGGAAAAACAGGCCTCGATCGGCCATGGCGAAGAAAATCCGTGGGCCGGTCATCATCGAGCCGACGAGGCCACCCAGACAGGAGATCATCACCGTCGCCGAGACGATGGCGCCGCCGGCGCCAGCAAAGAGAGGAATACGGTCCGCGGCGGTGGCGGCGATCAGCTTCGAGCCCGCCATCTCCCGTACCGGCACCAGATAGATATAGGCGACATTGATGAGGAGGTAGACCAGGACGATGCCCGACGTGCCGAGAATCAGGGCCCTGGGGAAGGTCCAGGCGGGGTCCTTCACCTCCCCTCCCATGAAGGACAAGTCGGCCCAGCCGTCATAGGTCCACATGATGGCGATGAGAGCCGTACCGATCAGGGAGATGCTAACCCCAGTCTGCCAAGCGGGGGTAAAGTGCTGGAAGCTTCCACTTCCCCCGATGAAGGCGAACAGAGCCAGGCCGGCGAGCGCGCCGTACTTGGCCAGGGTCACAAGATTCATGACCACCGCCGCGTGCTTCACGCCGACGTAGTTGAGGAACCCGACGACAACGATCGCTCCCGCCGCCAGATAGCGTATTTGCCCCGGGGTGAGTGAGACGAAGTATCCCAGATACTCCGAGAAGATGGTGGCGATGGCGCCCAGAGCAGACGCCCGGACCACCGTGAGCTCGGACCAGCCGAACAGGAAGGCGGGAAGCGGGCCGAAGCCCTCTAACAAGTAGGCGAACACGCCGCCGGAGCGGGGGAGGGCGCCAGCAAGCTCGGCGAGCGTCAGCGCCCCGAAGAGAGCGATGAGCCCACCCAGTACCCACGCCAGGACCACCGGCCCCGGCTCCTCGAGTCGGGCGGCGACGCCCGCCGGGACCCGGAAGATTCCGCTTCCGATAGTGGACCCGACGAGGACGGCAATGGAGCTCCAGAGTCCCAGGTGCCTGGGGAGTCGTTCACCCCAGGCGTCTGGCGCAGGTGGCATGGGCTAAATATATCCTTGACAACACCCTGCCGCGCCTTGTTCTTTCCCTCCCGATGACTTCCACAGAGCCGGATCGCACCCAGCTCCTCCGCCGTCTTGCCTGGACCGGAGCGGGCGCCGCGCTAGGTCTCATTGTGCTGGGCGGAGTGGTCAGGATCACCGGTTCCGGCATGGGCTGTGGCGATCACTGGCCCCGCTGCAATGGAGAGTGGTTCCCTCCGCTGGACCTCCCCACCCTGATCGAGATCGGGCATCGCTGGACGGCCGCCTTGGTGAGCGTCCTGGTGTTCGCAGTCGCCGGGGTGGCCTGGACCCGCCATCGAAAAGACCGCGCGCTTCGCGATCCCGCGACCCTCGCGGCGGCTTTGCTGGTCATCCAGGTGGTGCTCGGCGCGGTCACGGTCAAGCTGGCGCTGCCGCCAGGGGTGATCATCACTCACCTGGCAAATGCCATGATCCTGCTGGCGACCCTGGTGGTGGTCGCCTTGCGAGCGGGGCGGTCACCGCTGCCGGTTGCGGCTCGAGTCCATAAAGACCACGGACTGGTTCTGGGCACGGCAGGGCTCGGCTTCGGGGTTATTCTGTTCGGCGCCCAGGTCGCCAACTTTCACGCCGGCCTCCTGTGTCTGGGCTTCCCGCTCTGCGACGGTGGGGTGTTGCCTCCCCCCTCCAGCCTTGCCCTGCTCCACTGGTCTCACCGGGTACTGGCGTTCTCCTTTCTCGGGCTGATCGGACTGGTCGTCGGACGGGTGAGCCGCCGAAGCGATCCGGCCAGCCGCGACCTTCGCATTTCTGCGGCGCTCGCCCTTGCCGCTACGGTAGTGCAGGTCGGGGTAGCCGCGGCCATGGTGCTCAATCTGCTTCCCCCCGCGCTCCGTGCGCTGCACCTGCTCGTGGGCACCCTCGTGTGGGCCACGCTGGTGATCCTGGCCTTTCACTCGGCGCGCACTCCGAGCTGCGAAGCCCCCGCCGCGCAGCTCGCGCCGCGAAGCTCCCGCTTCTCCCGCCTCAGCGATCTGGTGACCCTTACCAAGCCGCGGATCGTCTCCCTGCTGCTGGTGACTACGCTTGCCCCGATGTTCATCACCCCCGCAGGCCTGCCTTCCCTATCCAGGCTGCTGTGGGTCGCCCTTGCAGGCTACCTGATGGCAGGCGGGGCCAATGCGATCAACATGTGGTTCGACCGGGACATCGATACCCGCATGAGCCGCACCCGAACTCGGCCCATTCCGGCGGGTCGAATCACCCCGGCGTTCGGGCTCGGGTTCGGGGTTACGCTGGGCCTGATCGGGTTCTGGGTTTTCTGGGAGCGGGTCAACCCGCTGAGTGCCTGGCTCGCGCTGGGTGGGCTTCTCTTCTACGTCTTCGTCTATACCATCTGGCTCAAGCGCTCCAGCCCCCAGAACATCGTGATCGGCGGTGCCGCCGGGGCGATTCCGCCGCTGGTGGGTTGGGCCGCGATGACGGGCAAACTGGATCTAGCTGCGGTCTATCTTTTTGCCATCATCTTCTATTGGACCCCGCCGCACTTCTGGGCGCTCGCCTTGGTCAAGAAGACGGAGTACGCCAAGGCCGGGATTCCGATGATGCCGGTGGTGCGAGGCGAGGCTCGGACCAAGTACGAAATGATGATCTACACCCTGATTCTGTTGCCGCTCACCATCCTCCCTACCTTCTTCGGGGCGCTGGGTCTGTTCTACGGAGTGGCTGCAGTCCTCCTGGGCGCGAGGCTGCTGTGGTACTGTCTGCAGTTGCTGCGCGAGCGCGGCGTGAGCCCGCTGGCCTGGAGAATGTATCGGTACTCGCTGATCTATCTCGCGCTTCTGTTTGTTGCCATGGGGGTAGACCGCGCGCTGCCGTTCGGGCACCGTGCCGCGCAGCAGCCGCTCTACATCCTGGATCACCCGGATCAGGAGCTAGCGACCCCCCTCGGCGATCATCATCATTCCCCCTGAATTCCCGTTGATCACCACAGAGGCACAGAGGACACAGAGGGCTCCCCTTCAGTTCAGGCTCCGATGGTTTACCTGCAACGCGAAGGGCGTGGTAAAGAGCCAGAGATTCTCGGATGGAGTAGGAGTCCTCGGTTCCCTCTGTGCCTCTGTGGTGAACTGGTAGCGTGATTCGTGACCGAACCTGAATCGACCTCGCCCACAAAACGCCGACTGCCCCCGCCGGGCCGGCTGTTGCGTCTCTGGGACCGAGTGCGTCCTTATCGCTGGATGCTGGTGTTCGCCACCGTCTCCCTGCTGCTCAGCGGTCTGATCACCCTCGCCTTTCCCATGGTGGTCCGGTACCTCCTCGACGCCGCCTTTGTCAGGCACGACCGGACGCTGCTGGACCGCATCACCCTGGGCCTGGTGGTGCTCTTCAGCATCCAGGCGGCGCTCAACTACTCGCAGGCGTATTTCCTGAGCGCCGTTGGGGAGCAGTCGGTGGCCGGCATTCGGAGGGATGTCTTTGCCCGCCTGATCGAGATGCCACCGGGCTTCTTCGCCGAGCGCCGCACCGGGGAGCTGACCAGCCGGCTCACGGTAGACATCGGTCTCCTGCAGGGCGTGCTGAGCCACCAAATCTCGGAATTCGCCCGGCAGGTCCTTTCGCTGGTGGGTGGAGTCATCCTCCTGACCCTGCTTCAGCCGCGCCTCACCCTCACCGCGCTCGGCGTCGCCCCCGTGGTCGTGGGCTCGGCCCTGTTCTTCGGGCGGCGGCTGCGGCGGATCACCACCAACGTGCAGGATCGCGTGGCCGAGGCCACGGCTATCGCCGAAGAGGCGTTTTCTCAGATCAGGACGGTGCAGAGCTTCGTGCAGGAGCCCGCCGAGCGCGCCCGATACGGTGACCGTATCGGGGCCAGCGTCGGAATGGCTTTACAGCGCGCCAGAGTTCGGGGCGTGTTCTTCGGGATGCTGACCTTCGCGACCTTCGTGGGAATCGTGTTCGTGCTCTGGCAGGGGGGCCTGCTGGTGCTGGACGGCCAGCTCACGGCCGGAGCGCTGGTCTCCTTCCTCTTATATACGGTGTTCATCGCAGCCTCGATCGGAGCGCTGGCCTCGAGCTTCAGCAACTATCAGGA